>Ga0209184_1000116_pt1 | contig 103722 bp, 83 predicted proteins | sample EN8Hudsemesocosm_2_FD_184627 | JGI IMG/M metagenome (GOLD analysis project Ga0209184, IMG submission 184627) | Methane-oxidizing microbial communities from mesocosms in the Hudson Canyon - EN8C Hudson Canyon (SPAdes) (version 2) | ecosystem: Environmental > Aquatic > Marine > Cold seeps... | reverse complement strand
GACCCCCGCCTTGTAAGGGCGGTGCTCTCCCAACTGAGCTAATCGTCCGTCTCTGTGGGGGCGTATTATAGGCAGATCCAAAAAGCTGTCAACATAAAAGCTACTAAAATTGCTAATTTTTTTCAAATAAGTTGCCGTTTGATTTTTTTTTGTTCATTACGGCGTTTTTGTCTACATTCGATTTGAAATATATTCACAATTTTAGCTATTAGTTGCAAACAAATCTTGTTAAAAGATGAATTAACTTAAGCACAGTGATAAAATGCCGCCAATTTTTAGACCTATTTGTTTTTCTAGGCTGTTACCTTTGTTGTCTAGACTTTTGATATTGAGAACTTTATGACTTTAACTACTCGTTTTGCTCCTAGCCCTACAGGTTATTTACACGTTGGCGGTGCACGTACTGCTTTATATAGTTGGCTTTATGCACAAAAAAATGGCGGTGATTTTATTCTTCGCATTGAAGATACCGATATAGAGCGTTCAACCCAAGCATCTGTTGATGCCATTATGGATGGTATGAATTGGTTAAATCTAGAATGGACGCACGGCCCTTATTTTCAAACAGAGCGTTTTGATCGCTATAAAGAAGTGATTGAGCAATTGCTTGCATCAGGAAATGCTTATCGCTGTTTTAGCACTGTGGAAGAAATAGAAGTTATGCGTGAGGAAGCCAAAGCCAAAGGTGAAATAGAAAAGTATAATGGCTTATGGCGTGAACGAACAGACTATCCAACAGATAAGCCGTTTGTAATTCGTTTTAAAAACCCACTTGATGGTGATGTTGTTATTAAGGATATGGTTAAAGGCGATATCACTATCAGCAATGAGCAACTTGATGATTTAATTATTGCTCGCTCTGACGGCACGCCTACTTATAACTTAACTGTTGTAGTAGATGACTGGGATATGAAAGTAAGTCACGTTGTTCGTGGCGATGATCATATTTCTAATACGCCAAAACAAATCAACATTCTTGCGGCATTAGGCGCAGATATTCCTGAGTATGCTCATATTCCAATGATTTTAGGTGATGATGGAAAGCGCTTATCTAAACGTCATGGTGCAGTCGGTGTTATGCAATACCGAGATGATGGCTATTTACCAGAAGCCTTACTAAACTACTTAGTACGCTTAGGTTGGTCGCATGGCGACAAAGAAATATTTTCTCGTGAAGAAATGATTGAGTTATTTGACTTGAAAGACTGTAATCGTGCACCTTCTGGTTTTAATACTGATAAGCTCATTTGGGTTAATCAACATTATATGAAAACATTGAATCCTGAATATGTAGCAGAGCACCTTGCTTGGCATATGAACGATCAAGGTATTAATACTGAAAATGGTCCTGCGCTAGCAGAAATTGTGAAAATACAAGCAGATCGTGTTAAAACGTTAAAAGAAATGGCTGAAATTTCTCGTTATTTTTATGAAGATTTTTCTGAGCTTGATACAAAAGCAGTGAAAAAACATTTACGCCCTGTTGTGAAAGAGCCATTATTATTAGTTAAAGCAAAGTTAGCTGCTATAACAAGCTGGGAGCCAACCCTTATTCATGCTGCTATTAATGATACAGCAGAAGAGCTAGAAGTAGGTATGGGAAAAGTCGGCATGCCACTTCGTGTTGCGGCAACGGGCGGCGGTAATTCTCCTTCACTTGATATAACTTTAGCACTACTTGATAAAGACAAAGTGCTTGCGCGTATTGATCAAGCTTTAGTGGTTGTAGAAGAACGTATTGCAGCAAATTAATTGCTTTGTTTAGAAAAGAGAGATTTAGCTTTCGTAGGTTTAGGTGGAGTGTTAGGAGATATGAGTGCAATTTAGTGATTTTGGTTTAGAGAATAAGTTAATGAGTACAGTAGAGCATTTGGGTTTTACTGCGCCTACGGAGATTCAGCAACAAGCAATACCTGCTGCAATGCAAGGACATGATCTTATTGCCTCATCAAAAACAGGCTCAGGTAAAACCTTGGCGTTTATCATACCTGCTTTGCAACGCTTATCTAAAAATCGTGCTTTGTCTAAGCGAGATCCTCGTGTGGTTATTTTAACACCAACGCGAGAACTTGCTAAACAAGTGTTTAGTCAGTTACGTTTATTTACTTCAAATACTCAGTTTAAAGCGGTACTTATTTTAGGCGGTGAAAATTTCAATGATCAAGTGAAGGTACTAGAGAAAGAACCTCATTTTATTGTTGCTACTCCAGGTCGTTTGGCAGATCACTTAACGCAAGGTCATTTTTATTTAAATGGTTTAGAGTTGTTAATTTTAGATGAAGCCGATCGTATGCTTGATTTAGGTTTTGCAAAAGAATTAAGTCAAATTAATAAAGCTGCCGATCATCGTAAACGCCAAACATTATTATTTTCTGCAACATTAGATCATGCCCAAGTAAATGATTTTGCTAAAGAGTTACTTAAAAAACCTAAACGAATTGCTATTGGTGGATCTTTTACCGAGCATCAAGATATAAACAAGCGTTTTTATTTAGCTGATAACCTTGAACATAAGGAGTCTTTGTTAGAGCACTTCTTAAGTAGTGAAACTTATCAGCAAGTTATAATTTTTACGGCAACACGTAGTGATACAGAACGTTTAGCCAATTTACTTACCAGTAAAGAATTAAGCGCTGTTGCCTTAAGTGGTGAATTGAGTCAAAGCCAGCGTAATTTGATTATGGAAGGTTTTAGTAAAGGGCATCAAAAGATACTTGTTACTACTGATTTAGCCTCGCGAGGTTTAGATTTAGTGAATGTGTCATTGGTTATTAATTTTGATATGCCAAAGCATGCAGAAGAGTTTATTCACCGCATTGGTCGTACAGGCCGTGCTGGCAGTAAAGGTGATGCTATCGCTTTTGTTGGTCCGAAAGACTGGTTAAGTTTTAAAAATGTTGAAGGCTTGTTAGAGCAAACCGTTAAGTTTGACCAAGTTGACAGCCTAAAAGCCAAATTTAAAGGTTTGAAACCTAAAAAAGTCAAAACTAAGACTGCAAACCTAAAAGCCAATAAAGCGACTAAAGAGCGAGCGCCTAAAAAGAAAATTGCACCTAAAAAGATATTTCATGCAGCGAAAGATGTTGGCGATATGCCGATAATTAAGCGGAAAAAAACGTTATCAGCACAGGAAATAGAAGATAGTAACTTGGATGAAATAGAGTAATATTTTAAGTCAATTTTGTATTTAATTATGCTTAACTAAAATACATACAGCTTCATTGTAGACAATATATACTGATGCACGGGTGCAGTTTTTAATATAGTCAAGAATTGACTTTATACTGTACAAAGAAGTTGATTGATAAGTAATATTCAATTTGAAACTAGGCATGAAATGAAAAATATAGGCAGCTGTTTATGTAAACAAATTACCTTTGAAGTTGAAAAATTTCAAGGGCCTATCGGACATTGTCATTGTAAAATGTGTCAAAAATTTCATGGTGCTGCTTTTTCAACTTTTGCTGAAGCAAAACAAACTGATTTGCACTGGCTTTCGGGTAGAGAGTTACTTAAAAATTACTGTGCTGATAATGAAAGTATCAGAACATTTTGTGCTTGCTGTGGTTCAAGTTTGTTGTTTGAGTCAAAACATAATCGCAGTGAAGGCACTATAGAAATAGCTTTGGCTGCCTTTGACTCTCTAGAAAAGCTACATGTAGATGCTCATATTTATACAGAATCAAAAGCTGACTGGTTTGATATTAACGATAACTTACCCCAGTATCGTCAATATCGACGTTAAACAATAAAAGACTACCCTCTATTCTGCAATCAATTGCGTTACGTTAAAAAGACTATCGTTATTACCTAGTTTTTCTTTTAAATAAGGTAATATTTCTTCCATTTGTTTCGCTAATTGCCATGGTGGATTAACAATAAATAGCCCTGTACCTGTCATACCGTACTCATTGGTATCATCTGATAAACAAAACTCAACTTGCAATAGGTTTTTAACATCGCCATTAGACTCTCTATTTGTAAAAGCTCTTTTCATTTCATTGACTAACTCACGTTTAACAACGGGATACCACAAAATATACGTGCCAGTAGCAAATTTTTTATATGCTTTAATGATAGTCTTGACGGCTTTTTGATAATCTTCTTTTAGTTCATATGGTGGGTCTATTAACACAACACCACGACGACTTGGAGGTGGTAATAAACCTAAAACACCTTGATAACCATCACTTTGTTTCACAAAAACTTTTTTCCAGCGATAACAAAAGTCGTTTAAATGTTGAATATCGGTTGGATGTAATTCAAATAAATGTGTGCTGTCTTGGCGGCGCATAAAACGTTTGGCAATTGCTGGAGAGCCAGGATATAAATCTAAGTCGTTTGTTTCGCTATTAGGATTTAATCCTTTAATTAAATCGATGTAAGGTTGCAATGCTTCAGGTAAAATTTCCTCATTGATTAATTTGGCAATGCCATCTTTATATTCACCAGTTTTTTGGGCAAATTCGTTAGCTAACTGATACATGCCAGCGCCTGAATGGCTATCAATATAATGAAAGCCCTTTTCTTTACGGGTCATATAATCAAGTACGAGTGTTAATACACTGTGTTTTAGTACATCAGCGAAGTTGCCTGCATGGAAGGCGTGACGATAACTTAACAAAGAATTTTCCTTTTGAGTTGTTGTCTTTTTATTTTTTGAAATAATGCTGGAACGCTTTTACACTATACGTTACTGCATTAGAGTAGCTTTATGCTTGGCTTGCTAAATACTCATCATATGTGCCGGCAAAATCGACATAACCATCTTTAGTTAGCTCAATAATACGTGTGGCGATGGTTGAAACAAACTCTCTGTCATGGCTGACGAAAAACAAGGTGCCTTCGTATTGTTCTAATGCCATATTTAATGATTCGATAGACTCCATATCCATGTGGTTAGTAGGTTCATCTAGCACTAAAATGTTAGGGTTTTGCATCATCAACTTGCCGAATAACATTCTGCCTTTTTCACCACCTGAAAGTACGCTAACCATCTTTTTAATATCGTCAGCAGAAAAAAGTAAGCGACCCAAATAACCACGAACCGCCTGTTCGTCATCGGTTGGTTGACGCCATTGGCTCATCCATTCAAATAAGGTCATGTCAGTTTCGAATTCATATTCGTGATCTTGTGCGTAATAACCAATATTGACGTTTTCAGACCAAGTAATTTCACCTGAACTTAGTTCATAACCAACTTCGTTCATTAAACTACGTAAAAAGGTTGTTTTGCCTATACCATTTTCACCAATTATCGCCACTCGTTCACCCACTTCGACTAGTGCAGATATGTCTTTAAGAATATGAGTATCATCAAAGCTTTTGTTTAGCTTATCTATCACAAGGGCATTACGGAAAAGTTTCTTTTCTTGACTAAAACGAATAAACGGGTTGCTACGGCTAGAAGCTTTTACTTCGTCGAGTTGAATTTTGTCAATTTGTTTGGCACGTGAGGTTGCTTGCTTTGCTTTTGATGCATTTGCTGAGAAGCGTGCGACGAACGCTTGTAGTTCGCCAATTTGTGCTTTTTTCTTGGCATTGTCTGATAATAATCTAGCCCTTGCTTGCGTTGCTGCTAACATGTATTCGTCATAGTTTCCTGGATAAACACGCAATTCACCGTAATCTAAGTCGGCCATGTGTGTACAAACACTGTTTAAAAAGTGTCTATCATGAGAAATAATGATCATGGTTGAGTCACGTTCATTCAACGTTTCTTCAAGCCATTGAATTGTATGAATATCCAAGTTGTTGGTTGGTTCATCAAGTAGTAAAATATCAGGATCAGAAAATAATGCTTGGGCAAGTAGAATACGTAATTTAAAACCTGGGGCAATTTCGCTCATTAAACCATAGTGCTGTTCAACAGGAATACCAACACCCATTAATAACTCACCCGCACGACTTTCTGCAGAGTAACCATCCATTTCAGCATATTCAGACTCTAAGTCACCCACTTTCATGCCATCAGCTTCACTCATTTCAGGCAAAGCATATATTCTGTCACGCTCTTCCTTTACAGCCCAAAGCTCAGTGTGTCCCATAATTACAGTATCAATGACACTGTAATGTTCAAACGCAAACTGATCTTGGCGTAATTTACCTAAACGCTCTCCAGTATCTAAACTAACGTTACCTGAAGTTTGTTCTAAATCACCACCTAAAATTTTCATGAAGGTGGATTTACCACAACCATTAGCACCGATTAAACCATAACGGTTACCGCCACCAAATTTTTGTGAAATGTTTTCAAACAGCGGCTTTGCGCCAAATTGTTGAGTGATGTTGTTTGCTGCTAACATGTACTTTTTATCCTTTATTTCTATTTTGATCACTAGCTTTTTTAGGTTTACGTTTGCTAGGTGTTCTATTTGTTGATCGTTCATTAAATTGGTCGTCACTAAAACGCGTTAAACCCTTTTTAGCTTTCTGATTATTACTGGTGTTATTTCTTTTTTGTCCTGGGCTACTTTTAAAGCCTTGAGAGTTATTTTTACCTTGTCGTTTATCATTATTTTGATTGCGCTGTTCATTTCGTGTTTCTCTAGGTACTAAACAATTAGGCGCTGAGCCAATCAGTTTGCTTAATCCCATTTTGGTTAAGGCAGTACGTATTTCGGGCCAATTTAACGGGTCGTGATAACGTAAAATGGCTTTATGTAATCGCCTTTGTATAGCACCTTTAGGTACCGCTACCGTGCCATCTTCTTTTGCCAAATTTTTACTGGTGATATTGCGCAGTGAGTTTAGCTCAGTATGGTAAAGGGTAGTGGCATTTGCCAATGGTGATGGATAAAAGTTTTGTACTTGATCTAATTTGAAATTATTTTCTTTGAGCCAAAGCGCTAAGTTAACCATATCTCTATCGGTTGTACCTGGATGTGCCGAGATAAAATACGGAATCAAATATTGCTTTTTACCAGCAAGTTTTGAGTAATGATCAAACATTTCTTTAAACTTGTCATAACTGCCCATGCCGGGCTTCATCATATTATTTAATGGGCCTTCTTCGGTATGTTCAGGTGCTATTTTTAAATAACCGCCGACATGATGACTGGCTAATTCTTTAACATATTCAGGATCTTGTATTGCTAAGTCGTAACGAACGCCTGATGCAATGAGTACTTTTTTAATACCTTTAACTTGTCTTGCTTTGCGATAAAGTTCAATAGTTGGGGTGTGGTCAGTATCTAAATGCCCACAAATAGTAGGCCACACACATGAAGGTTTACGACAGGTAGCTTCAGCTTTTTCACTCTTACAATTAAGTTGATACATGTTAGCCGTTGGGCCACCTAAATCTGAAATCACCCCGGTAAAACCAGGAACTTTTACTTTAATATCTTCAATTTCAGCAATGATAGACTCATGAGATCGTGATTGAATAATGCGACCTTCATGTTCGGTAATGGAGCAAAAAGTACAACCACCAAAACAACCACGCATTATATTAATGGACGTTTTGATCATGTCATAAGCAGGAATTTTCGCTTTACCATAACTAGGATGAGGAACACGTTGATAAGGCAAGCCAAAAACACCATCCATTTCGTCTTGCGACAATGGTTTTGCTGGCGGGTTTAACCAAATGAGACGAGAACCATGGCTTTGTACCAGAGGCTTAGCCGAGGTTGGATTAACTTCTTGATGGAAAATTCGTGACGCGTGAGCGTACAATACTTTATTCTCTTTTACCTGTTCAAAGGTTGGTAAATTGATGTAAGTATTCTCCCAAGGCTTTTCTTTTTTCGCCCAACTTTTATTGCGGGAGTAGCTATTTTTGTTATAGTTTAGCTCTGAAATATTAACAATCTGAGCTGTTTTAGTGACATCATTAAGCTCGTTACTGGTTTGTACTGTTGCGGATTCATTTTCGCTACAACTTGTCGGTGTTATTTCATCATATGGACTAGGTATGGGGTCTATTTTCCCCGGCCTGTCGATATCACGTGAATCTATACCTTTCCAGCCTGGCAGAGCTTGGCTTGCAAGAAAAGCACTACCACGAACATTAGTGATTTTTTTCACCTCTTCACCATGAGCAATACGGTGAGCAATTTCGATTAGCGGGCGTTCGGCATTACCGTAAACTAATAGGTCGGCTTTTGAATCAAACAGCACTGATTGACGTACTTTATCTGACCAATAATCATAATGAGCAATCCGGCGTAAGCTTGCTTCAATGCCGCCAATAACAACGGGGACTCCTTTAAACGCTTCTTTGCAGCGTTGGGTATAAGCGGTAACTGCGCGGTCAGGCCGTTTGCCCCCCTCATCGTTTGGCGTATAAGCATCATCATGGCGCATGCGACGTTCCGCAGTATAACGATTGATCATCGAATCCATGTTACCAGCAGTTATACCAAAAAAAAGATTAGGTTTACCTAACTTCATAAAAGCATCTTTTGAGCGCCAATCAGGCTGAGCTATAATACCAACGCGGAACCCTTGAGATTCTAACATTCGACCAATAATCGCCATGCCAAAACTTGGGTGATCAACATAAGCATCACCAGTGACAATGATTATATCGCAGCTATCCCAACCGAGGATGTCCATTTCTTTTCTAGACATAGGGAAAAAAGGAGCAGTACCATAGCTCTCAGCCCAATATTTGGGGTAATCGAATAGGGCTGGTGTTTGTGCTTGGCTCATAAAATGCTCAATAGATATAGGAATAATAATGCTACTAAAAAGTAGGCGCGCGATTATAGCAAAAAATGAGCGGTTTTTCTAAAGGAATCTATTATCTTTGAGTGCTATTGCTTTGATTATTAATTTGTTGGTAGTTGTGAGGATTTATTTACAAAAAAAATTGTATACAATTTTGATTTGTATATTTACAACCATGGTGGCTTTTGCTCTAATCAACGCACAAATGATTGAAGAGAAAAATAATGAAATTAACATTTATCACTTGCGCTGTTGTTTCTGCACTTGCTTTAACTGGCTGTAATGACAATAAAAACACCGCTCCAGTAGAAAAGCTTAACAAGCAAGCTGTTGCAAGATCAGCGAATACAGAAACTCAGTCACAAGAAGATATTAGCGTTTTATACACACAAGCAACTCAAGCTATTTTTAAGGAAAGAGCTTTAGAGGCAACCATGTTTGGTTTGTCCAGTGAAAAAGTTGGTAAGGAGTTTAGTGATCAGTTGGCTGATTTTAGCCCTGATAATGAAGCTAAGTTACGTCAACAACTCGCAATATTGTCAAAGAAAATTAGTACTTATAATTTATCTCAAGCAACCAGTACAGATATAGATAATCAGCAAGTAATGGCTGGAATCACCCAATATTTTGCTGGTCACAAAGATTTTTCTATTGGTTATATTGATGCATGGATGGGATTATCACCTTTTATTGTTAACCAAATAAATGGTCCTTTAATTGATATCCCACGTATCATGCAAAATGATCAAGCTATTACCACAGAGCAAGAAGCGCTTGATTACATTGCTCGCTTAGGAAAGTTCGACACTATGATTGCCAGTATTGAAGAAAAACTGGCCTTTGATGCGGCGCAGAACTGGTTGCCCCCTAAAAGTACGGTAACCGGTGCATTGCGCTATTTAAAAGGATTTATTAGTGCAGAGTCTACAGAGCATGTTTTTGTTATTAATTTCATTGATAAGTTAGATAAAATTTCCTCACTTTCTAAGCAACAAAAACAAGAGTTAACTACGCAAGTTATTGAAAAAGTAAGTAATGTAGTGTATCCGGCCTATCAATCAATAACTAAAGCTACCGAACGATTGCTTATCAAGGCACGAAGTGAGGCAGGCGTTTGGGCTCAACCTAATGGCGAAGTCTATTATCAAGAAGCAATTCGTCAGTTAGGTGATAGTGCGTTAAGTGCAGATGAAATTCATCAAATTGGCTTGAATGAAGTTGAGCGAATTAGTGATGAAATGAATGCGATCCTTATTAATGAAGGTTATAAAGATGGAACTGTTGGTGCTCGCATGGTGGCATTAAACGAAGAGGAACGCTTTTTATATGAAGACTCTAAAGCAGGACGAGAACAGCTGCTGAGTGATCTTAATGGTTATATTGACGAAATAACTGAAAAAATGGCCCCAGTTTTTAAAACAAAGCCTAGCTATCAAGTAGAAGTTCGTTCTTTTCCTGTAGAAATTCAAGATGGTGCACCAGGTGGCCAGTATAGCTCTCCTGCTGTTGATGGCTCTAAACCTGGGATTTATTGGATTAACTTACGTGATATGAAAGCTAACCCTACCTTTAGTTTGAAAACGTTAACCTATCATGAAGCAAACCCAGGGCATCATTGGCAGGTCGCATTAAATATGGATCAAGCCTCACTACCATTTTTACGCCGCATAGCCTCTTATAATGCATATCAAGAGGGCTGGGCTCTGTATAGTGAAAAAGTAGCAAGTGAGTTAGGTTTATATGAAAACGATCCCTTCAGTGATTTAGGACGTTTGCAAGCGGAATTATTTCGTGCAGTGCGTTTAGTTGTTGATACTGGAATGCATCATAAACGTTGGACTCGTGAACAAGCAATAACTTATATGAGTGATACAACAGGTACAGCTGAGTCTGATGTTGTTGCTGAAATAGAGCGTTATATTACTTGGCCAGGGCAAGCATTAGGTTATAAGTTAGGTATGCTTAAAATTTTGTCTTTGCGAGAACAAGCTAAAGCAGAGCTAGGAGATAAATTTGATTTAAGTGCCTTTCACGATGTTGTATTACTGGGGGGGGCTGTGCCTATGACAGTATTAGATCGTAATGTGAATAAGTGGATAACAAGCCAAAAGTAGAGCTGAATATCTATTATATAATAGTAGATAATACTAACGCCCCTAAAAGATAAATTGTATGAAGGGCGTTTTTGTTAAATAAATAGATATTTTATCTACTCTAAACTCTTATTGGATGCTCTTGCTTAATAGGGCAAATGCTTAACAGTAGTAATAGGTTCCTTCCCGATGAAAAAAGGAGAAGGAGTATTCTTTCTCCCAATCATTCCTTTCAACATAAAAGCTATTATTTTCGGCATGAATGATATTGGGAATTTAGCATGAGCACCCTTTGGCATTTCTCCAATTGAATATTTACCAAAGGCTTTCAGGGTAATAGGCCCTAATATTTTGATCTTTTCTTGTTCATTGGCAAATTTCATCAATTTTACAGATACGCCTATAAATGGCATTTTAGACGAATTCATTGTGTTAGCTAAAGGCATATTGCAACAAGTAGTATGCCAACGATATATACCTTTTTCCCCAAATTTAATGCCTGCGATATTATTTTTACCTTCAGTTATTACCATACAGTTTGGATAGGTTTGGAGAAGCTCAGTGCCTCCATGCTCGTCTAAAATATTATCTTGGTTACTTAAATACGAGGAAAAGTTTTGGCAATCGCAACATAAACATTTCACATGAAAAAAAGATTTTGGAACCACTTCAATCTGTCCTTTAACTGCTCCACATAAACATTCCAGTTCAACTCTATTTGACATACCATTTCCTTTAGATAAAAATTTTATAATTATAGTTGACCTTTATTTTTGCACAATTATAACCGTTATTTTATTGATTAATGTAGCTGACATTGTTTCACCAAAAAACAATGTGTTTTACCTGTTTTAGCAGCACTTTCAAGTTGTGCTATTTCATTCGCTTTAAATAGACTATTTGATAATATAACAGCAGAACAATTTCCTTTACTCAATACAGATTTAATTTGTTTTAACTCCACTTTTGCGCGATTGGTAGAGGTGTTTTTATAATTCACCATCAGTATTTTTGATACATCAATTCCATGTGTTTTTGCTAATTTCTCTATAGAGTTTTCTTCTGGATTTATAAATAAAACCCACTTGTTTTCTTGTTTATGTTGTTGACAAATATCGGCATATTGATTGGATAGTTCAAAGTCGGTGGTGACGTTAGTATGTTGTAGCCAATTGACATTTAATGTAGAACTATTATTGAAAACTTTATTTATCATGCTGATATCATTGTTATTTGTGTTAAACATTATTAGTTGCCTCTATGCACATTAAGTAAAAATAGATATACTGTATGAATGTACAGTATATCTATTTTGTGTGATATTCAACCTTTATTTGTCATTAATTTAATATTGGGTTTCGACCAAGGTATCCATGAGAGAAATGATAAATCTCGCTAGCAGCTTTATCTAGATTTTGTTATTGTGTTTGTTACATTAAAAGTTTTCATTTAACTAGTCTTGATCGTTCCAATTAAAAATTATAATCGGTTAAGCAATGTGTATAACTTTGAGATAACACGAGTATAATAATGTTTGATAACATGAAAATAATACTGGCGGATGATCATCCTTTATTTCGCCAAGCATTAACTATTACACTGAAATCACATTTTAGTGATGCAGAAATTTTTGACGCACAAACTATTCCTGAACTTGAACAGCATTTGCAAAACGTGAAAGATGCCGATCTATTGTTACTTGATCTTGATATTCCTGGAGCACAAGGTTTTAATAGTTTAATTAATATTAGGCGTTCATACCCAAATTTAGGCGTCGTTATTATTTCTGGGTTTGAAGATAAAGAAACTATTTATAAAGCCATGAATTTTGGTGCTGCAGGTTTTATTCCTAAATCTACCCCTGTCCCAGAGATGGTTGTTGCCATAAAAGAAGTGCTTAATGGTAAGTTATGGACTCCCGATGGTGAATTTAATGTCAACGCTCAACCGACTCTTGCTGATGATAAAATAGCGTCGTTAACGCCGAAGCAGCATAAAATATTACTGATGTTTGCTGATGGTTTATTGAATAAGCAGATAGCTTATGACTTAGGATTATCTGAATCTACAATTAAAAGCCATGCTAGCACTATCTTTTTAAAGCTAGGTGTTCGAAACCGAACTCAAGCTGTTATCTTGCTAAACGAACTACAAATTCCTCACAACTCATTCAATGATAGTTAAATTAATATCCTAATATGAAATTGGCGAGTAAGCAAAAGGAAATCATGCAATCTAAATCATCGCCTATAACAGATAAAAACAACGTCATGCTGCCTAAAGGAGAGGGGAACAACAAAAGGTTAAGCATATTATCCGAGTTACTTCAGTTCATTCATCCATATAAAGCACGTGTTTTAGCCGCTATTGTTGCTCTGATTTTTACCGCAACTGTTATGTTGTCGGTTGGTCAAGGGGTTAGAATGCTGATTGACCAAGGCTTCGCGCAGCAATCGTTAGAGCAATTAAAAAGCGCAGTTTTGTTTATTTTGGCTGTGACCGTACTTATTGCTGGCGGCACATTTGCTCGATTTTATTTAGTATCGTGGTTAGGTGAGCGAGTCAGTGCGGATATTCGTTTAGCTGTTTTTAACCATGTTATTACTTTACATCCTAGCTATTTTGAAACCAATGGTAGTGGTGACATAATGTCGCGCATAACCACCGATACAACTTTATTGCAAAGCATTATTGGTTCATCGTTCTCTATGGCACTCCGCAGTATGTTGATGCTTTTGGGCGCATTAGTGATGCTATTTGCTACCAATATTAAACTCACCTTAATTGTTTTGATTTCAGTGCCTTTTATCTTAGTACCTATTTTGTATTATGGTCGGCGAGTAAGAAGTCTGTCGAGAAAAAGCCAAGATTCAATGTCTGATGTTGGCAGCTATGCTGGAGAAGTCATTGAACATATTAAAACGGTACAAAGCTATACTCATGAAAGTGAAGAAAAATCTGCTTTTGCTAGTGAAGTCGAAAATTCATTTAATATTGGCCGAAGCCGAGTACAGCAACGTGCTACCTTAATCGCAGGTGTCATTATTATCGTTTTCGGCGCTATTACCGGTATGTTATGGGTCGGTGGTAGTGATGTTATTTCTGGTAATATGACCGGGGGCGACCTTGGCGCTTTCGTTTTTTATGCAATTCTGGTTGCATCATCTTTGGCAACAATCTCAGAAGTGTTAGGGGAGTTACAACGAGCAGCGGGGGCTACTGAAAGATTGATAGAAATTTTGCAGGTTGAAAGCCATATACTAGCGCCCGTAAAAAATGCCGTTTCAGCGGTTAATTTAACGGCGGAAATTGCATTTGAAAATGTTTCCTTTAATTACCCATCAAGACCCAATCAACCAGCTACTGATGAACTTACTTTAACAGCCGAGCAAGGTAAAGTATTGGCATTAGTTGGCCCGTCTGGGGCTGGTAAAACTACTTTATTTGAATTATTGCAGCGCTTTTACGATCCTCAATCTGGCAACATTACGCTAGGTGGCACAGACATTCGTCAACTTGGGCCAACAAATCTGCGCCAACAAATGGCTTTAGTGCCACAACAACCCGCGCTGTTTAGTAGCGATGTTTATCACAATATTCGTTACGGTAAACCTGATGCTAGCGATGAAGAGATTATTGAAGCTGCTAAAAAGGCTCATGCTCACGAGTTTATAACGGATTTACCTCAAGGTTATAACAGCTTTTTAGGTGAGCGTGGCGTTAGGCTTTCTGGCGGTCAACGCCAACGTATTGCTATTGCTCGTGCAATTTTAAAAGACCCACATATACTGTTATTGGATGAAGCAACGAGCGCTTTAGATAGTGAAAGTGAGCATCATGTGCAGCAAGCGTTAAAAGAACTGATGCGTAACCGAACCACGCTAATTATTGCCCATAGATTATCAACCATTAAACACGCCGATAAAATCGCAGTATTAGATCAAGGTCGTTTAGTCGAAATGGGTGATCACAAGTCCTTGATGTTGAAGTGCGAGTTATACCAACGACTAGTTGAGTTACAATTTAAGCATTTATCAAATAGAGACATCAGTTAGGGTAGGCGATGGCTTTAATTTTTAGCTCTATGCTTTCAAAGTCCATAATGAAATACGATAAATTTCATGGATTTTATTCATCTTTTCACTTTTACTGCAATCAATATTTGGTTAATTAGGAAGTTTCGAGGTGAATAATTTAATTTTCAATACAGAACAATCTGATAGCAAAATTTCTTTGAAAGAAGGGAAGTTATTCATTGCAATACAAACTTTTTAATTGTCTAATTGTCACTAGTATATATTTATTAGTTAAGGAAAATTTCTTCTTTAAATGTTTAAAAAACTCTCTCTCATCTTATTTATATTTTTTTCCTCTAGCTATTTATTTGCAGCAAATACAGTAGAGTCTTCTGATCAAATAATTAAGCAATTAACCATTTATGTACCAGGCGCCATTGGTGGTGGATACGATCACACAGCCAAAGTTTTCCGTTCTGTTTTATTAGATGAAAAGTTAGTAGAAGAGGTGAAAATAATTAATATTATTGGAGCTGGAGGTACGCTTGCTTTAACACATTTTATTCATAATGATTTTCAGAGTGAATATACCATTTTATTGGGTGGTCGTTCTATGATGGGAGCCGGGCTATATAACAACTCACAAGTTTCTATATTACAAACGACAGCCATTGCTAGACTTAATGGTAAGCCATTAGCTATTGCGGTACCTAATGACTCCCCCATCAAAACTATTGAAGATTTATTTGACGGAATGCTCACGGATATATCTTCAATCAAATGGATTGGTGGCTCAGCAGGTGCTGCTGACAATGTTTTTTTAAAAGACTTGCTTAACATCATGAAATTAGATTCTGATGAATTTAACTATCACCCAGTACCTGGTGGGGGAAATGCCGTATCTGAACAGTTAATTTCAGGAAACTATACAGCAGCTGTGAGTACTTTGGATGAATTGATGGATCTTTATAATGATGATCTAATACGAATTATTGCCGTTACATCAAGTCATCGAGTGAAAAACATGAATGTACCTACTTTGACTGAAATTGGAATTGATCTAAGTTTGTTAGATTGGCATGGGGTCTTTGTTTCACAAAAAACAGATATGCTTATGAAGCAGAGGTTAATTGATTTAATTGTTCAACTAACAAATAGTCATAAATGGCAAAGTGCGTTAAAAGATAAACAATGGGAAAATAATTTCTTAGTTGGTCAAGAATTTGTTGATTTTGTCAGTGAAGAGCAACTCAAGTTAGCGACAAGATTTCAGCAACTTCCATCTAATAAAACAACCAAACATAATTTTAATGAACAGATTGTAAGTTTATTAAATACACCTTTTCGTTGGGCTATTTATATTGCATTTCTGTGTTTGTTATTATTAATTACGCTTTTTATTCTAAAATTGCAAAGCGTTAGTAGAGAAGTGAAACTACAAGATAATTTAAATAGAATAGAGTTAGAAAATCAATTGAATAAAGAAAAACTAGCAGAAAAAATAAGTGGGATATCGCAACATATTGAACAAGAGTTTGTGAAGTGGCAGTTAACAGTAACAGAAAAAGAGATTGCTTTAATGTTACTCAAAGGGCTCACTTTTAAAGATATTGCTAAAGCGCGTTGCAAAAGCGAACGCACGGTAAGACAGCAAGCAGGTGCTATTTATGCAAAATCTTCTTTGGTTAACCGTAGTGATTTGGCCGCTTATTTCCTAGAAGATTTTATGACTCCTTAATTACAATTGTATTTTCGTTTTTAAAGTCAACAATGGTATGATTCTTATCCTTTTGTTAATCAGCGCGCCTGAATTAAAATAACTATTTAAACTCAGAGCCAATTAAGTACTAACTATTGTAGTGGCATAATGCTTCTTCCTACATCATTATCGGCATATAGCTTTTCATTGAGATTTTTAGCTAACCCTAATACTGATTTAGAGCCATTCAAATTAGCAGAGATTAATTTTAGCGTCGATTAATTCATCTTTAAAGTTAGTGACCAAGTGCAGCTTGAAGCCATAAAACTAATCCATTATTTCTTTTCCCCGCTTAGCTAAACCGTCAAATGTTTTGTGTTTAAGTATTCTCGATATTATAAAATACCTTTATGCTTGTATATGCAACGTTAAGATAACCCTTTAACGTTGCAAATTATGGAACTATACTAATAAATATTTTTGATATAATTCTATAATGTAGGTAAATAAAACTGACCATAAAAAAAACCGACAGCTCTATATTAAAGAGTGCCGGATGAAGGATAAACCTGAGGTCGATATTTTTACAATGCTATTATTTTTGGTGTTTTCTATGTTTAATAACAGTAGATAGTATCGATAGAGAGATAATAACTAAAAAAGTCAAGGTTATAGGTCGAGTGAAGAAGATACTGAAATCTCCGGCAGAGATTGACATTGAACGACGAAACTCCTGTTCAATTAATGGCCCTAAAACAACACCCAATAATACGGGGGCAATAGGAAAATTAAAGCGCCTTAAGGTAAAAGCTAATAAGCCTAAAATAAAAATAATAATGGTATCACTGATACTACCTTTTAAGCTGTAGGCTCCTAAAATTGAAAAAACAATGACAGATGAATACAATAACCCTGACGGTACTTTGAGTAATTTAGACCACAAACCAACCAAGGGAACATTAATAACAACCAATAAGATATTCGCAATATATAAGCTGGCGATTAAGCCCCAGACTAGATCGCCACTATTTTGAAAGAGTAACGGTCCTGGTTGTAATCCATACATTTGAAAGGCAACTAACATCACCGCTGTAGTTGCTGAGCCAGGAATACCTAATGCTAATAATGGCACCATGCTACCCCCTGCGGCAGCATTATTTGAAGCTTCTGGTGCTGCGACACCTTCAACGGCACCATGGCCAAATTTTTCTGGATGCTTAGAAACCTTCTTCTCAATACCATAAGCCATAAATGCTGCTATTGTGCCGCCAGAGCCTGGTAATATTCCGGCAAAAAAGCCAATAATTGTACCTCGACACCATGCAAATGCTGATCGTACCCATTCAGCTGGACTCATACCTAACTTACTTTGTGTGGTATCAAACTGACTATTATCCTTATTCTCTTGACCAGACAATACCCAGAGGCTTTCACCAACAGCAAATAAACCTATACCAGCCAAAACAATATTAATACCACTATATAGCTCTGGCAGGCCAAAGGTTAATCGCGCTGTACCCGTCTGCATGTCTATGCCAATCATGGCAATAGTTATACCCAAAAAGGTCGAAAATAATGACTTTGTCAAGGAAGAGCCACCTATAGTGGCAACTAAAACAAGGGCAAGTAACATTAACGAGAAATATTCTGGCGGACCAAAAAATAATGACAATTCAACTAAAGCGGGTGCAATAAGCATTAACATTAAAGTGGCGAAGGTACCGCCAATAAACGATCCAATAATCGCAGTAAGTAATGCCGTACCTGCTCGTCCCTTTTTAGCAAGCGGATGACCGTCAAAAGTTGTAACCACCGATGAAGAGCAACCCGGAGTATTAACTAAAATAGCGGTCATGGCGCCCCCGTACATAGCGCCATAATAAATACCACCAAACATAATGAAGGCTGAGATCGGCTCCATGCCAAAAGTTATAGGTAATAACAATGAAATAGCGACCGCAGGCCCTAAGCCAGGTAAAACGCCAACAGCAGTGCCAAGTAACACACCGACCATACCGTACATTAAATTTTCAGGAGTACCAGCAATGCCAAAACCATTGGCAATATTGGCAAAAATATCAGTAAATGAGTCCATAATAAAAGCCTTGGTTAAGGAACGATAACGTTCAGAAAATGTTCAAAAATGATAGTAATTAAAGCGGTCAATATAACGCCAACAATAATGTCGCGCTTAATAGATTTTGAGCCCAATATTTTTGAGGTGACAGGAATAAAAATCGGGGTAACATAAATAAAGCCGAGGTATGCTAAGCCAAGCAAATACAGAGCAATGGTTATACTTGCCAGATAGAATTTATGTAAATTGGTCGTTGGTGCGTTTTCATTACCTACTTTAGATGCAGATTGGCGGTTTTTAATAGAATTACTCAACAATAATAGGCTACAAATTAGCAAGCCACCTCCAGCAATTGAAGGGAAGAAGAAAGGGCCAATATAAGCGTATCCTTCTCCTCCTGAGCCGAGTCCACCAAGCGCTACAATATGTTGAGTTTGCTTACTATCATCAACAATGAACTGGCTAAAATCATCACCAGTTAAAAAGCTGTCTTGCCAGTTATTACGCTTGACTATATCTTGCCAAGTTGATGAGTTTCTGGCTTTAGTGACTAAATCAATAAGGTATTTTCTTTGCTCTTCGCTAATGTTGGGAGCAGCAACAATCGCCCGCCAATTTTGAAAAACCACATCAATGCCAATTTCAGTAAAGGTAGCAATATCAGAATGAACAACCCTATCAGCAGAAGATATCCCTAATAAACGTACACGTTTAGCGTCAACGACACCACCCCATTCAGAGTAACCAGAAACTCCTGCACTAACTTGTCCACCCATCAAAGCCGCTGTTGCTTCACCACCACCCGTGAAAGCAACATAATTGATGTCTTGTGGATTTATATCTAATTTACTTGCTAATAAATTAATAAATAAATGATCGGCACCACCTGCTGACCCGCCTCCCCAGATCATTTTTTTAGGATTAGCTTTAAATGCTTGTATTAACTCTTCTAAGGTTTGATAAGGAGAGTCGTAAGGCACACCTATGGCCTGAAATTCACCTGTTAATCTGGCAATAGGCGTAGTAGATTGCAAGCTAAATTCACTATTATGCATAATAGTGGCTCCGGTCATACCAAAGCCTGTGACCATTAATTTATAAGGGTTAGCGTTGAAAGTAGAAACAAGCTCTGCCAACGCAATTATACCACCAGCACCGCCTTTATTAACCACTTCTATCGACACAGGAGAGTACTTTTCTTGAATTATCGACCTTTGTAAAAAACGTCCGAGCTGATCCCATCCTCCGCCAGGATTTGAAGGGACGGTTATTACTAAAGGATATTCAGGTTGCCATGCAGTCATAGTTTGTTCTGTTGAATCAGCATGACTTATCACGGGTAATAAAACTACCCAACTTAGCAGTGTCTTTAAAAGACACTTTTTGATTATATGAATGCTCAAAACGTCACCTATTTTGTGTTATAAGTCTTATGCATTAATTGGCTTTTTGGTGTTGAACCAATGGGGATTGTTTTTAGGTGTTGTCGTGATTTTTTTTGTAACGACGTCACCTTAAGTTAACCCTTTATATACCGTAAACTAATGAATGCTTTTTAAGTGTTTTACGTATTATAAAGTAGGTGTTTTTTAGTTAACTTACATCAGGCAAGAGACTTATTTTAAGTGAAAAATAGAAAAATTTTCTATATAGTCAAATGACTTACAAAGCTTTTTACTGTGTGTAACTATTTGTAATTTATTGTATAAATATATTTGCGTCTTTTGACGGATAGTGAAATCCATGAATTTGTTTATGGTTGAGTCAATGGTATTAAACATTAATATCAGACAACGAGAGAAGCAGATTAACTAATAACATTACAACGCAATCAATAATAATAAACACCAATTTCTGGAGTAAAATATTATGTCAAACAGTAAGCAACAAATTGTTAAGAAAGTATTTAAGAAAACCGCTATCGCAATTGCATGTGCAAGTGCCACTTCATTGGCTATAGCAGCTGAAACACAAACTGAGACACAAGCTGAAGCACAAAGTGTTGAAAGAATACTGGTTACAGGCTCTAATATCAGACGAAATCGTGATATCGAAACCCCCTCTCCAATTGAAACTGTTGATCTTGAAGCTATAGAATCTGCTGGTGTCGGTCAAATGCAAGACCTGATTAAAATGGTTCCTGCAATGGCAGGCTCTGACTTAGCAGGTGGCCGAGAAGCGCAAGGGACATCTCAGTTTAGCTTACGGGGTTTAGGAGTTGCAGGCACATTAACCTTAATTAATGGACGCCGAGCAGGGCTTTCACCTATTTCAACTTCGCAAGGTTTCTTTTTTACTGATATTAACCAGTATCCAACCAATATGATTGAAAGTGTTGAAGTGCTCAAAGATGGCGCGTCAGCTACTTATGGTTCTGATGCTGTTGGTGGTGTGGTTAATATAATCACGCGTAAAAACTTTGAAGGGGTAGAGATTGGAGGTGAATACCGCGAAAATGAAGTCAACCCTGCGCAAAGTTTAAATATGGCTCTTGGTCATAAGTTAGATAAAGGCCATTTCTCAATGTTTGTTAACTATTACGAGCAAGACGGCGGTGCCCGTGGTGAGTATGATTGGTTAGTTAAACGTTCTAAAGGTGATTCTTTTAACCCATCTGAGAACCAGTACGACTCGTCGACAGGTGCTGGTAGATATTCATTAGCAACGCCTAACCCTAATGATCCGACAAGCTATTTACGTTCATCTGATGAAGTTGCTGACCCGTATTGTGAGCAACCAGCCGCAGCTACAGGCATTACACAAACTTTTGTAGATGGTAATAACTGTCGTTACATTTTCTTAAATCAACGTGCATTAATCGGTTCAGAAAGCCGTTTACAAGCATTTGCTCAGTTTGATTATGAAATCTCGGATGATACAACTGTTTTTGCTGAAATGAGTTTTTCAAGTAATGAGGTAAACGACATTATTGGTGGTGCACCTCTCGATGTTCGTACTGATGATGGTGGTTTTTATGTTCCAAGTGATCACCCGTTTAACTATTTTGTAAATGATGGTAGTGATGGCATTGTCTGGGATGAAGCAGCTGTTGCAGCAGACCCATCAGCAGCCGTTGACGTTATTTTCAGAGGTCGCCCATTGACAAACAATGATGGTGATTATGGGGAAGATGTCGAGAAAAATTTTGAAAATAGCCGTATCGTGATGGGCTTCGATACCTTTTTAAATGAAAATTGGAACTTATATGGTTCATACATGTATGCTCATTCATTAATGACGGATGTATTGCCACGTAATTACAATGGCATTAAATTTAGGGAGGCTATTGGTAGCGGTCGTTGGAACCCATTCTCAATTGGTTGGGCAGATCCTACTGCTACCTCCGTTAAAGATGGCGTGACAACTGCTGGTAATGACGTTTATGGCCCATATACCGAAAGTGATTTAGGACAATTTGCCAGTTACCGTACTTTTGTACGTGAATCCAATCAACAAGCGATTGAATTAACATTAAGTGGTATGTTATTTGAACTTAATGGCTTGGAAGTTGTTGGTGCATTTGGTGTACAATATCGTTCTATGGAATATACCGAAATTGCTGATAGTGCGCAGGTTTTCCAACAAGGTGGTTATGAAGACTATGTATTTTCAATTAATGGTGCTACACAAGATACAATTGCTGTATATGGTGAAGTTATTGTGCCTGTTACTGAAGATTTAGAAGTTCAGGTAGCTCTTCGTTACGAAGATTATGGTGATGGTGAAGGCGGTGATACTACGGATCCTAAAATTGGTGTTCGCTGGCAAGCAACTGATATGGTGCAATTACGAGGCTCTTATGGAACCTCATTCCAAGCACCTTCGGTAAGAAACATTGCTGGCGCAGGTGGTGGTGGTTCATTTGCAGATCCAATTACCCAAGATGTTTTTAATGGTGGACAGGGTTCTCCATGTGATCCAGATATTAATGATACTTTTAATATTACCACAACAACTTTAGGTGGTGAATTGAAGCCACAAACAGCGACTAACTTTAATCTAGGTATTGTTTTAACTGATGATGAATCCTTTACAGTTTCTGCCGATTACTGGAACTATGATTACGAAGACTTAATTGGTCCAGGCCAGTCAGCAGCATCAATTCTAGCGGATGAATGTAGTGCTGGTGCTTATAACCCAGATGAACGTGTAACTCGTGATGCAACAGGTCAAGCTACCTCTATTGTTAACGCCTTCACTAACCTTGGTGGTGTAACTGCTGATGGTGTAGATTTAACGGCTAACTACGGTTTCGATGACGTATTAGGTGGAGAGTTAGTACTTAATACTAGTATTACTTATATTAATACCTATGATATTGATAGCGGTGACGGTAGCGCCAAATTTAATGGTGCTAACAATCGTAACTCATCATTTGGTCAATTAGGCTCGGTCCCTGATACTCGTGTGAATTTAGGTTTTGATTGGAGTAGTGATCAGCACAGCTTTAGCTTTTATGCTCGTCATATAGGTGGATATGACGATCGTACACCGAATAACGACTATGATCCGATTGATTCATTTACTGTGTTTGATACCAATTATTCATACAATATGAATGGTGTTCTTGGTGATGGAATAACAAACCTATCTATAGGGATAAATAATATTACGGATGAAGAACCACCAGCGATAGATCGTAACAGTGCTAATGGACGTAGGGCATTTGATAGCTTAGTACATGATCCTAGAGGCAGAATCATATATGCAAGATTCAAGCATAGCTTTTAGTTAAGTCATTTACGTAACAACTTTAATGCGCTTTTAAAATAGTTCACTGTTTTAAAAGCGTACTAATATTTATGGGTTGATATTTTATAGCGATAGAGGCTCACAATATACCCATCATTGTTTTCAAAAACAGTTTAAAACATATTACTGACTCAATCAGTGGTCGTCTTGTATGAAAGGGTAATCCTTTGTTTAACGATTTTCAGGTAGTTTTAAAGACGAAACCCTCGAATAATACTATCATCCTGTTAATTTGAGGAAGTAGTAACATAGGGAGGTATTCCGTTTAAGTTAAACCCTCTAAAACAGTCGCCTTGATCTCAAACCCGAGTGAGTTTTCATATTATCGAGGATTTAAGGTATCTATTTTGCGAAAGAAACACACAACAAAAAAATTAACTAAATTTGATTATGACGCGATCATAATTGGTACGGGCCCTGGCGGTGAGGGCACGTCAATGAAACTTGCCAAAAAAAATAAAAAAGTGGTTATTATTGAAAGACATAAAGAGGTAGGTGGTGGATGTACCCATTGGGGAACTATTCCTTCGAAAGCTCTACGCCAAAGTGTTAGCCGATTAATAGAGTATAATTCAAGCTCACTATTTCGCGGCCACGAAAAACCCAAACATTTGACTTTTCCTGAGATATTAAAGCACGCTTCATCTGTTGTAAGAAAACAAGTTCAGCTACGAAGTGGTTTTTATGATAGGAATCGAGTTGAACTAATTGCTGGTGAAGCGTCATTTATTGATGCCAACACATTGAAAATCATTAAAGCCGACGGCTCTAATGAACAACTCACAGCTAAGCAAATAGTCATTGCTACGGGGTCTCATCCCTATAGACCTGCTGCAATTGACTTCAGCCATCCGCGAGTTTATGACTCAGATTCCATTTTATCGCTTAAGCATGATCCAAGATCTATCATTATTTATGGCGCAGGGGTTATTGGCTCAGAGTATGCCTCAATATTCAGAGGTCTTGGTGTCAAAGTAGATCTAATAAATACCAGGGATAGATTATTATCGTTTTTAGACGATGAAATGTCAGATTCTCTTAGTTACCATTTATGGAATAATGGTGTGGTTATCCGTCACAGAGAGCAAATTGATCGACTAGAGACTACAGATGAGTCTGTGATTGTACATTTAAAATCAGGTAAAAAAATGCGGGCTGATTGCTTATTATTTGCTAATGGTCGAACTGGTAACACTGCTGATTTAAATATCACCAATGCTGGTTTAGCTGCTGACGGTCGAGGACAGTTGAAGGTAAATGGTCAATACCAAACAGAAGTAGATAACATTTATGCTGCTGGTGATGTCATTGGTTATCCTAGTTTAGCTAGTGCTGCATACGACCAAGGTAGACTTGCCGCTGAAGCAATGATGGATCATCAAAGTACGGCTAAATTAATTACTGATATTCCTACTGGAATATATACTATTCCAGAAATTAGCTCAGTTGGTAAAACGGAGCAAGAGTTAACCGAAACAAAAATTCCCTATGAAGTTGGTAGAGCACAGTTTAAACATTTAGCTAGAGCCCAAATTTCTAACAGTTTAGTTGGTTCATTGAAGATATTATTTCATCGAGAAACTAAAGTAATATTAGGTATTCATTGCTTTGGTGAAAATGCTGCGGAGATCATCCATATTGGTCAAGCAATTATGCAGCAAAAGGGAGAAGGTAACACCATAGAGTATTTTATTAATACAACTTTTAACTACCCAACTATGGCGGAGGCTTTTCGTGTTGCCGCTTTGAATGGGTTAAATCGTCTTTTTTAATAACCGTTGTAGTTAAATGTGATTACATAAGAAAGATGTAATTACCCTTAATATGATCGGAAGGATTTAGGCATTAATGAAAAAGCAGGTGTTTGGGTTCACAGCAATTAATATTGAGTAATAAACTCATTTCGTATTGGACAAGGCTTAACTTATATTTAGTTGTTTTTATGGATATACTAAACATCGATTTATTACATTACTATCTTAGCTCTAGAGTATCTTAGTATATTTCTATTTTACTTAATAATAGTCTTATTACATGACATCGCTTGTTTTTTACTTCCCGCATCGTCAAATGTCTGAATGTATGGCAGTGCCTGATGTTGCATATAAATCTCATCAATTTTACCAGACTTACGCCATTGATATAGCAGACAGTTTAATTGATGATATTTATCCCTTAACTTGGATTGTTTTGGAATACTTATATATTTACCGTGATAAAATGATTCATTTACTTCTGCTAAATGATATTGCAGGTTATTGTACTTATTTTTTATTTTTGCATAAGATCTTTCTGCCCATACTAAATTTTTGACAGGCATCACGTCGATACGTTTTGCCAATAACATTCCCATTAACTGGTCAATATCATTGGCGAAAGTGGTTGTTTTTGAAGTGAAAGAATCAACATGAGGTCCGTAATAGGAATCTCTTAAGAGACCGAAGTTTAATTTATTTAATTGTTCAAGCTTATGATATTGTTCTGCTTTATTTATATGGGGGCCCAAAAGGTAATATACAGTTCCATCCTCATATCCCAGAAGCATAGGCAGTAAAAAATTTTCTCTATCTGATGTTATTGAATGTCGAGGGACAATGTCTACTTTACCATTCTTTGCACGACGTAATGTTCTGGGCCAAGGTACATCAATCCAAAGAGGAACTACGTCAATAGAAGAAAGTAACTGATCGATAATAACAACAATAGGGCCCGAGAATTTATTATCTGTGATGATCATTTCTGGTGGTCTATGGCGTAAATCTATCTGAGCTTGCTGTGATAAGGCTACAACTGGCACGAACAACAAAAATACTATGAATTTTTTTAATAGCATAATAATAACCTTACTTAGACTGTTTAAATATAGACTTAAAATATTGCATTTTCTTCTTTTAATTGCTCAGCTAATGCGTTATTCGCCAATAGCGCGGTAGCAAAGGACAAAGCAATAGGTTTAGCTTTGTAGTAATATTATGTTTTGAAGTCTGCATGGTTTCTCTCTACCTGTTGTAAATTATATTATTATTTTTAATATTTATGCCGTTTTTTAATTGGTATTGAAACAATACGCGGTTCTATTTTTAACCATTAATAAAAGGTTAAACAATATTGTGTGCTTAAGGGGGGTAAAAAATATAAAGGTAATTAAATTCATTAAACTTACATAAAGATGAGTTCAACTACTTTGAACAGGCGACGCAAATCAAGTGGTATCGTTCTACAGTAGAGATTGAGAAGTCCAAAGTTAACGTATTTTTGCGCTACTTGAACAGAGCATTATTTAGTGTAGAGCTATGCTGAAATCACTGAGGATATGGTGACCGATGAGCATAATTTTTTTCTAATTCTTTTGTTAATAAAGAGCTTATTAATGAGCGCAAGGCTATCGGCTTAATTATTTTTCTTAAGTAACTAATATTGTGCTGTTTCGCTAGCGCCATAAGGTTTTCATCTGTAGTGGCTGTAATGAGTACGGCAGGCAAAGAGTATTGGCTCTCTAGCCTTAATTGCTCAATTAGTTCAATTCCATTTAATTTATTAATTGAACGTTGTTTGGAGCTTTTTTCATTCATTAAGTTATCCATGTCTATATCTTCAGGTTTTCCCTCCATTAGTTGATAGTCTACAAGTAAAATATCTATTTCATCTTCATGCTTTTTATAGATATACTTGGCTTGTTGGGCATTAATAGCGGTAAATACCTGGCATTGCCACGCGCCTAATAATTTAGACATACCATCGAGTATTGCTTGCTCGTTATCTACACATAACACACCTACACCTTGTAGGTTCATGCTAGCCGGTGGTGGAGCTTGTTCTTTTGTCATAATAGACTTAGTAATAGGTACATTGATACTAAACAAACACCCAAACCCTGATTGAGATTCTAAATTTATTTTATGATTAAGAATATGTGCCAAGCTTTGGGCTATATTTAAGCCTAAGCCAAGCCCTTTAGGACCAACAGAATTAATGGTGTTTAACTGAGTGAACTGCTCAAAAACTTGTTTTTGCTTCTCTAATGGAATGCCAGGACCATTATCAAATACTTGAATACAGAGTTCATTGCCTTGTCTGCGACAGCCTAATAATACTTTATTAATTTTGTTATTTTTTCCTGTGTGAGCATAACGAAAAGCATTACTGAGGAAATTTTGGATAATCCGCGCTAGCAAAGTGATATCACTAGCAATAAATAGCTTGCTTGTTTTGCAGTGAAATTCTATTTGGTATTCATCGGTCAAAGCATTGAATTCGTTTGTTAACATATTAAAAAGCTGTTTAACTTCAATTGGTTCAATGTTTGGCGTGATATTGCCACTTTCAATTCGTGCTATTTCATTAAGATCAAGCAACAAACTATTGGCTATTTCTAAAGAGTTATCAATTTGTTTTATTTGATCTCGTTCTTCATCGGTGACTTTTGGGCTTAAAGACACCGCGGATGAAAATAGTCGAGCGGCGGATAAAGGTTGCAATAAGTCATGGCTACATGCTTTTAAATACTGACTCTTTTTCACGTGTGCTTGCACTGCTTTATCTTGTGCTTGTGCTAATTCATAGTTGGCTTGGGCAAGCTCTTTATTAGCCTGTTCTAGCTCTGCAGTACGAAAGCGAACTCTTGATTCAAGATCAGTATTTTCATCTTTTAGTACTTTTTCTGTTTGACGGTATTTAGTAATATCAGAAAATATCATCACAAAACCGCCACCAGGTATAGGATTCCCTTCAATATGAATGTTCTTGCCATTTTTAAGCTTATATTCAGAATTATGACGACTGCCTGCTTTAATAAATTTAATACGCTTTTCTACTTGTAGGGTAATATCTTTAATAAAGTAGCCTTGTTGGCTAAGGTTAAAGTGAATTAACTGACTAATAGGGCAGCCAATATAAATAAAGTCATCGGGATAATTAAAAATATCTAAGTACTGCTTATTCCAAGCAACCAATTTTAGCTCGCTATCAATAACCGAGATGCCCTCACTAACATTTTCTATGGCGCTTTGTAACACAGTGCGGCTAAATTCTAATTGCTGAGTAGAATTATCTTCTACCAGTTTAGCTACTTGATCAAAAGCCATACCCTGACCACTGATTGCAAAAGAAGTTACTAGCTTTGCAGAAGCCGAGCCTAATACTCGAGCCAGGGTAGTTTCGGCATGAAATAATATCGCCTCATTGAATTTCTTGTTGCCCTTATTGCTATAAGAGCTGTGAAATTGTTTAAAGCATTGTTGGGCCTTATCTTGACCAATAAAACGAGCGACCAAAAACTCCAGTTCAACAATGTCAACTTTCGGTTGAATGGGTAAACTCCATTGAGCTTTTTCTTTATCTTTATAGAAAAATTTACTCTGCATATGTTCTCTAATGCTTTGCCTTGTTAACAAGGAAACTAACCAAAGAGAGATAATATTGATGAGTAGCCCTATTAAAGTGACGATGGTAGTTTTAGGCAAATCACTGTTTGCAAGGGGATGATTATAAATTCCTAATTGTGGCAGTAAATTAAATAGTGCCCAAATAGTAAAGCCACTGCTTATTCCAACCAGTACACCCGCAAGAGTAGCCTTACGCCAATAAAAGGCGACAAATAAGGCCGGCCCTATTTGAGCTATAGCACCAAAAGCTACTTCACCTAATGATGATAAAGTATCTGGTGGCGACAATAACAATAGACCGTAACTTAAAAAAATAACAAACAATACTAGCGCTTTACGAATGAGTAAAAGTTGAGATTGAAAGTGATTGAAATCATGCTGCTGTTGAGATGAAAACTTAAACATTAATGGGAAAACAATTTCATTGCTGAGCATAGTACTTAAGGCAATAGTCGATACAATAACCATAGAACTTGCTGCCGACACCGCGCCTAAAAAGGCAAATAATGATAACCACACTTGGCCATTAAAAGCGGGTAAAAAAAGAACATAGGCATCTGCCGCGAGAGAGTTACCATAATTTAAATTTCCAGCTAAACCGAGAGGGCCAGCAAAAAAGGCAAACACAAGTACATAAACAGGAAGAAGCCATCTTGCCATAACGCTTGATTTTTGCTCTTTTATTTCCACAAACATGACTTGAAATTGCCTAGGTAAACATAAAAAAGCGGACATCACGATAATCAGCATGCCGAACATTCCAACAAGGCTGCTAAATTCAAATTGCTTCTCAATATCTATTTGATCTTTGGATAGCTGCCAAATATCCATTGGTGAGTCATAAATAACATAACAAACAAATAACCCCACTAAAAGAAAAGCAATTAACTTCACCAGTGATTCAAAAGCAATCGCGATCATAACTCCGGGATGACGTTCGGTTATGTCGATAGTACGAATACCAAAAATAATGGTGAAAACGGCAAGAATAATGCTAACAATTAACCCTAATTGCCAAATAGGTAAATCTGGAGTTTCTTGGAGAATTTGATAGGAATAAATAATCGCTTTTAGCTGTAAGGCTATATAAGGCATAGTGCCTATTAATACTACCAGAGTAATAATGACTGCTAAATTTTGAGACTTGCCAAAACGCGCTGACAGTAAATCGGCAATAGAGGTTATTTTAAGTTGTAAACTGGTTTTTATAATTCGCTGAATGAATGGCCAAGCAAAAACAAATAATAAAATTGGCGCTAAATATACGGATACATAAGTAAAAGAATGATTGGCTGCTTGCGCAGTTGTGCCTAAAAATCCCCATGAAGTACAATAGACGCCTAAAGATAAGGCATAAATTATAGTCTGCTGCTTAGCTTTAAGTTTATTTCTGTACTTACCACCTAAGTAGGCGATGAGAAACAATAAGCCTATATAGCCAATACTGACACTAACCAATAACCAATTCGAAAACATTTCCATTCCACAGCACTAAATACCCATTCTAAATTTATCATAATTCAGCTAAAAAAAACGTTTCCGTTTCTACAACTTAAGTACTAGTACTCTTATATTTAAATGGGTTACGACTAAAGGACTAAGCGCTAGGTGCTAAGCCTTATTGCCGATTGTTACATTTTCGTACTGTTCTATTATGTTTTTGCAAACAAAGAATAACAAAGAAAGTCGAATACAAACAAAAACACATTTAACAGGGGAAACAGCAATGTTTAAGAATAAGTCTAAACAATTATTACTCGCTTCAAGCTTACTTGTTGCAGCTAGCGCTGCCAATGCAGGTTACGACATTAAGCTATCAGAAGAAGACAAAATCTCGTTTGGTGGTTACATCAAAGTAGATGCTCGCTATGTTGATGGTGATGTTGCTTACCGTCCATTTTGGATTGGTACTGGCGCTAAACTTGATGAAAGTGCGTCTCAGTTCAACCTTTTTGCTAACGAAACTCGTTTCAACATGAAATATACCCATGGCGATGTTATGGGCTTCATTGAAATGGATTTTTGGGGCGGCGGCGGTAATGAAATCGTTTCAAACTCAGCTAATCCTCGTATTCGTCATGCTTTTATAAAATATAAAGACGTTGTGGCTGGACAGACTTGGTCAACATTTATGAATACAAGTGCAATTCCTGAATCAGCTGATTTCGCAGGCGCAACAACTGGTTTAGTTTTCATACGTCAAGGCCAAGTTCGTTACACCATGGGTAACTTTCAAGTATCGCTTGAAAACCCTGAAACATGGGGTGGTGATACCTCAAATGACAGCGTACCCGATGTAGTAGCTCGTTATAACTTAAAAGGCGACTGGGGTAGTGTTTCATTCTCAGCTCTTGGCCGTCAGTTAAATACTAATTTAGGTAATAGTGAAACGGCAATTGCTGGTTCAATCGCTGGTCGCATTAAAACGTTTGGAAAAGATGATTTTAGATTTCAACTTCACCAAGGTGAGCTAGGTCGTTATGTTGGTGTTGCTTTTGCTCAAGATGTAGTGGGTGAAGAAGTTGAAGAAACGACAGCATATCTTGCAGCATACCGTCATTACTGGACTGAAACCTTAAGAACTACTGTACTTTATGGTCGCGCTGAAGCTGATTTATCAGGTGCTGATCGTAGCCAGTGGAGTGTTAACTTATTTCAAAACTTAACTAAGCAATTAGCGGTAGGTGTTGAAGTAGGTAATTTTGAGATGAAAGACAAAGATGCTGATTCAAATTACGCACAACTTTCATTGAAATATGTACTTTAGTTTTTAGTAAAAACTTTGTCGGCGTAACAGTTCCCATTTTGTTGTTACGTTTTGGAGGGGGACATTCCCCCTCCTTTTTTATGTACAGGACGTACGGTATATCGCGGTGACAGGATGTCAATGAGCGTGTCAAAACGCATACATTATTTTTTATCAATTTAGGAGTGTGAGTATGACTGAGTCAATACTCAAAGTAGAGCATATTTCATTAGCGTTTGGTGGCGTAAAAGCATTAACCGACGTTAGTTTTGAAGTTCCCAGAGGCTCTGTATTTTCCATTATCGGTCCTAACGGTGCTGGTAAAACCTCCATGCTCAACTGTATTTCCGGACGTTATCAACCAAATTCTGGAAATGTTATTTTCAATGAAAAAAATGTCACTAATCTACGTCCAAATGACAGAGCAGATCTTGGCATGGGGCGAACCTTTCAAAATTTAGCCTTGTTTGGTCACATGTCGGTTTTAGACAACATCATGGTTGGTCGTCATCACTTATTGAAAAACAACTGGTTAACAGGGCCTTTATATTGGGCATCACCTGCACAAAAAGAAGAGCTTGCCCATCGTCGTTATTGTGAAGAAATTATCGACTTTTTAGAAATTTCTCATATTAGAAAATCTGTTGCTGGCACTTTGTCTTATGGCTTACGTAAGCGTGTTGAGTTAGCGCGTGCAATGGCATTAAAACCCGAATTAATTCTTCTTGATGAGCCGATGGCAGGTATGAATCTAGAAGAAAAAGAAGACATGGCGCGCTATATCCTCGATTTAAATGAAGAATTTGGCATTACTGTGGTGATGATTGAGCATGATATGGGCGTGGTTATGGACATTTCACACCAAGTGATGGTGCTTGATTTTGGTAAGAAGCTAATGTCAGGTTTACCCGATGAAGTTATGGCTGACCCACATGTTAAACGTGCTTATCTTGGTATAGAAGATGACGAAGATGAAGCCGTTAATACTGATCAAGATAGGAAGGCTAGCTAATGTCAAACTTACAAGTAGTAACCAAAGACTTTGAAATGGGGGAGTTAGATACTTTTCCAAAAATACTAAAACACAACGCTAAAAGTTGGCCAAATGATATTGCTATGCGCGAGAAAGAGTTTGGTATTTGGAACGAATTTAACTGGCAAGATTATAATAATCGCGTTAAGTGGTTATCGTTAGCACTAAGAAAATTAGGCGTTCAACCGAAAGATGCTATCGCTTTATTAGGTGATAATAGACCCGAGTGGGTTTGGGGCGAAGTAGCAGCGCATGCTATGGGTTGTTACTCTATCGGTATTTTCCAAGATTCATTACATGAAGAAGTTGTTTATTTACTGAATAAAAGTAATGCCACTGTTGTTATTGCAGAAGATGAAGAACAGTGTGACAAATTACTTGAATTGGGTAATGAAATTTCTGATGTAAAAATTATTGTTTATTGTGATCCACGTGGCATGCGTAAATATGACGATAAGCGCCTTGTTAGTATTGAAGATATATACAAACAAGGACAAGAGATAGATAGGATATCACCTGAATTGTACGATCTTTATGTTGATTCAACCTGTGCAGACGATACAGCTATTTACTGCACTACTTCTGGTACAACCTCAAAACCTAAAATTGCCTTTCTAGGCGGTGGTAATTTTGTTAAACACTGCAGTTCTTACTTACGTGCTGATCCACGCCAGCCAGGTGATAACTATGTTTCTGTTTTACCTTTGCCATGGATCATGGAACAAGTTTACGCCGTTGGCCAAGCATTAATTTCTCGTCAAATAGTCAATTTTGTTGAAGGGCAAGAAACATTGATGGCTGATTTACGTGAAATAGGACCTAGCTTTGTTTTACTTGCACCGCGCGTGTGGGAAGGTATTTTAGCCGATGTTAAAGCCCGTATGATGGATTCAACGCCACTTAAACAAAAGTTATTCGATTATGCCTTTGCTATAGCTGAAAAAGCACAAGCAGATGGGAAACGTTCGTGGTTTGCCGATTTTTTACTGATGAATGCTTTAAAAGATAGATTAGGGTTCACCAATTTGAAATCAGCTGCAACAGGTGGGGCGGCAATGGGGCCTGATACCTTTAGGTTCTTCCAAACTATTGGTGTGCCGCTTCGTCAACTTTATGGTCAAACTGAGCTATGTGGTGCTTATACAGTTCACAAAGAAAATGATGTTGACTACGACAGTGTTGGCGTTGCTTTTGACAGCGCAGAAGTGAAAGTTATTAATACCGATAAAGAAGGTGTTGGTGAGGTTATCGCTAAAACTGTGGGTATGTTCACTGGTTATTTAGATAACCAAGCCGCCTTTGACGAAGATGTTATTGACGGATGGATGCATACTGGTGATGCCGGTTATTTCAAACCGTCTGGTCATTTAGTCATTATTGACCGAATTAAAGATTTAGCTAAAACCAGCAATGGTGTGCAGTACTCACCACAATACATTGAAAACAAATTGAAATTCTCATCATTTATTGGTGAAGCGGTTATTTTGGGTAAAGACAAACCTTACTTAAGTGCCATTATTTGTATTCGCTTCTCTATTGTATCTAAATGGGCAGAACAACAAGGTTATGGTTTTACTAACTATACTAGCCTATCAGCATTACCTGAAGTTTATCAGAAGCTTACTGAGGAAGTTGAAAAAGTTAACTCGACCTTACCTGATGCACAAAAAATCAATAAGTTTATTTTGCTTTATAAAGAGCTTGATGCGGATGACGGCGAATTAACGCGTACTCGTAAAGTTAGAAGAACCGTTATTGCTGATAAATATGGTGACATTATTGACTCTATTTATGACAACAAAGAGATGGTTGATATCGATACAGTGATCACCTTCCAAGATGGTGGCAGCTCACGTATTAAAACTCAACTTAAGGTTGCTACGGTCATTGAAAATGATGGTAGTGCTGTTTCATCAACAAGTAGTCAAACTCAGAGGAAAGCATCATGAATTTTGAACTCTTAACTCAATTAGTCGTCAATGGCCTTATTGTAGGCTTGTTGTACGGTGTAATTGGTATGTGCTTTGTGTTGGTTTATAAATCAACACAAATTGTTAACTTCGCCCAAGGTGAGTTTTTACTTATTGGTGCCTGGGTATGTTGGGCTTCATTGATTTACTTAGAATTACCCTTCTTTGTAGGATTTTTATTATCACTTGTATTTATGGCTGGTTTTGGTGTGCTGTTACAAATGATAGTACTGCGTCCCATGATTGGTGAGCCGATTATCTCGGTGATCATGGTAACTATCGGACTGTCGATATTTTTCCAAGCATTAATGAAATGGATATTTGGTGTTTCACCACAAAGTTATCCGCAAGTATTTGATACTCAATCTATAAATATTTTGGGGCTCAATATCGAAATGGCATATTTGATGAGTACGATAATAGCGTTAATTATCATGGTTGCCTTCTATTTATTCTTTAAACATTCTAAGCATGGCTTAGCGATGAGAGCTACTGCTTTTGATCAACAAGCATCTCAAAGTTTAGGTATATCTGTAAAACATGTTTTTGCGATGAGTTGGGGTATTGCGGCAACAGTTTCTGCTACCGCAGGGATAGTTATCGGTATGGTTAATGGCGTTTCAGATTCGCTTTCTATTATGGGTATCAAAGTATTCCCAGCCGTTATTTTAGGCGGATTGGACTCTATTGTTGGTGCAATTGTTGGCGGTATCATCATCGGTGTATTAGAAAACGTAGCTGAGTTTTTTGATAGTCAATATTTACACATTGGCAATATGTACGATATCGCACCATTTTATGTGTTGTTAATTATTCTTTGGTTCAAACCTTACGGTTTATTTGGTACCAAAGACATCGAGCGTATATAGCGCATCTTAACTAACAAAAAATTAGCAATTATTTAGGAGTGATTTATGTCTAGTTTAACTATGCGCCCGTGCGGAGATTTTCGCACTAGCTATAAACAAGATAATACAATTTTTGAAACGAAAACCATCCGTTGGGTGACTATTTTTACCATTTTAGCGTTGTGTTTTGCACCGCTATTGGTTGATGCATATTTTATTACACTATTGATTCAAATTTCATATTTGGGCATTGCTGCTTTAGGTTTGAATATTTTAGTGGGCTACACCGGACAAATATCTTTAGGTCATGGTGCTTTCTTTGGCTTTGGTGCGTTTGCCTCGGCCTGGTTAAATACAAGTTTTCATATTCCTGTGTTTTTATGTATTCCTTTAGCTGGTTTCTTAACCATGGGCGTTGGCATGATGTTTGGTGCGCCAGCAGCTCGAATTAAAGGTTTGTATTTAGCGATAGCTACACTTGCATCGCAATTTATTATCGAAGATTTCTTCGCCCGTGCAGATTGGTTCTCTGGTGGTTCATCAGGTTCAATGGCCGAGCCTATTAGCTTATTTGGTTTTACTTTTGATACCGATCAAAGCTTTTATTACATAGCGTTGTTCGCACTAGTCTTTATGTTTATCTGGGGCTGTAACTTAATGCGTAGCCGTGATGGACGTGCTTTTGTTGCCGTACGTGACCATTACCTATCGGCTGAAATAATGGGGGTAAAGTTAAATAAATATCGCTTACTTTCCTTTGGTATATCTTCTTTTTATGCCGGTATTGGTGGCGCGTTATATGCCCATTACTTAGGTTATGTTTCGGCTGAAGGTTTCACCATTATGATGTCAATTCAATTTTTAGCCATGATTATTATTGGTGGCTTAGGCTCGATAAAAGGCACTTTGATGGGGGTCATCTTTATGGTGTTCTTACCTGAAGTACTAGAAAGCGGCGTTGGCCTAATGAAAATGACCGACTGGGGCAATATTCCTATGGTTGTTGATGGTTTAGCTTACATCAAAGAAATGGCTATTGGCCTAGTAATTATCGGATTTTTAATTTTTGAACCTGAAGGTTTAGCACACCGTTGGACGCAAATTAAAAACTATTGGAAATTCTACCCATTTGCTTATTAAGATTTTAGTAAGCAATGGAGAATAAAGCACAGTTAAGTGAATGGGGATAGTAAATTTACTTAACTGAGTGAAGTATAAGCAAATATAAAAATAATACCTACCTACATATATAGGTAATAAATAACAATTTAAGGAACATCACATGAGAAAAGTTATGAATAAAAAATTATTATTAAGTTCAATCGCTGCCAGTATCGTTTTAAGTGTTACTAGCCAAGCTCAAGCACAAGATTCTGTTTTTGTTGGTCACTTAGCTGATATGTCAGGTCCTACTGCATTTGTAGGTAAAAACTACGCTGATGGTATTCGTGATTCACTAGCCTATATTAACGCTAATGGTGGTATTAACGGAACTAAGCTTGAGTCTGAAACAATTGATTACGCTTATAAAGTACCACAAGCCATTGCTGCATATAAGAAATGGAAATCTCGTAAAAATATGGTGGTTATGCAAGGGTGGGGAACCGCTGATACTGAAGCATTGATCTCTTTTGTTGCTCGTGACAAAACGCCAGTATTTTCTGCCTCTTATTCAGGGCATTTAACAGATCCTACGGGTAAAAACCCTCATACAAAAAAACCAGCACCATATAATTTCTTTTATGGCGCTTCATATTCAGATGCATGTCGCGGTTTAGTGCAATGGGCAGCTGAAGATTGGAAAAGCAAGGGTAAAAAAGGGCAAGCTAAATTTACCCATATTGGCGCTAATCATCCATTTCCAAATGCGCCAAAAGCAGCTTGTGCAGAATACGCTGCAGAGCTAGGTTTTAATGTTATGCCACCAGTGGTTATTTCAATGAAGCCGGGTGATTTTAAAGCCCAATGTTTAAGTATTAAAAGCTCTGGTTCAAACTATGGTTATATCGGTAACTTAGGTGGGTCTGTACTATCGTTAGTCAAATCTTGTAATACTGTCGGTGTTGATATTCAGTTCATGTCAAACATTTGGGGCGGCGATAAAAAAGTATTTTCAGCTGCTGGCGAAGGTATTAAAGACTATATATTTCCAACCATGACACCATTTTGGAGTGATCAAGTTCCAGGTATGAAGCTTGTTCGTGAAATTTCAAAAATGTCAGATAAATCAGGTAAGAAAGAACGTGTTCATCATTATATGCGCGGCGTTTGTTCAACCTACTTTATGAAAGAGGCAATGGAATGGGCAAAAGAAAATGGTGGTATAACAGGCGAAAATGTCAAAAAAGGGATGTATGTTCATAAAGACTGGGTACCAAAAGGTTTAGAAGGTGTATGTTTAGCTGCTAATTGGAGCAATGAGGATCACCGTGGTATTAACCAAGTTAATGTTTATAAAGGTAACTATAACGGTGGTGATATTAAAATTGAAAAAGTATCACAAGTAACATTGAAACGTCGTGATGACTGGTTAGGTTATTAATCCTCGTCATACTTGACACAGCAGCGGCATTGTCGTCGTTGCTCGCCACAGTCACTTAGTGTACTAAGCTTCTATGGCTCGCAACTTGACAGCTTTGCTGCTGCACCAATTATTTAGAGGATTTTTTGCTTAATTTTATATTAGGTAAATATAAAATTTTTAACGGGGTATTAATATGTCACAGGCGGCAGTAAAAATTCAAACAGCTTCACCAATGTTATCGGTTAACAATATTGAAGTGGTTTATGACGAGGTTATACAAGTACTTCGTGGTGTGTCATTAGACGTACCTGAAGGGGATGTTGTCACTTTACTTGGGCCTAATGGCGCGGGCAAATCAACAACACTAAAAGCTATTTCAGGCTTACTTAAAACAGAATATGGTGAAGTCACTAAAGGTGATATTACCTTTATGGGCGAGCGCATCGACAAGAAAAACGCAGAAGATGTCGTGCGCAGTGGTCTTTTTCAGGTGATGGAAGGTCGTCGTATTATTGAAGATATGACGTCAATTGAAAACCTGAAACTGGGCGCCTATACCCGTAAAGATTCACAAATCAATCAAGACATTGAAATGGTGTTTCATTATTTTCCTAGGTTAAAAGAGCGAACAGGTCTAGCAGGCTACTTATCGGGTGGAGAGCAGCAAATGTTAGCCATAGGTAGAGCGTTGATGGCTCGTCCTAAAATGATTTGTTTAGATGAGCCGTCAATGGGCTTATCGCCATTATTAGTAAAAGAAGTATTTGGTATTATTGAAAAGATCAATAAAGATCAAGGTATTACCATGTTATTAGTTGAGCAAAATGCTAACTATGCAATAAAGGCTGCCAACTATGGCTACATTATGGAGTCGGGTAAAATAGTACTTGATGGTACTCAAGAGCAACTACTTAGTAATGAAGATGTGAAAGAGTTTTATTTAGGTGGCGGCAACGAAGAACGTAAAAGTTTTAAAAATCTAAAATCTTATAAAAGACGCAAGCGTTGGTTATAAATCAAGCCCCCCCTTTATTACTAATTAAGAATTATCGAGTTACCATGAAACAATATTTTTACGAGAGAGAGTGCCAGAATCCGCAATTGCGAGAACAGTCTTTATTGGAGCGTTTATCCGCTTTTATTACCTACGCTAAGCAAGAATGTCAGCATTACGGGCAAGTTTTACAGCATATAGATGCGGAAAAAATTACCAGTAGAGAATTGCTAGCGCAACTTCCCATTACTCGAAAATCTGATTTAATGCGTTTACAGGCAAAAAGTTCCCCTTTAGGTGGCTTAAATGCTAAAAAAGCAAATTTAGGTAGAATTTTTCAGTCGCCAGGACCTATTTATGATCCTGAAAATACCAGTGATGATTGGTGGCGTATGGGACAAGCTTTTTATGCGGTAGGTTTTAGAAAGGGTGATTTAGTGCAAAACTGTTTGTCTTATCATTTAACCCCCGGCGGTTTTATACTTGATTCAGGCGCCAGAGCTTGTGGCTGTGTGGTCATTCCAGCAGGACCGGGGCAAACGGAACAACAACTTGATATTATTGAGCACCTAAAACCTCAAGGTTATAGCGGAACCCCCTCATTTTTAAAAATTCTACTTGATAAATCTAAAGCAGAAAAGCGAGATATTTCAAGTGTTACTAAAGCGTTAGTAACAGGAGAAGCTTTACCTAATGCTCTACGGGAAGAGTTTTCTGCTGCAGGAATAGAAACATTACAAGCTTATGCTAGTGCAGATATTGGCCTTATTGGTTTTGAATCTATAAGTGACGATGGTTTTATTATTGCTGAAGACTTACTGGTAGAAATTGTTCGTCCCGGATCATTAGAGCCTGTTGCTGATGGAGAAATTGGCGAAGTTGTTGTAACCAGTTTTAATCTAGACTATCCATTGATTCGCTTTGCTACTGGCGATTTGTCTGCGGTGAAGTTAGGGATAAGTGACTGTGGGCGCACTAATAAGCGTATTAAAGGTTGGTTAGGTCGCGCTGATCAAACCACCAAAGTTAAAGGCATGTTTGTTCACGCAGAGCAAATTGAGCAAGTGCGACAAGCCTATCCTCAAATCACTAAAATGCGCTTGTCAGTTACTCAAGTTAATTACAATGATCAAATGCACTTACAATGTGAATTAGATATTAAAACTTATTCTGATGCAGATATCGCGGGTGCAATTGAAAATATTAGTGTTACATTGAAAAAAGTGACTAAACTAACAGGCTCTATTGAATTTGTTGCATTGGGGACTTTAGTTGATGACGGTAAAGTTATTGATGATCTTCGTGCAATTGGTTGATTTAAATTATATTAATTTTATTAAGTATTAAGTATTAAGTATTAAGTATTAAGTATTAAGTATTAAGTATTAAGTATTAAGTATTAAGGATGAAAAATGAACAAAAAAGCTTTTCAAGATTGTTACCCAGAAGAATTAAGCCATTGTTATGGTTGTGGTAAAAATAACCCTGATGGTCATCAATTAAAAAGCTTTTGGCAGCACCTTGATAAGCAAGACTTGCTAGCGAGCACGACTGTTGCTCATTATATGCCCAATGAAATTTATACTGCTATTCCAGGCTTTGTTTATGGCGGTATGATTGCATCGTTGATTGATTGTCATGGCACAGGAAGTGCCTCTGCTATGGCATATCTTGCCCTGAATCGTGAAATGGGAAGTTTGCCCGCACTACGTTTTGTTACTGGTGCGCTGAATGTCAGTTATTTAGCGCCAACGCCACAAGGTGTTGAATTGGAGTTAATAGGGCGCTTTAGCGAAGTGAAAGAACGAAAAGTCATTGTAGATATAACGCTGTCAGCCAATGAGATCATTTGCGCAAAAGGGCAAGTTATCGCTGTGCTTATGCCTGAAGGCATGATACCTAAATAGTTTAAATCGGTTACTTTAGCCTTCCTCGGGCTAGTTTAACAAGGAAGTCTCTTGTGAGTTATGTCATGTATGTAAAAAAAAAGAAGTGCAGATGTTAAAAGGATGTAGCGTATTGACAGCTGAAAGTTTTCATCACAGGTAACAGAGTTTTATGTGATATAAATCAAGTGTACTTTTTTCAAAAATGTTTTAATCACGTATTTAAATTTATCTGAACTGGGATTAATTGTGGTTGAAGAGCAAGTAAAATCGATAATTGATAGTTTATCTCAATCTGTTTCTGATAACTTTATCGAGACCATTTGTTTATCTTTAGCGACAGCGATTAAGGCTGATTTTGTTTTTGTTGCCAAATTAAATGATGACTATACTATTGCAACAACTCTCTCTGTTGCTTCTCAAAGAGAAATGCTAAATAACTTCTCTTATGCTTTAAAAGCTACTCCTTGTGAAAATGTTAGCAAAGGTGATGTTTGTACTCATGTCGCTAATTGTCAACAAGCTTATCCTGATGATCAGTTATTGATTGATATGAATATTGCTGGTTATGTTGGTGTGCCATTAAAAAACACCAATAATGAAACTGATTCAATTTTGGTTGCACTGTATTGTCAGCCTATAGAAAATGTTTCTGAAATCACTTCTCTTTTTTTATTGTTCAGTGGAATGATCAAAAAAGAGATGGAAAAGCAAGTGCTAATTAATGAGCTAAAAACAAGAAATGAAATAATTGAAGAAAGTAAAGAAGCCATTGTTGTTTGCGACAAGCACAGAAATATCACCAGTGTTAACAAAGCCTTTAGTCGAATTTCAGGTTATAGTTTTAAAGAGGTTCAAGGAAAAAATCCGCGTATATTAGGTGCGGGGATTAATGATAAAAACTTTTATTATCAAATGTGGCAAGATATTGATAATACGGGTGCATGGTCTGGTGAAATCTGGAATAAAAAGAAAAATGGTGAAGTTTTCCCCGAATGGCTTTCTATTAATAGTATTTGCGATGAAAACAATGATGTTTCACATTATGTTGCTTTTATCTTTGATATCACCAAGCAAAAAGAATCAGAAGCCAAGATTTTCAAACAAGCCAATTTTGATTTGCTTACTGGTATTGCTAATCGATTTTCATTTTTAGAAAAGCTATCACACGCTGTTAGTACCGCTCAATTAAATAATACTCAATCCGCCATTCTTTATATGGACTTAGATTTATTTAAAGAGATCAATGATATTTACGGGCATGATTTTGGTGATGAGTTATTAATCCAAACATCTATACGCCTTCAAAGCTATATTAAGTCAACAGACTTAGTTGCCCGAATTAGTGGCGATGGCTTTGCCATATTACTTAATAACATTGAAAATAATGAAGTTATAAACAATATTGTCACCCGAATTCTCGTTGGTTTTAGTAAACCTTTTAGCATTAAAAATGCTGTTATGCGTTGTACCTTAAGTATAGGTATTGTTGCCTTTTCCAGTGATAAGGATGATGTTGGAGAGCTGATGAAAAAGGGTGAAACAGCAATGTACCATGCTAAGGATAGCGGTAGAAACTCGTTCAACTATTTTACCCAAAGTATGCAAAATACTGCTCTCCACCAGCTGAATTTAAAGCGGCAATTGATTGATGCAATAAAAAATAGGCAACTTAGCGTTGTTTATCAACCCATTGTTTCTATTAATGATGAAAAAATAAATAAATTTGAAGCTCTGGTTCGCTGGAATCATCAAGGCGAGTGGATTTCACCAATAGAGTTTATTCCTATTGCTGAAGAATTTTCTTTAATTGTAGAATTGGGTGAATTTGTGTTATCTGAAGCCTGCATTCAATTGAAAAAGTTAAAGGATCAAGGGTTTAATGACATAGTTTTTAATGTCAATCGCTCAATTTATGAAATTCCACTGAATCAAAGTGAAAATGATTATTGGTTAACTATTATCAAACTTCATGGTTTACAGCCTAGTGATATTTGCTTTGAATTAACTGAAAGTGCTTTAGCACCAGATAAGCGGAACAATGAAGTTTTGTTTAATCAATTAAGAAGCGCCGGGTGTAAAATTGCTTTAGATGATTTTGGCACTGGTTATTCATCATTAAGTTACCTGCGACGAATTCCTGTTGATTATATAAAAATTGATAAATCCTTCATTAACGATATATGCACTAATCATGAGGATAATATTTTAGTGTCTACCATCATTGCTATGTCTAAAGCATTAGGTAAAGAGGTCGTTGCAGAAGGTGTTGAAACTAAAGAGCAGCTGCAGTTACTCATTGAGTTAGGATGTGATTATATTCAAGGTTATTACTTTTCCAAGCCCTTGCCTGTTGAAAAACTACATAGTTATTTAACTAACTTTTCATACCCATGTTTATCGAGTAAGAAGTGAAGTTTTTGATCTTAACCAATGGTTGTTAGCAAGAATAGCGAATTGTTTTCTATTAATATTTATTGATGTGGTAGTAATGTGAAGTTATTAGATAAATTTCAAAATACAAATCGACTCTATGCGTTGTTGCTATTTCCTGTTATTGGCATTTTGTTGTTTGCCGCAATAGGGATAAAAGATAAAGTTCATTTTGTTGGCGAAATGAAACAAATTGAACAACTTACCAAGTTAACCACTCAAATAACTGCGCTTTTACACCAAACACAAATAGAGAGAGGCAAAACCTCTGTTTATATGTATAGTTTAGGTACGAAATTCTCAGATGAATTACCAGCTCAGTACCAAGAAACAGATAAATTACGTGATAAGGTAACTAGGCTATTGATCGCTTTTAGTGATCAAGAGAGTGAAAACAATTTTCAAAGTCTTTTGAAAACTGTCATCAATGCACTTGAGAGAATATCCGTTATTCGCCAAGATGCGCTTTCGCTGAATATGCCTATGCTAGTTGCCATTGATTATTACAGTGATTTAAATGATAAGTTTCTTCAAATTATCTCTGTGTTACCTAGTTTGTCAGACGATAGTAATATTTCTAGGCTAAGTAATACTTATCTTAATCTCCTAAAAGGCAAAGAAAAAGCAGGTTTAGAAAGAGCTATTATTAGTGGCATATTGACTGCACATAGATTTTCTTCTCATCTGTACTTGCAAGCGATTTCTGTATCAGCACAGCAACAAATGTATTTTGACAGTTTTTCTTTATCAGCCTTACCTGACTATCTAATCTTATTTGAAAAAGCTGAATCATCCGATGATAGCCAGAAAGTAGCTGCCATTAGGCAATATGTTCATCAACAAGTTTTTCAAAGTAAGCCCCAAGACGTTATCAATAATTTACGCACTTTTGCTGCTAAGAATAAACTCGAATCTATTAGTCCTTCAGATAAATTTCAACCGAATATATCACAATGGTTCACCCATAGTACTAATAGGATAAATGCCCTGAAACAAGTAGAAGATTCAATCGCCGTAGATTTACTTGCCCAAACCCAGCAATCAAAATTTGATGCTTTTTATAGCTTGGTGTTTTATTCAGTATTGGTGCTAATGGCTATTGTTATGGCACTTGTTATCCCGGTAATATTTAAAAAATTACAACGAAGTAGAAAAAAATTAGATAAAAACATTAATGAATTGAATTTGACCCGAGATGAGTTAGTCCAAAGTGAAAAAATAGGCTCTCTTGGCCGCATGGTTGCAGGGTTTGCTCATGAAGTGAATACACCTATAGGTATTGCTGTAGGTTCGGTCAGTCAAATTCAACAAAGCTCTGCTTGTTTAAGTACTCTATTAAAACAAGATGAAGTAGATGAGCAAGATTTGCTTGAGAATATAGATACTATTACCACTGTATCCTTGCTAGCAATATCCAATCTAAATCGAGCGGCAAGATTAGTTCAAAGCTTTAAACGTACTTCGGTTGATCAATTATCTGAGCAGGCTAGACGTTATAATGTTAAAGAAGTGCTTGACGATGTTGTTTTCACACTTAATAGCAAATTGATTAAAAAGGCTATCAAGGTAGAGTTATCTTGCCCTACGGGTTTTAATATTTTTGGTCAACCAGGGCGCTTTGACCAACTAGTTACAAATCTTATTATCAATAGTATTGCCCATGCGTTTGACGATTCGATTAGCGATGCCTTGATTTGTATTACCGTGGCTCGTACTGCTGATAACCTTATATGTTTAAGCTATACCGATAATGGCAAGGGCATGGAGGCATCCGCGGTAGATAAAATATTTGAACCTTTTTATACCACTTCACGCACTGATGGTACGGGGTTGGGGATGTATATTTGTCATAGCATTGCTGTTAATGATATGCACGGTCACATTCGCTGTGAAAGTAGTTTAGGCAATGGCATTTTATTCGAAATTATTTTTCCATGCCAAGAAGTTATGGGTCTGGAAAATGAAAGTTGAATCTAAATCTAAATCTTAATTTATATGATATTAGCTCATAGTAGTGTCTTACCAGTTGTAGAGGAATTATATGAAGATTGTTAACAGAAAAGCGAAGCAAAATGATATTGCTGTTCCCGCTAAGGTTTTTCCAAGCCGCTATGTATGGAAAGTTTTAATTGTTGATGATGAAGAGGATATTCGGACATTAACTAAGATCAATTTAAAAGATTTTGAGTTTGATGGCCGTAAACTGCTTTTTCTTGAAGCTGATTCTGCAGCTTCTGCTAAGAAAATTCTGTCAGAGCATGATGATATTGCGCTTGCTCTAATTGATGTGGTCATGGAAACCGACGACGCGGGCTTGAAGTTAGTTGAATATATTCGCAACGAACTTAATAGGCATATGATCCGCTTGATCATACGAACAGGTCAGCCTGGCATTGCACCAGAGCGCTACATCATTGATAACTTTGATATAGATGATTATAAAGATAAAACCGAATTAACGATAGATAAGCTGTACACCACCGTACGTTCGGCAATTAAAGCGTATCGAGAACTTAAAGCTATTGATATGAATAGAGCCGGCTTAAGAAAAATTATAGATGCTTCTCCGGAAGTTTATCGAATTTCCAAAACCTCTTTAAGTGACTTTTTTGATGGGATTTTGTCGCAAATTATTGGCCTTTGTCATTTAAATGAAAATGCGTTGATTTCTACCATAGACGGTATGGTGGCAACAATAAATGGTGAGGAGGTTAAAATTGAATCAGGTTTAGGAGCATTTTGCCATAAAGATGAAAATAGAAGCCGAATTGATAATATTTCCCAAACTTGCATCGATGTTATTTTAAATAAAGAATCAGCTAATAATTTACGACAAGGCTCGCTAGTTTTACCTTTGACTATTGATGAGCACACAGTTGGCTTTGTTTACTTAGAATCTAACCGTGCGCTGTCACCAGAAGACAGAAACCTTATCGAAGTATTTACTAATCAATGTGCCAATGCCTTAGAAACACTGAAATTACATTTAAATTTGAAAATGGCTTATGGCCAGGCAATTGATACTTTAGCTGAGGTGGCCGAATTTAAAGATTCTACAACCGGCAAACATATCAATAGGCTTGGCGCTTATACCGCTGTTGTGGCACAGGGGATGGGTGTATCAAAAGAAGATGCACACGGCTATGGTAAAGCGGCGATGTTACACGATGTTGGCAAAGTAGGAATACCTGATAATATTTTGCAAAAACCAGGGAAGTTAACTGAGTCTGAATTTGAAACCATGAAACAGCATGCTGAAATAGGTGCACAAATATTAAGTCATTCAGACAGCACCAAGCTGGCACAAGGTGTAGCTTTATATCACCACGAACGCTGGGATGGTACAGGGTATCCTAAGGGGATTCCAAGTCAAGAACTTCCCTTAATCACTCGAATTGTTGCCGTTGTTGATGTCTTTGACGCCTTAGTCAGTAAACGGCCATATAAAGAGGCCTGGCCGCATGAAGACGCGCTCGAAGCAATTTTAAAGGGCTCAGGCACTCAGTTTGATCCCAATGTCGTTGAGGTTTTTGTCAAGCTTTACCATGACGGCACGCTAAATAATATTTTAACAATGAACTAGTCACTTAATGAACTAGTCACTTGATGAATAATCTCCAATTTTAATAGATGAAAGAAAATGAATAGCAACAAAATATACTCGACAGAAAAGAACAAACAGAATGAGAGAAGAAAGCCTTCTGAGCCTTCTCCATTATTTAACTCCTATTTTTCTTTGGATAAGCATGCCCTAAGTGACTTAGTTTCAACAAAACTACATTCAGATGACTTTATAGCCACACGCACCAGTTATATAACCATTCGTCTTTGGTTTATGTGTATGTTCTTTTCTTTGTCGGTACCTATTTTTTCATTTTTTGATTTTATATTCTTTCCAGATAAAGAAGCCATATACCTACTCGCTGCAAGAATAGTACTTTCAATTAGTCTATTTATGTTAGCAAAAGCGTTAAAAGTGTGGCCCTTGGTGCGTACCGTTAGGATAGTAATGCCATTAGCTTTTGCACTGCCAATGTTGTTTTTTGTCGCGAGTATGATGATAATTAATGGCATACCCGCAGAAGTAGTACCCAGTATATTTAGCATGATGCCTTATTTTATTTTGGCTATGCTGGGCTTGTTTCCACTAACTATTAGTGGTGGTCTTCTTGTTGTTGCTTGCGTGTTTACACCATTCGTTATTTTTAAGTTGCTGATTGTTAACCAACCCTTTTGGCTATTCTTTAATGATGTCTGGTTATTCATGTTATTTGCTGGTATTAGTTTATGGCTACAGGTCGGGCAGTTATCAATGTTAATGAAACTTTATCGGGAATCAACCGTTGATCCGTTAACAAAACTGATTAATCGCAGGGTGTTATTGAGACTGGCGCAAAGAAGCCATGAATATCATGACGTGTACTCGGTTGTTATGTTCGATTTAGACCGTTTTAAGCGGATTAATGATAATTATGGTCATGCTGTTGGTGATCAATTTTTAGTCGCGGTTGCCAAAGTGATTCAAAAAGAATTAAGAACAACTGATATTATTGCTCGCTTTGGCGGTGAGGAATTTGTTGCGATATTACCTGAAATTAAGCTAAATGATGCAAATATAATCGCGAGTAGAGTGGCTATTGCCATTAGTCGCCAAGTTATAGCCTTAGCCGATGGCACAGAATTAAGCGTAACTGCCAGTGTTGGCGTTACCCAAAGAAAAAAAGAAGAAAACATTGATGACGTTTTAAAAAGATCAGATGATTTTTTATATTTTGCTAAAGAAAATGGCAGAGATAGAGTCATTTCTGATCATGAGTATTATCAAGCAAGTGCTTAATTTTAAAATAGAATATCAGTATAACGTTGCTATTAAACACTTAGCATGGATGAACAGCATTTTTGTAGACTTAACTAAATTTATTTTTGTAGTGACAATTGTTTTTTCAAATTCAGCTTTTGCCAATAATGTTGTCTTGAATAAATCCTTGTCTAAATTAGACCCGCGCTATCAATATACCTACAACTTGATGTCTTTAATTCTTGAGGTAACTCCTGAATTTGGCGGCGCAGAAGTTGAAACCTCTGCATTTTACATGACTCGAAATCGTGCATTAATAGAGCTCAAATCAGGTGAACTAATCAATGTTATGGCTGAAGCACCTAAACAGCAGTGGGATGAAAATTTAATTGTAATCCCCATCCCTATACGCAAGGGAATTCAAGGGCTGCGAATATTTATTATTGAAAAAGAAAATAAAACCTTAATGCAAAATATTGATACCTTAGCAGAACTCATGAATTTACCTTCAGGCACGGGAGCTCATTGGTCGACTAGAACCGCAATGGAAAATGCAGGTTTTGATATGGTTACCGGTTCAAATTATGACGGCTTATTCGGTATGCTTAGTAAGGGGCGATTCTTAACTTTTGGTCGTGGCATCAATGAAGCCTATAAAGAAGTTCAAAATCAGTATAACAAATATCCTAATTTCACAGTTGATAAGTCTGTTTTATTGCATATCCCGCTAGCCACCTATTTTTATGTGTCTCCAAAAACGCCGGAAATAGCTGAACGAATAAAAGTTGGACTGCTGCGATTAATAGAAAATGGCACCTTTGACCTGTTTTTTTATAAAAATCATTGTAAAGATTTACTCAAAGCACAAATAAATAAGCGTAAAGTTTTTCGAATCCCCAATAGTTTAGTATCAAAAGAACGTATGCTTTCTTTAGTAGATGATGATTATTTAATTGATGCTAAAACTGATTTTTCTACAACTTGTCAGTAATGTTAATGGTTTTAATTGACGTTTTTGCAACGACTTAATAAAGAAGAACGGAAGATTATTGCTGTGCTAATGCCAGATAGAATGATTGAGTTAATAGCAGTCCAATGCTTGTTATTTCAAGTGAGGCATTTTACTTTTCCACTTGGAAAAAATCTTTTGATAGGTACCATCCTGATGGATATTGGCTAAACTTATTGTTAGTTTTTCTATAATATTACGGTCAGTGTCAACATTACATGCTAGAAAAAAGTTAAGTGGTAAGCTTTTTACTTCAATAACACGTTGTAATAAATCGACAGAAACACCAGAGAGTTTTGCCCTGTGGGGAATGCTTATATCATCTGCAACAATAAAATCAATTTCGGGCCTATCAACTAATAAGTTAATTAATGAATCAGTATACTCCAGTACGTATAGGTTTTCATTTTCAGTTAACCCAATATTTAACATCCCAGTATGGGTTGCATCATTTTTATTAACCGCGGTGGTATAACGCTTCAAATCATCGACTGTTTTTATTTCTTTGCCGTGTTTATTACTTTTTAAAGACCATATAACGGCATTGTTTTTTTCTGTCACAGGACCTATCCAAGCAAAGAGCTTTTCTCGACTAGGTAGTCTAGCGAGAGAGAAAATACAGTGGTTGGTTTTTGTTAATGCTAAGTTGTATGTCCTTACCCAAGGGTAAAGGTATAAACTGTAATTTATCTTGGCTCGCTGTGCTGCTTCTAAAACGACTTCTGTGGCAAAGCCAACAACTGAAGAGTCTTCTTTTATAATCTGATAGGGAGGTAAATGTTCGGTAACGAAAGTAACTTCTGTCTGACTCGCAAAGCTGCTGTTGCTCAAAAAAAACAAGGTAAAAATGGCAAAAATATGTTTTTTCATAAAACTATACATGCAATAAAGTCTTTGGATTGTGATATTAAGCATAACTTGTTTAGCTGAAATCGTCTATTGCTTACTCTTGACTTAGAGTGATTCTTGGGAAAAGCTCCAAGCAATAAAGCGGCTGATTTTTTGGCCTTGCGCCATTTTGAATACCTTTATTTTCGATGCTTGAGCCTTTTTCAGATAAAGTTTTAGTTTAGATAAATGATCTTTTTTAGAAATTAAACAAGTAAACCAGAGTACTTGATCCTGATATGTCTTACTTTCTTTAATCATTTGACGAATAAACGCTACTTCGCCACCTTGACACCACAATTCTGCTTTTTGTCCGCCAAAGTTTAAGGCATCTTTGTTATGAGTGCTATTTCCTTTATTTAAATTTTGCCACTTTCGGCTAGTGCCAGTATTCGCATCAGCTAATGATTTATGAAAGGGTGGATTGCACATTGTTAAATGATAATATTCATTCGGGTTAATTATACCGTCAAAAATATTAGTGCTGTTTTTTTGTAATCGACAGCTGATTTGTTTAGCAATGTTTTTATTGGCGCTAATGTTAGCACTTGCTGCTTTTATAGAGACAGGGTCAATATCAGAAGCGACAAAATACCAGCCATATTCACGCGCACCTAGAATAGGGTAAATGCATGTTGCCCCGGTACCAATATCTAATACTGATATCTTACCTTCAATCGTTGTCTTACTTTTTTCTATTATAGCTTTGCTTTCTTTTAATAGATCGGCAAGGTAGTGAATATAGTCTGCACGCCCAGGAATTGGCGGACACAAATAACCTTGAGGAAAGTTCCAATGTTGAATTTGATAATGTTTATTTAGTAATGCAGTGTTCAAAGCCTTCACTGCATTGGCATTGCTAAAATCTATTGTTTCTTGCTGGTTATGCTTATTTTGTATAATAAACGCTGACAAAGCAGGGTGAGCCTTTATTAGGTTAGTAAAGTCGTAACCATGGCGATGTTTATTACGTGGATGCAATGCGGCTTTAGTGCTCATTGTTTAGGTTTTTCACCAATTTTAAAATAACCATTACTGGTAAATTGCAGCACTTGTTGACGTTTTTTTCCTATAAGGATAGGCCCGTCATCCATAAATAAAAAGTTTTTCCAACAGCGTTTAAAAATCGCCCATGTAGTTTCAATAACATTGTCTCTATTTGAGCAATAATAAACTACGGTATTATTATCCCAAGCAATATGTGCACTGATTAGTTCAGGTAAATTGTCGTCGTTACTGTCCCATATACCTTCCCATTTTCCTTGTTCAGTCCAATTACTTTTATCAAAAGGCCAGTCACCTTTTTTGAAAAAATCAGGATGATCTACTTGGCGGCTGATAAAGGTATCCCACAACACATTAGCGCGATCTTTTGCCATAGGCTTGATTTTAGCTAAATCTACTTCACTAATAGGGAGGCTTTTATGTTTAAAAATCCAAGCATTTTTTAACTGTTCTAGTGGGGTGTAACTCATTAGTTAGGCTCTGTTTCTTCGTGAAATGGGTACAGTGAAATATGAACAAGCTAATTATACCTAGAAGAGAATAAATAGTAAGTCTCAAGTTAGAATTGAAAAATAAAAGTTTATTGTTATGTGGTGCTGATGCAGGATTCGACTATAGCACCGAACTATTTATCACTTAAAATATAATTTCTTCTAATTAACCAAAGTATGGCAAGTCCAAGCATTATTAACGTATACGGAAACTAGTGAAATAACTATTAATACTCCATTATGTTTTGAGAATATTTGCTTAATTGTTACTGAGTTATATACTCATTACTTTATAATAAAAAAGGGATTAAGCCGATGCTAGGCAAAATACTCACTTCAGTTATTTCACTACTTGTTTTACTTCCATTAACTTCATCAGCAAATTCTTGGGTTGATGTCAGTAATAAATACACTAACAAACAAATACAAATTGCTAGTCAGTTTCAACCTGAAATGGCTAGTTTTATAGGGATAACTGAGGCAGATAATCAGTGCAGCAATATTACCAAAGCACAAAATGATAAGTTTATCCGTACCCTTAATAAAAGCAAAAAAACACTGCAACAAGCACTTGAAATAGAAAAGCAAATGCCTGTTCGTCAAGACCTTAACATTCTTATATCAGACATTGATCAAACCATCGCGACAGATTATTTAGATAATAAATATATGCTACCTTGGGTTGATGTACCGTTGATTGTATTTGAGGGTGTATCGGCATTATTAGATGAGCAAATGTCTGATGCCCGAAAACAGGCGGCCATTTTACGCCTTGCTTGTTATGTTGGTAAAGCTGGACAACCTGCACTCACCGAACAAGCCAAAAGCTTATTTGAAACAGCCTTAACCAATAAAAGCTTAATGGGGCCCACAAAAGAAAAGGTTAGCCAAGCACTCGCAAGAACCGATACTTTAATAAAAGGTTTACAGCAGTTATTTGATAAGAATAAATTCACCAAAGCCAATGAAAATATGTTGCTGTTAAAACAGCAAATTGAAGATTACCGTCAATGGGCTGAAAAAACAGTCATCCCGAACACTCGAGATGACTTTCGATTACCCGCTGAGATTTATGCCTTAAAGCTCAAAACAGTTGGTATAGACATAGCGCCTCAGTTATTAATTGAGCGAGCGAAAGCAAGCTATATGATAACTAAAGCCAATATGCAGGCACTTGCACCATTAGTTGCCAAAAAATTCGGTTTGCCATCAAATGATTATCGCGATGTTATTCAAGGACTCAAAAAAGATTCCTTAGCAAACAATAAAATTGAAAACCATTACCGTGAAATTAATAAAAAGCTTGAGCACATGATCAGCAAACATGGTGTTGTTGATTTACCTAAACGCGATATGATTATGCGACTTGCTTCTGAAGCCGAAGCAGCAGGTAGCCCTGCTCCTCATATGTTACCACCACCATTTATTGGCAATACTGGTGAGCAGGGGCAATTTGTTCTTACCACTGGTAACCCTGCATTAAGCGGTGATGCGGCTTATGATGACTTTAATTTTAACGCGGTTGCTTATACATTAAGTGCTCATGAAGGTCGACCAGGTCATGAATTACAATTCACGGTGATGTTAGAACAAGGCGTCTCTTTAGCCCGTGTATATTATGCATTTAACAGTGTTAATGTCGAGGGCTGGGCTCTTTATGCCGAAGCCGAAATGCTTCCCTATCTTCCCATTGAAGGGCAGCTTATTGCGCTTCAACACCGACTATTACGTAACGCTCGCGCTATGTTAGATCCAATGCTTAACTTAGGTCTTACGACAAAAGAGCACGCCTTTACACTATTACGCAATGAAGTTGTTTTTTCAAAAGCTGCAGCGAAACAAGAAGTTGACCGGTACACCATGAGAAATCCCGGTCAGGCTGGTAGTTACTTCTATGGTTTATCAAGGTTACTAGAGATTAGAGCGGAAGTAGAAATTGTTCTAGGAGACAAATTTGATCGTCTAGCCTTTAATAATTTCGTGTTAAAGCAAGGTTTGATCCCACCAAAGCTAATGGCCGAGGCCGTTAACCAACACTTTTTAGCGAAGTGAAAACCCATTAAAGGCTAAATGGTTTCCCGTTCAAACGTGTAAGTATTTGAACGGGAACGCTATTTTTAGTAAAAATGTGGCACAAACGATAAAGTCACAATTACGTTAGGCTGAAACGAGGAATGGTAATATCAAAGTATCTGTCTTTAGCTCTAAGAATACATTATTTTTTCATCCCGCTAGTGTCTCCATAGTGCACAGATAAGTCATGAGATAACCATTGAAACGCCGGTTTTCGTATCACTGAGTATAGCTTTACACTGACCAATTGAACTCACAACTCAAACTTGCCGTTATGAGCGTATATCCTGATGATGGTTATGTGGTTATGTGGTTATGTGGTTATGTCAACTCTAACTCGCTCCAGGCACTTAGCGAAATGGTTTATATAGTCTATTTCCCTTCATATTGAAGAGACATCTTATCAACCACAAAAGGACCTAATAAATAGGCCGTTTGTGCCAACAACCGACTATAGCACCCATACTCTTTGCTCGTATATGTGAACTAAAATCTACTTATTAAATTTATTAACCGCCGTAAGTAATTGCCGGCAAGAAACCTGCCCAACCAATTTACCATCATCAACAACAGGTCGACGACGGTGTTTTTTGATTAACATGTCCTGAGCTACATCGATAATGTCATCGCTGGGATGAGCAACAACTAAATTTTCTTTGGTCATATATTCACTTACCAAACCAACTCCAACATCATTGTAAGTAGCTTTGAGTATGGCTGCTAAACAATCCATTTCTGAAAGTACACCTACTAAGGCTTTATTTTCATCTATCACGCAAACTCCTGATACCTTATTATCTATGATGGTCTTCATCGTATCGAATAAATTGGCATCATCCTTCACCTTGATCGGGTTAGTAATCATATAATCACGCAGGTCAACTGACTGAAGCATGGAAAACTCCTTATAATTAAATAATAATTATTTTTATACAAAATCATAGACCGTATACTCTGTCTGAATTTGAGTTACGGTCACACAACTAAATAGAATATAAACACCATAACTAATATAAGTCAAAGAATACTATGAATATGTATTACAACCCCATATATACCAATCATTATAGTGTCGCAATAGCGATGATTACTGTAATTAATTTGGAATATTGTTAATTCGTGTGAAAGGTTAACAATGTGCGCTATATAAAGAGTAGGAGCTGTAGATAGGAAAGATCAAGTTTCTTATCTACAACTGACATGAATATAATACTTCTATGGCTCTTTGGGGCAAAAAGCGCCATATAAATATTTACTGGTACTTCTAAAATATGGCCAAAAACACCTTGCCATTAGAGTTAGCACATGTTTTTGTTTGGGTATTACGGAGGAATACGTTCTATCCAGTTGAGCTAAAGTTCAACAAAAGCACTTTCTTTGATAAAAAACACTTTTGCTAAGATAAGTTAATGGTATGGTTATAGCCATGATGGCTATCTATAGGAAAAGCTAAATGCCCAAGGCTTCTGCCGTAACAGCTCAAGATGATTCGAACAAATTTACTGAAGGTGCTTGGCTTGAAGTGATCGAGCAAATGGAGCATGCCTATACGCAATTAATTAACCATCAAGTTGAATTAGAACAAAAAAACCGAGAGTTAGAAGAGGTTAATCAGTTAATTTCCAGTGTGCAGCGCTCAATGACAGAAGTGTTACTGGTAACTGATTTATCTGGCAAGGTTATTCAAGTAAATCATTCTCTAGAACAGCTAGCGAATGAGAAATCAGCGCAGTTAAATCATCAAGATGTCAGCGTTTTTTTTAGTGATGACGATCAGGCCACTATCGCTTATGTGCATCAACAAAAAGAATTTAGTCAACGCGAAGTTACTTTCAAATTTAATGAAAGTAACTATCCTATTATACTAAATGGTTCTCGATTATTAGATGCGAACCAGCAAGTTCAGGGCATGGTACTCGTTGGCCGAGAAATTTCCGATTTACGCTTAGCTTATAAGAAGTTGGCAGAGAGTCATCAGGCACTTAAAACAACGCAAGAGCAACTCGTTAATGCTGAAAAAATGGCTTCTCTTGGTCGACTCGTTGCTGGAGTTGCTCATGAGCTTAATAATCCTATCAGCTTTATTTATGGTAATACGCACGCATTGATGAGTTATGCTAAAAAATTAATTCCATATTTAACCAAAATACAGCAAGAAACGAGTGCTCATCCGCTGAGTAATCAAGAGAGAACTGACAGTGAGCACGATAAAATAACTAAAATTTTAGCCGACTTACCTTCATTATTAGACGGCACCTTAGAAGGTGTTGAACGGGTACGGGATATTGTGCTTGATTTGCTTCAATTTTCTTCTGGTCAACAATATGAGTTTAAACGCTTCGATTTAATCCATGCGATAAATACCACGCTGCGTTGGGTAAACAAAGAACATAGTGTCAAAGTAAACTGCCAACTTCCTGAGCACTTAGAAATAGAAGGGCAACCTGGGCGTATTCAGCAAGTGATTATGAATTTAATTCAAAATGCTCTCGACGCACTTGAAGAAATTGACAATGCAGAGCTTAATGTTTCACTAATTCACAATGATGAATATTGTGAATTATCAATAAAAGATAATGGTTTAGGTATCGAAGAGAGTATTCTGCCTCATATTTTTGAACCTTTCGTTACCACTAAAGACACTGGCAAGGGCACGGGTTTAGGCTTGTCATTAAGTTATCGCTTTATTAGCGATCACGGTGGTAGTTTAACGGCACGCAATCACGATGATGATGGTGCTGAATTTATCTTGAAATTACCTTTAACGCTAACAGTATCAACAACAATACAGAGCGACCAAGACAATGCCTAAGCAACTTAATTTATTATGGTTACAATCAGGTGGCTGTGGTGGCTGTACTATGTCATTACTCAATGCTGAACAACCCAACATATTTGATGCTTTTAAAAATAGCCATATTAATTTGCTCTGGCATGCTTCGTTATCTGCAAATCCAAGTAATAATTTCACCCAAATTATTGATGACATCACATCCAACAAAATTCAGTTAGACATATTGTGTGTTGAGGGGGCTGCGGTGACAGGCCCTGACGGTACTGGGGGATTTCATATGGTTTCGGGTATGGATATTCCAATGATGACACTTATTGAGCAGCTTGCACAAAAATCCCGATACACTTTAGCTATTGGCAGTTGTACAGCTTATGGTGGTATGACTCGCAGTAACAAAAATCAAACAGATGTTAAAGGTTTGCAATATATAGCAGAGCAAAAAGGGGGATTACTGGGTAGTGACTATTTAAGTAAAAGTGATATGCCAGTTATTAATATTGCCGGTTGTCCTGCTCACCCCGAGTGGATATTACACACCATACAAGCGATAGCATTAGATAAGTTTGATACAAACGAGATAGACACAGTACAAAGACCCAAATTTTATACCGAACATTTAGCACATCACGCTTGTCCTAAAAATGAATACTACGAATATAAAGCCAGTGCTGCAAAACCCGGCCAAGCTGGTTGTTTAATGGAAAATTTAGGCTGTAAAGCAACACAAGCGGCTGCTGATTGTAATATCAGGCTATGGAATGGTTATGGCTCTTGTCCAAAAGCAGGTTATGCTTGTATCAATTGTACTGCTCCTGGTTTTGAAGAGCCGGGGCATGCTTTTTGTCAAACACCAAAACTGGCAGGTATTCCAATTGGCTTACCTACGGATATGCCTAAAGCTTGGTTTATAGCTTTATCTTCTTTATCAAAAGCGGCGACACCTGAACGAATCAAAACCAATGCCAGAAGTGAGACTATTAAAATATCACCGGACATGGCTAAAAATAAAGTCAACGCCAAAACAAAAAAGTAATGAAAAAGTAACCATTAAGTCTGGAAAATAGCTGTGAGTAACATTCAATGACTAGAAAAATATCATTAGGTCCATTAAACCGCGTCGAAGGTGATTTAGATATTCAACTTAGCCTAGATGAAAATGAGCAATATATAGAATCAGCTCAAGTAAAATCTACCTTATATCGAGGCTTTGAAAACTTGTTAACCGGTAAGGCTGTAATGGATGCTTTAGCAATTACCCCACGTGTGTGCGGTATTTGCTCTATTTCTCAGTCGGTTGCGGCAGCAAAGGCGATAGCTGATTTTGCTCAAATCCCCATGGCTGCTAATGGTCAAAGGGTAACCAATATACTCTTAGCCAGTGAAATGGTTGCCGATATCCTGACCCATTTTTATTTATTTTTTATGCCAGATTTTGCTAACCCGGCCTATAGTAATAAGGCTTGGTCTGAAGAGATAAATGTTAATTTTACTGCGGTATCAGGAAATCAACATGGTGCAATGTTAAAGGCACGAGCTGAATTTCTTCATGTTATGGGAATTCTTGCAGGAAAGTGGCCGCACTCTATGGTTTTTCAACCGGGTGGGGTTAGTAAAACAGTATCAATGTCAGAACAACTAAAGTTGCTTGGCATAATAGCTAACTTTAAAAGTTACCTTGAACAAGTTGTCTTTGGCGACAAATTAGAAACGATATCCAATATAGCAAACCAAGCTGAACTAGAAAATTGGCAACAAAGTCACCCCTTCAATCACAGTAATTTCTCGATGTTTCTCGGGATTTCGCAATCTCTGAACTTACCCGGATTTGGTGCAAGTAGCGGACAACTTCTTGCGTTTCCGGCATTTGAGCAAGAAAACAGTCATTATTATCAGGGTGGTGCTTTCTTAGATAATCAAGTGCAAGCTTTAGCAACTAACAATATTATCGAGCATCATAAATTTGCTAAATTATACGGTGAACAGTCCTCACCTGTTAACGGCTTTACTCAACCTGATATCAATAAAGCGGATGCCTATACCTGGTGTAAAGCCCCTCGATATAATAGTAAGGTAATGGAAACTGGTTCACTGGCTAGGCAATTTATTAATGGCGACTCATTGGCACAGTCTTTAGTAAGCAACACTGGCACAAATATCCATAACCGCATGGTATTACGTTTAGTTGAATTGGCAAAACTAACCTTACAAATTGAACGTTGGATAAAAGATATAGAGCCCAAGAATACATTTTGTAATCAAGTTGAACTACCTAAAGAAGGGCAGGGAATTGGGCTTTCAGAAGCGGCTCGTGGCTCTCTTGGCCATTGGATGACAGTGGAAAATGGTAAAATCAGTAACTATCAATTAGTGGCACCAACTAGTTGGAACTTTTCACCTCGTGATAACCAAGGTGTTTCTGGGGCATTAGAGCAATCATTAGCTAAACTGCCCTATCAAAGCGAGCAAGACAAACAAATGCTCCAGCATATAATTCGCTCCTTTGATCCCTGCATGCTGTGCACTGTTCATTAATGCGTTAAACCTAATCCAATGAAAGCTATAAATCCGCGCACGATAACTTTGTTTGCATCTTCTCTAATTGTGCAAACAAAGTTTGACCTCTTTTAAATGATAATTATTATCACAAGACTGTAAGCCAGAGAAACTGTACTAAATTACTTTTTCCACCCTATGGCACACTGCTTGCTCTACTAGCCCTAACAACAATAAAACAGTTAAGAGTCCACAAAAGTTTTCAAGACTTTTTCAAGGCTTTAAGGTGCTAGGGGTAATAAGTATGACGAATATAACCGATAAACAATTAGATGATCTCGCTGACCGACTTGGCCTAAACCGACGAAGTTTCTTAAAATTTTGTACTGGTGTCGCTGCTACCTTGGGGCTTTCATCAACAGCGGGAATACAAATGGCTCATGCTGTAGCACAGCAGCGCCGACCATCAGTTATATGGTTAAGTGGTCAGGAATGTACTGGTTGCACTGAGTCTTTATTACGTTCTACTCACCCGACCCTTGAAACACTTATTTTAGACATGATTTCTCTTGATTACTCTGAGGCGCTAATGGCAGCAGCAGGCTATCAAGCAGAAAAAGCTAAGCACAATGCCATGGAAGAAAATAAAGGCAAATATGTGTTAGTTATTGAAGGCTCAACCCCCACTAAAGATGGCGGAATTTACTGTAAAATTGCGGGTAAAACTATGCTGAAACATGTGCAGGAAGCCGCTGAAGATGCTGCGGCAATTATTGCGATTGGCTCCTGTGCTTCATGGGGTGGTGTTCCATCTGCAGGCATGAACCCAACGGGTGCAAAACCGGTACATGAAATTCTTCCAGGCAAAAATATTATCAATATTCCTGGTTGTCCTCCCAACCCATACAACTTCTTAGCCACTGTTTTGCAATATGTTACTTTTGGTACTTTACCTGCACTTGATGATAAGAATCGTCCTAAATTTGCTTACGGTAGAATTATTCACGAGAACTGTGAACGTCGTCCTCATTTTGATGCAGGTCGTTTTGCTACCGAGTTCGGTGATGAAGGTCATAGGAAAGGATACTGTCTCTATAAGCTTGGTTGTAAAGGGCCAGAAACCTACGCCAACTGCTCAACGCAAGAATTTGGTGATGTCGGTGGTGGCGCTTGGCCTGTTGGTGTTGGCGCACCGTGCTTTGGTTGCACCGAACAAGGTGTTGGCTTTACTAAAGCATTGCATGAAAAAGCCGATGTGCTAACTCATACACCCCCTGAACTTTTCCCTGATGTAAATGCGCAATCTGGAGAGGGAGCTACTGGTCTGTCTGCTGGTATTTTAGGTGCCGTTATAGGTACAGCAGTTGGCGCGGCAGCAATGACAGTGAAGCAGCTATCCCAAGCAGAAAAAGCCCAAGCAGAAACAGAACAGTCAAATGACTCTCAATCGTCAGAAACCCCTCACTCCTCAGAAAGTAATGCAGGAGAGTAATCATGGATAGACGAAACTTTTTTAAAATGGCGGCCTCCGGCGCCGTCATTGCCACCAGTAGCGTCAGTGGCACCGTTCAAGCCAGAGAAAACTTACCTGTATCAGATCAAGCTGTCGGTATGCTCTTTGATGCGACTCGCTGCATTGGCTGTCGTGCTTGTGTAGTTGAGTGTAAAGAGATTAACGGTATGCCACCTGTTGATGCGACTCCTGATGCGCCTTGGGATAATGCCCATGACTTATCAGCTGACACGCTCAATATTATTAAAGCTCACAAAGCGGAAGACAGCGATGAATTTTCATTCATAAAGCGTAACTGTATGCATTGTGTTGATGCTGGCTGTGTTTCTGTTTGTCCTGTATCAGCAATGAAGAAGGACCCTGTTACTGGCATCGTTAGTCATGATCCTGATGTATGTATTGGTTGTCGTTATTGTGTTGCAGCATGCCCGTATAACATTCCTAAATATGAATATGATGATGCCATGGGGCAAATTCAAAAATGCCAATTGTGCAACCAAAAAGGCGTTGAACGTATTGATAACAATCAACTGCCGGGTTGTGCAGAAGTCTGCCCTACAGGGGCAAATATCTACGGTACTCGTGAAGAGTTGCTCGCTGAAGCTAAACGCCGCTTAGCGGCAAAACCGGGTGCTAGGTACGATTACAAACTTAACTCTATGGACTCTACTCATTTCCAAGAAGGCACAGTGGCTGAGTATCAACCAAGAGTCTATGGCGAATTTGAAGGGGGTGGTACGCAAGTATTATTACTTGCAGGCACAAGCTTTGAAACCTTGGGCATGCCTGATTTACCTGAAAAATCTTATGCTGCGGTATCTGAAACAGTGCAGCACTCCATTTATGGTGGCTTCGCCGCACCAGCAGCGGTGTTAGGTGGTTTATTGTTTTTAGCGCGTCGTAATATTAACGCCGAAAAAAAGAATGCTGAAAAAGATAAAGCTGAGAAGACAAAGCAAAATAAAGAGGAGGATAAATCATGAGTGAACATCAAGCACTAACTAATAGAAAGCTCTTTACTCTGCCGACATTTATTTTGGCGGTTATATCTTTTATTGCCTTAGTTATCTTAGCTAAGCGTTTTATGTACGGCTTAGGCGCAGTGACTAATCTAAATGATGGCTACCCATGGGGTATATGGGTTGTTTACGATGTTGTTGTTGGCACCGGTCTCGCCTGTGGTGGTTATGCTCTGGCGTTAGTAGTTTATATCGCCAATAAAGGTAAATACCACCCATTAGTACGCCCTGCGCTATTAGCCAGTTTATTTGGCTACACCTTAGGTGGCATATCAGCCTTTATTGATATGGGGCGATATTGGAACTTCTATAACATGTTCCTACCCAGTCAAATGAACCTAAACTCAGTGATGCTCGAAGTTGGTCTTTGTGTTACCGCATATTGTATTGTGCTGTTTTTAGAGTTTGCGCCGACACTGCTTGAGCGATTTAAAATGTATGGTCTTAAAGAAAAATTAGATAAGTTACTTTTTGTCTTTATTGCTATTGGTGTTTTGCTGCCAACCATGCATCAAAGCTCACTGGGTTCACTATTGATAGCAATGGGGTATAAAGTCGATATTTTATGGCAATCAAGCTACTTAATGCCGCTCTTTGCTATTTTAACTGCCATGGCGATGGGCTTTTCAATCGTTATCTTTGAAGCCTCAATGGTTACTGTTGGCTTTAAACGTCACAGCGAAACTCACCTATTAAAAGGCCTTGGTAAGGTTATCCAAGCCTTACTGGCAGTGTTTTTAATTTTACGCTTTGGCGATCTAATCATGCGAGATGCACTAAGTAGCGCTTTTAATGGCTCTTTCAAAGCCAATATGTTTTTACTTGAAAGCTTCTTATTTATTATTCCGCTGATTATTTTGTCGTCTAACAAGCATAAAAATAAAGGCAGCAGCTTATTCATTGCTGGTTTTACCATGTTATGTGCTGGTGCTTTATATCGCTTTAATGCGTTTTTAATTGGTTGGACACCCAATGCAACCGACACCGTTGTTTACTTCCCATCCTCACAAGAATTAATGGTTTCTATTGGCATCATTGCCATGGAAATTTTAGGCTATATCTTGTTTGTGAAGTTACTACCTGTGTTACCGAAAGAAGAACATGCGTAAAGCACTATTAAATAACGAAATTAATAATTAAAAATGTTTATAACATTATAAAAAATAAAGAATTAGATCCTAGGAGAATAGCTGTGGCTAAACGAATTATAGTAGATCCGGTAACACGAATTGAAGGTCATCTACGTATCGATGTAGAAGTAGAAGAGGGTAAAGTATCAAAAGCATGGTCGTCAGGACAAATGTGGCGTGGTATTGAAAATATCTTAAAAGGTCGTGATCCTCGTGATGCATGGGCCTTTACTCAACGTATCTGTGGTGTTTGTACTACAGTGCATGCTTTAGCCTCTGTGCGTGCAGTTGAAAATGCACTCGAGCTAGAAGTGCCACTTAATGCGCAGTATATCCGTAATATCATGGTGTCTGCGCATGCGCTGCATGATCACATTGTACACTTTTATCATTTAAGCGCGTTAGATTGGGTTGATATTGTTTCCGCACTTGAAGCTGACCCTAAAGAAGCATCAAAATTAGCAGAGAGTTTATCGAGCTGGAAATTAAACAGCGTGCATGAACTTACTGCGGTACAGAACAAATTGAAAAGTTTTGTTGCTAGTGGGCAGTTGGGGATTTTCGCCAATGGCTATTGGGGACATAAAGCGATGAAACTGCCACCAGAGGTTAACCTAATTGCTGCCGCTCATTACTTACAAGCATTAGAAATTCAACGTGAAGCAAACCGTATTGTCACCATTATGGGCGGCAAGTCTCCTCATGTGCAAAACTTAACGGTTGGCGGTGTGACTAACTCAATTAATCTTGATAGCCAAGCAGTAATGAACATGGAACGCTTAATGTATATCAAGACCTTAATTGAGAAAATGGAAGATTTTGTTAAAAATGCTTACATGGTTGATGTTTCCATTATTGGCGGTTTTTACCTTGATTGGGCAGGTTATGGTAAAGGGATTACCGATTACTTGTCTGTGCCTGAAATGCCATTGGATACTAAGGGAGAAAAATTTGCGCTTACGGGGGGGTATATTTCTGGTGGTGATTTATCCACCTTTAAGCCGATTACGGGCTTTAATGATAAATACTTTATTGACGGCGTTAAAGAAAGCTCTAAACATTCTTGGTATCACGGTGAAGATGCACTACATCCTTGGGATGGAGAAACAGAGCCAAATTATGATGACTTTAATGATGAAGGGCAGTACTCATGGATCAAGTCACCAACCTTTAATGGTAAGCCGGCACAGGTTGGGCCATTAGCCAACGTACTTTGTTTAGCAGCTCAAGGGCATGAATCAACGTTGAAACACCTCAACTTTGTGCTTGATACCGTATCTGCGGTATCAGGCACTAAAATTGGTGTCTCAGCGCTGCATTCAACTATTGGTCGTCATGCCGCTCGTGCTGTTCGAGCGGGTGTATTACTTGATGAGATGAATGTGCAATGGGATTTACTGGTAGCAAATATCGGCAGCGGTGATACCGATACCTTTAACCAACCGGTATTTCCAAAAGGTGAAATTCGAGGCGTAGGCTTCCATGAAGCGCCACGCGGCGTGCTTTCTCATTGGGTTGTTATCAACGATGGTAAAATTGAAAACTATCAAGCAGTTGTGCCAAGTACATGGAATGCAGGACCACGTAACCAAGATAATGTTCCGGGTCCTTATGAAGCATCACTGATGGGCAACCCCATTGCTGATCCAGAGCGTCCACTGGAAGTGTTACGTACGGTACATTCATTCGATCCGTGTATCGCTTGTGCAATCCATTTAATGGATACCGAGCATAAAGAAATTGTAAAAGTTAAAGCACTTTAAGTTAGGACGTTGTGCTTACGCCGATGATTCTTGATGGGAGCATCGGCGTTTTTTACTTCAACAACGCTAATTAAAGCGAGTTGAATGGATTAATATTGAGTTGATTGAGTAACGAGGTTGGTTATGAGTATTTTGGTACTGGGTGTTGGCAATGTTTTACTTACCGATGAAGGCATCGGTGTTCGCACCGTTGAAACGTTGTTAGAGGAATATCAATTTCCTGGCAAAGTTGAGGTTGTTGATGGTGGCACTGCGGGTATGGAGCTAGTAGAAATAATCGCTAACAAAGAGCATGTTATTTTAATTGATGCGGTAAATACTGGCGCTGATGTTGGCACTATTGTTACTTTAGTTGATGAAGAGGTGCCAGCACTATTTAGAAGTCGCATATCACCTCATCAGTTAGGTATTTCTGACTTACTTGGTGTAATGGCATTAACGGGTGAAACACCAAAACATTTCACCTTATTTGGCGTTGTACCTTTTTCTATGGCAACAGGTGTTGAACTATCACCTCAAATGTTACCGCTGAAAAATATTCTCGTTGAAAATGTTGTCAATAAACTTGAAGCGCTTGGCTGCAAAGTAACGAAAGAAAAGTCAGAACTTAAGACTAAGCAGGTTGCCTAATGTGTATTGGTATTCCTTCGAAAGTTATTCGGGTCAATGATCAAATGGCTGAAGTTGACGCCTTAGGTGAAAAACGTTGGGTCAGTTTAATTTTAATGGCTGAAGAAGTCAGTGTAGGAGATTACTTACTCATTCAAGTGGGAAATTTTGCGGTAGAAATAATTGAACCTGAACGAGCAAAATCATCGCTGCTTTACTTACAAGAAATTGCACAAGAGGAATTCAATAAATGCATTTAGGATTTTCAACTACCCCTGCACCTGTATTAGAAGCGCTATATCAAAGGGTGTATCAAGAACAAATGCAAGGATTGCCGATATGTAATGAAAACATTGAGGTTGAAGCCGTTGATTTTCAATTATATCAAGATCAGTGGCTAGGCGTTCTAGTGACTCCTTGGTTTACTAATTTGTTAATTTTACGTCAACAAGGGCAAGATTGGCCTGAATTTAAGTTGGCTAAGGGGAATGAGCAGTTATTTAGCTTTCCTGCTGGCGAAATTAAATTCACACCACGCTTTGAGCCAGAGCTTGGCAGCTATTTATGCTGTTCACTGGTTTCGCCTATGAACGAGGTTAGCTCTCACCAACAAGCAATCATTGATGCTAAACATGCGATGCGACAGTTAACTCAAATCCCTATCGATATAAAAGTAATTGATGCAAGTGCCAACTCAGGCAACGAAATTCTTAACGATGAGCAGCAATCTCGTCGTAGTTTTTTTCGTGGTAAACGTCAAGTAGCATTATGAGTTTAAACGGTGCACTTCATATTCAATTAACCCTTGCCAAGCAAGATAATCAATTTCACATCAGTGAAATTGCTATCAACTTAGCTCGCCCAAATATAGCGCAAAGAATACTTGTTGGGCAATCGCCACAACAAGCTATTACTCGCATAACTCAATTAATGACCGTTTGTCAGCATGCACAAACCGCTGCGGCAAAACTTGCTTTAGGCTATCCGCTAACTGATGAAGAAATATTGGCGATAGAGTATGAAAATATTGAACAGGGCTTTTGGCGCTTAGTGATTGATTTGCCAAGATTACTTGATGTTGAATTACCATTATCAATTTTTATTGAATTAAGACAAGCAATTACCAAGCAAAATTCAGAAAAAATCAAACTTTATGCAGAGCAACTTTTTCAACAGCTTTGTCATTTAACTCCTAATGAATTTTACAATTTATCAAACTCAACGCTTCAAGACTGGTTGAATGAAAGTGATTCTGTCATGGCATGTTGTTTAAGGCAGGTAGCGTTAATAATGCCTGCAGGTGTTGATAATAATGATAAGAACAGTAAGGCGGCATGGTTAGCACCTATTCCTGATGATGAATTACTCACTACATTAGGAAAGTTGATACAATCTGAGCATGATTTTTATCAAAAACCCCATCTAAATAAGAAAAGTTGTGAAACGGGATCGTTGTCAATCATGCAAAATCACCCTTTATTTGCGCTACTTTCAACACTAGGGAGTGTGGGGCGGTTCGTTAGTCGTTTGTTGTATATTGCACAAAAAATTAATGGCTTATCGGGTAGAAAATCAAAGAACAAAATTACCGGATCTTTTGCTAGAAGGCCAAGCGAAGATACTGACGAAAAAGGTTATAACTTAGGCTGGGTACAAACTGCTCGAGGTTTACTAATACATTTGGCTAATATACAGCAAGGTGAAATTAGCCAATACTTTATTGTAGCGCCAACAGAATGGAGTTTTCATCCTGAAGGTTCATTAAGCAATACATTAATTCATTCTCGCTTTAGTTCTCCACAGTTTGCTGAAAAGGCTGTGAAGCTGGCGATAGTAGCCCTTGACCCTTGTATCGAATTTAACTTAGGAGTCGCTTATGCATGAAATGTCATTAGCAGAAGGTGTTATTCAATTAATTGAACAACATGCCCAAGAGCAAGATTTTAATGAAGTCACTTTGGTTCATTTAGAAATAGGTAAGCTTTCCAACGTTGAAGTTGATTCTATGCGTTTTTGCTTTGATGCTGTATGTGAAAATACCATTGCTCAAGGAGCAAAACTAAAAATAACAGAGTCACCCGGCGTTGGTTGGTGTATGGATTGTGAGAAACAGATTAGCTATCAAGCCTTGTATGAACCTTGTCCAGATTGTAATGGGCATAAGATACAGGTAACTGGTGGAAATGAGATGTTGATCAAAGAACTGGAAGTCAATTAATTTTAGTATCAAGGTATAGCTAAAAAGAAGATTAGTGCTTAAATCTTGCAGTAATTTTCAACAGATAGAAAATTACTTTAGATAAAACAGATAGGTCAAATATTATGTGTACAAGTTGCGGTTGCAGTCATGGTGAAGCCCGAGTTGAAGGTGGTGCCATAAGCCATGAAGATAGTCATGATCATTCTCACACTCATGATCATAGTCATGAACACTCAGGGAGTCATATACATGGCGATAACCACAGCCATTCCCATGACCAAAATAATGATATTCACTTTGGTAAAGGTGCAGCACGAAGTCATGCTCCTGGCATGAGTCAACAACGCATGGTTCAAATAGAGCAAAGTATCTTATCTAAAAATGATCAATATGCTGCGACGAATCGAAGTCTTTTTGCCAAGCAAAATATTTTTGCTTTAAATCTAGTTTCAAGCCCCGGTTCAGGAAAAACGACTCTTTTGACCACAACATTAAATGCTTTAAAAAATAACATTAGTCTTGCCGTCATTGAAGGCGATCAGGAAACCGCCAATGATGCCGACAGGATTCGCGAAACAGGTGTTAGTGCTGTTCAAGTTAATACAGGGAAGGGTTGTCATTTAGATGCTCATATGATCGGTCACGCTTTAGAAAAACTAAGCTTTGAAGAGCAAGGGCTGTTATTTATTGAAAATGTGGGTAACTTAGTTTGTCCTGCCGGTTTTGATTTAGGTGAAGCCCATAAAGTTGCTATTTTGTCAGTCACCGAAGGCGAAGATAAACCACTAAAATATCCTGATATGTTTCATGCCGCGGATGTATTGCTACTGAATAAAGTTGATTTACTCCCCTATCTTGATTTTGATGTTGAACTTTGCATTGAAAACGCTAAAAAAGTAAATCCAAATATTGACGTTATTCGTTGCTCTGCTACCACCGGAGAAGGCATGCAGGAGTGGTATCAGTGGCTAGAGTCACACCGTATAGAACTACTCAATAAACAACTCGCACCATTAAAAATTCAAATAGCAGATATTGAAAAAGTACTAGCGCAAAAAATATTAGAACAAAAAGACTTGTCTAAAAAAGTAACCAAGGGAGTTGCCCACTAATGAAACCTTGTGTATTGGTTGTTGATGATGAAGTTCGTTCAACTGAAACTATCAATCGTATTCTTGATGATGATTACTTAGTTCTCTGCGCGTACAGTGCAGATGAAGCAGAAGTCATTCTTAAAGAAAACTCAGTACAAGTGATTTTATGTGATCAACGTATGCCGGGGCGAAATGGTGTTGATTTTCTTGCCAGTGTCAGGGAGCTTTGGCCAGATATTTTACGGATAATTATTTCGGGCTATACCGACAGTGAAAATATAATCAATGCAATCAATCAAGCAGGGATATTTCATTATATTACCAAACCTTGGCATCCTGAGCAGTTATTAATGGTCGTAAAAAATGCGGCCAGTATGTATCAATTACAGCAACAAAATCGCTACCTCGCTAATGAACTTAAATTTAGCGAAAGCTCATTGCAAAATCAGCTAACAGATCAACGTAAAAAATTACAACATCAATACCAATTAGATAATATTATTCGCGCTGAAAATAGCCCAATGAATAAGGTACTAGATGAACTAAAAGATATTGCCCAGTATGACATTTCAGTAATGATTACGGGTGAGTCGGGTACAGGTAAAGAGTTACTCGCAAGAGCCATGCATTACAATAGCCAACGTGCGGAGCAGCCGTTTGTCATTGAAAATTGTGGCGCTATGCATGACGAACTTTTATCAAGTGAACTATTTGGTCATAAGAAAGGCGCGTTTACTGGCGCTATTGGTGATCATGTTGGATTATTTGAAAAAGCAGATGGCGGCACAATATTCCTCGATGAAATAGGTGATATTTCTCCTAGTTTCCAAGTGAAATTACTTAGGGTATTGCAAGAAGGTGAAATACGTCCGCTTGGCTCGAATCAAACAAAAAAAATCAATGTTCGCGTTATTGCCGCAACAAATCGAGATTTGCAAAATGAAGTCAGTCAGAAGCGTTTTCGTGCTGATTTATATTATCGGTTAACGACGGTGAACTTGCACGTACCACCTTTGCGTGAACGAGTGATGGATATTATTCCAATTAGTGAATCGCTGCTTAGTAGTTATAGCTCTACTTTTGAACAAGAAAATCCATTACAAAAAAATCAGTTAGATCAACAAATACAAGCTTATTTAACAAGCTACCCTTGGCCTGGCAATGTCCGCGAATTACAAAATGAAATTCAGCGCTTATTAGTCTTTAGTCACGGTAAAAAGATTATTAAAGAAACCTTATCACCACAGCTTCAAGCTTCTTACCATGCTAAGCACCAAAACCTTAGTCAACTAGGCCCTGCAATGGATACTGACTCATTTTCGCAAGGCTTAACTCTTAAAGAACGAGTGGAGCTATTAGAGCAAGCACTTATTCAAGAAGCGCTTGATAAATACCAATGGAATAAAAGTAAAGCGGCTACAGAACTCGGTCTTTCACGCGTTGGCTTAAGTAATAAATTAACAAGATATGGCATATCTGATGATTGCCAATCTCAGGAGAGAAACAATGACTATTGAAAATACACTATTGCTGGCATTTTCTCTTGGTTTATTACACGCGCTTGATGCCGACCATATTATGGCGGTATCGGGTTTATCAGCTAAAAAGCCAAGCTTTAAAAGCTGTTTAAGGTTTTGCTCTCATTGGGCAAGTGGTCATGGTTTGGCGTTAATTGTTATATCGAGTTGTGTTTACCTTTTTGGCTTAGCTATTCCAGAACAACTAAGCTCAGTTGCTGAATCTTTAGTAGGTCTTGTGCTTATTATTATCGGTGGGTGGACCCTTTGGCAAATCTATAGCAAGAATTTACATTTAAGCTTTCACCACCATGATCCTGACATTCATCATGCTCATTGGCATGAAAAAAATCATAAAAAAGTGCAAGACCATTCTGCAATTTTAGTAGGGATTCTTCATGGTATTGCTGGTAGCGCTCCACTATTAGTGCTTATTCCACTAAGTAAGATGGGGTCAGCAACTATGGCGATGGGTTATGTTTTACTCTTTGGTCTAGGGGTTATTGTTGCTATGGTCCTTTTTGGCGGCCTAATGGCACAAGGCTATAAGCAGATAGAAAAGGTCGGTAACAAATTTGTTACCCTCGCTCGCTCTATAGTTGCGATAAGCTCAATAGGATTAGGAAGCCACTTGATTTACGGGTATCTTTAATTGTGGGAAATACTTTGAATAGTAGTTTGGCTAAACACTGTCAGTTTTTTCAAATTGATATTACTGGCCAAGTGCAAGGGGTTGGATTTCGCCCATACGTTTATCTGCTTGCCACTAATTATGAGTTTACTGGTACGGTTTATAATCACGGTCAAGGGGTGACTGCATTTTTTAAAACAACTAAAGCAAAAATTAAAAAGTTCACCGATGAACTGCGCTGTAATTTACCGCCTTTAGCGAGTATTGAAACATTAAAAACTAGCACGTTAAGTGATGACAAAGTAAAAACACTCAAGGTCACGCCTGCATCCACAACAAAAGAAATAGCGCTTGAGCATTTAGTTGGTTTTACTATTGCCCAAAGTAAGCAGGGAGAAATAGATACCCAGATAGCGAGTGATGCAGCCACCTGCGCAGAGTGTTTAGCCGAGTTATTAGATAGTAACAATGGACGTTTTCGATATCCTTTTATTAACTGCACTCATTGCGGTCCTCGCTACAGTATTATTGAAAAATTACCCTATGATCGCCCAGCAACGACAATGAAGCACTTTACAATGTGCCAAAGCTGTCAACGTGAATATGATAGTGCGAGTGACAGACGTTTTCATGCCCAACCTAATGCTTGTTCAGAATGTGGGCCTTCTTTAACATTATTTAAAACGATGAAGCAGCAAAAGGTTGAGGTGTTAAATCCGCTAGATTGTTGCAACCAAGATCTCATTCTAAAAACCATAGAGCTTATAAAACAAGGCGAGATAATTGCGATTAAGGGCTTAGGTGGTTACCACTTAGTTTGCGACGCCAATAATGATAAAGCAGTTAAATGCTTAAGAGCTAAAAAACAAAGAGAAACTAAACCGTTATCATTAATGATGGCCAATGTTGATGCGCTAAGTAACATAGTTGAAATATCTGAGCAGGCGGAAAAACACTTAACAAGCAGTAGTGCACCAATAACCTTAGTAAAAAGAAAAAATAATATCCAAGCAAAGCAGCTTGATCGACTTGCACCTAACATCAATAACTTCGGCGTAATGTTACCTTATACTCCGTTACATCATCTGTTATTCCAACAACAAGATAATAGCGGTAACTATCACATTGATGAATCACTGTGTTTGGTGATGACTAGCGCTAATTTACGTGGTGCTCCACTGATTTATCAAGAGCAAGAATTACATCTACTGGCTTCACTAAGCGATTATGTTCTGAGCCATAACCGAGAAATAGCAAGGCGTATTGATGATTCCATTGTTAATTGTGTGAATACGAGTGACTCAGAAGATGGCGCTATCATGATTCGCCGTGCTCGAGGTATGGCACCAAAGGCGATTAACCTTAATATCGACCCAACAAAATACAACAAAAGTACGTTGGCAGTAGGTGGTTTTTTAAAGAACAGTATCTGCTTAACTAAAGGTAATAAGGCATATTTATCTCAATATATTGGTGATTTAGGAAACCCTGATAATTGTCGTTATTTACAGCAAAGTGTTCAACATTTAATGGACATGTTACAAATAAAACCTGAGCAAGTTGCTTGTGATTTACACCCAGACTTTTATAGCAGTCTATTTGCAAAAAACTTTGCCCAGCAACATAATATTCCGTTAATAGAAGTTCAACATCACCATGCGCATAGCGCTGCCATTGCCTGCGAATATCAACTAAATGAACCCTACTTTGCACTTAGTCTAGACGGCGTGGGTTTAGGAAATGATGGTAATGCTTGGGGGGGGGAGTGTTTATTTATCGAGCAGGGGTATTTTAAGCGTCTAGCCCACTTTAAAAACTTATCCCTTCCTGGAGCTGATATTGCCGCAAAGCAGCCTTGGCGAATCGCCACCGCTTTTTTAATTCAGCATAACTTGGTCGAACTAGCCGAAAAGAAATTCTCTAATCAGCAAGGCTTTTGTTTAGTAAAACAAATGATCACTAAACAAATTAACTGCCCAACAACTAGTAGTGTCGGACGATTATTTGATCTTGCGGCTGCGTTGTTAGGGCTTTGTGATATTAATAGTTTTGAAGCAGAAGCAGCTATGTTACTTGAATCAGCTGCTGAAAATGGCACAGTCGTTAACACTGATAAATTATTTACCATTGCCAATCCTATTGCTAATAAAAAAGACGGTAACAGCTATTCTTTAAATCAGTTAGATTTTACTGAACTTCTGCTTGCTTTACCTGCTATGAAGCCTTGCGATGGCGCGGCAACTTTTCATTATCAGCTCGCATTAGGGCTTATTGAATGGCTGGATTTCCTCGCAAAAGAAAGCGAAAAAGTGAAAGGCCAAAGTGAGTGTAACAATGTTGTGCTTTCGGGCGGCTGTTTTTTAAATGCGCATTTAACAACGACCGTAAAAAAAATGTTATCTGAGCGGAATTTCAATGTGTTTACTGCCAAGCAAGTATCACCCAACGACTCTTCATTGGCGCTTGGACAAGCGAGGATTGCTATTGAGCAATTAGCACAAAATGAAAAAGAGCCAAATGCAAAGATCCAACAGAATATAGATATCAATCAAAAAGGGGACGCAGTATGTGCCTAGCTATTCCAGTAAAAGTAGAGAAAATTTTAGCTGATGAGACAGCCATTGTTGATATTGGCGGGGTAAAAAAGGAAATCTCAGTTGCTCTTATTGAAGATTTGGCTATAGGAGACTACGTCATTATGCACGTGGGTTATGCCTTGAATAAAATAGATCCCGATGAGGCCATAAAAACCTTAGTGCTGTTTAATGAAATGGGTGTACTTGAACAAGCAATTGATGATCATAAGGTACAAGAATGAAGTACGTTGATGAATACCGCGACGGTAAAATGGCTAAGCAAATTGCTGAAAATATATGCCAAACAGTCCACGAGGATAAAGTTTATCATTTTATGGAATTTTGTGGTGGTCACACCCATGCAATTTTCCGTTATGGCATCCCTGACTTATTACCTAAAAATATTAAAATGATCCACGGGCCGGGTTGTCCTGTCTGCATTCTGCCTATTGCCCGAATAGATTCAGCAATAGAGCTTGCCGTTGAGCACGGTGTTATTTTATGCAGTTATGGCGATATGATGCGAGTACCGGGATCTAGACGTCGTAGTTTATTAAAAGCGAAAGCAGAAGGCGCTGATATTCGCATGGTTTACTCTTGTGCTGATGCGCTAACCATCGCAAAAGATAACCCAGATAAACAAGTGGTGTTTTTTGCTATTGGCTTTGAAACAACCACGCCACCTACTGCCCTTATTATCCAACTTGCAGAAAAACAGCAAGTTAAAAACTTCTCTGTTTTTTGCAATCATGTACTCACACCTTCTGCCATTAGCACTATTTTAGAGTCTCCTGAAGTTCGTGATATGGGGCTGGTACCACTTGATGGCTTTATTGGGCCAGCTCATGTCAGTACTATTATTGGCTCGCAACCTTATGAATATTTCGCTCAAGAATATCAAAAGCCCGTTGTCATCGCTGGCTTCGAACCCCTTGATGTATTACAAGCCATTTTAATGTTGGTTCAACAGGTCAAAAACGGCACTGCCATAGTAGAAAATGAATTTACGCGTGCGGTAACACCTAATGGCAATGAAAAAGCGAAAAGCTTGGTTGCTGATATTTTTGAAATGCGCAGAGAGTTCGAATGGCGAGGCCTAGGTTTAGTGCCGTATTCAGGCTTAAGAATAAAAGCAAAGTATGCTGAGTTTGATGCTGAAAAGCGATTCACCCTGACTCCCTCAAAAGGGAAAGACAACAAAGCCTGCGAGTGTCCGAAAATATTACGTGGCGTGAAAACGCCGAAAGATTGCAAGCTTTTTGGCACAAAATGTACTCCAGAAAATCCTGTTGGCTCATGTATGGTTTCTTCAGAAGGGGCTTGTGCTGCTTATTACAGCTATGGTCGTTATCAATTGAAATAGCTGTTAAACAACCGATACGAAAATTCTTTTGTATAAGAAATGTTCGGTAAAAGAAAGGTTTAGGTAAACAAAATGAAAAAAAATCCTTATTCACATCCGCTTGATCTAAAAAATGGCCGTGTAGAAATGATCCACGGCGCTGGTGGCAAAGCGATGTCACAGCTTGTTGAACAATTATTTGTGTCACGTTTTGATAATCCCATATTAAATGAACAAAACGATCAAGCCAGTTTAGCAATAGCAACAAGTAAGATAGTGATGGCAACCGATAGTCATGTTATTACCCCGATTTTTTTCCCCGGTGGAGATATTGGCTCTTTATCGGTACATGGCACCGTTAATGATGTTGTTATGTCAGGCGCCAAAGCCTTGTATTTGTCTTGTGGTTTCATCCTAGAAGAAGGATATCCACTAAGCGAGCTTGTTAAAATTATAGATTCAATGGCAAAAGCTGCAGAGGAAGCAGGGGTTAAAATAGTCACTGGTGACACAAAAGTGGTTGAGAAAGGTAAGGGTGATGGCGTTTTTATTAATACGACAGGCATCGGTGTGTTAACTGATGGCATAGAACGTGGCGCTAATAAAATTCAACCTGGCGATAAAATTATTGTCAGTGGCACGTTAGGGGATCACGGAGTCGCGATTATGTCTCTACGTGAAAATTTAACCTTTGAAACAACCATAGAATCAGATTCTCAAAGTTTGCATGACTTGGTCAAAACCATGACTGAACACACACCAGAAATTTGCTGTATGCGTGACCCTACCCGTGGCGGCTTAGCGGCCACATTAAACGAAATAGCACTGCAAGCTGATCTGGGCATACAACTGTATGAAGATGACATACCAATTAAAGAGCAAGTAAGATCAGCCTGTGAGTTCTTAGGGCTTGACCCTTTATACGTCGCTAATGAGGGGAAATTAATTGCTTTTTGTCCTGCTGATAAAGCGGATGCATTACTTGCTACTGTGCTATCACACCCACAAGGAATAGATGCCGCCATCGTTGGTGAAACTTTTGTTGACGATAATAATTTTGTTCAATTAAAAACGAGTTTCGGTGGTATGCGCATGGTGGACTGGATCAACGGCGAACAGCTGCCAAGGATCTGCTAACAATGAAAATATTATTACTCACGCACGCATACAACTGTTTATGCCAACGTTTACACATAGAGCTAAGCCAATTAGGTCATGATATTTCAGTTGAATTTGATATTAATGACGACGTCTGCATTAATGCAGTAGAGCGCTATAAACCTGAATTAATTATTGCTCCTTTTTTAAAGCGAGCGATCCCTGCACAAGTTTGGCAGAATAATCTTTGCTGGATAGTACACCCCGGAATTATTGGAGATAGAGGGCCAAGTTCACTTGATTGGGCGATATTGAACCAAGAAAAATCATGGGGCGTTACTATATTGCAAGCCAATGACGAAATGGATGGTGGTGATATCTGGGCAAGCGAAAGCTTTGATATGCGCATTGCGCCTAAATCGAGTATCTATCGTCAAGAGGTAACAACAGCAACCATTAAAGCGGTAAAAAACGCCTTAACTAACTTTGCTAATAGCACTTTTTCTCCGAAGCCTTTGGCTAATCACACCTTAGCTGATAATGCCAAATGGCGCTGTTTGATGAAACAAAGTGATCGCACTATTGACTGGCAAGAAGATGACAGCGAAACGATATTACGAAAAATTAATAGTAGTGACGGTAACCCAGGTTTATTAACTGAGTTACTAAACAAAGAATTCTCAAGCAGGCAATTTTATTTATACAATGCATCCATAGACCATGGTTTATTGGGGCAGGCGGGACATGTTATTGCGCTAAAGAATGATGCCATTGCTATTGCTACCATTGATAGTGCTATTTGGGTATCTCACCTGTCAGAAAACTTAGTGTCAGAAAAGATGGGTACAGTGAATGATGGACTAGGCATTCTTCCCCATCAAAAACGTAGCTTAAAGCTACCTGCAGGATTAATCCTTAAAGCTGAGTTAGCTAAAATGTCATTACAGTGTGCAGGCTCATTAGGTTATAAAGAAGTGTGGCATCATATACAAACTTGCCAAACTAAGTCAGGCTCAAACAAGTCAGGTCAAAACAAAATAGCTTACCTATATTTTAACTTTTATAACGGCGCTATGAGTACTACGCAGTGTCAATTATTACTTGCTGAATATCAGCAACTTTTAGAGACAGATGTTGACGTTATTATGTTGATGGGCGGCAATGATTTCTTTTCAAACGGCATCCATCTTAATGTGATAGAACATGACGACAGCGCTGCCGATGAATCATGGCGTAATATCAACACCATGAACGATATATGCCAAGCAATCATTGAAACTACCGATAAACTCACCGTTGCAGCGATTAATGGTAATGTTGGCGCTGGTGGTGTATTCCTTGCGTTAGCATGTGACTTAGTTGCCGCAAATGATGAAATCGTACTAAATCCCCATTACAAATCAATGGGTAACCTGTATGGCTCAGAATACTGGACTTATACGCTACCTGAACGTATTGGCATAAGCCAAGCAAACCAAATAATGGAAAATCGTTTGCCATTGGGCGCTATTCAAGCAAGAGAGCTAGGGTTAATCGATTTCACTTTTAGCAAAGAATTATTTTTATCTGAGCTGATAAATACCGTTAAAAACATTACTAGCAATAGTGAATTTGATGATTTTATCGAGGCTAAAAAACATAAACGCCAGCAAGATGAACAACAAAAACCTTTAGCGCAATATCGAGCAGAAGAGTTAGCTAAAATGAAATTGAATTTCTATGGCTTTGACCCAAGCTATCATGTTGCCCGCTATCATTTTGTTTATAAACTTGCCAAAGCGAGAACTCCTTCGTATTTAGCTAAACATAGACAAGCCGGGTATATCTAAAGTTAGTAACAATAGAGTGGTGCAAGCACTTTACTTAATTAACAGTAATAGATTGAAAATATACCAGTCTTTAATTAATCTCTCAGAGGTTCAAAATAGCTATTTAAGTCTGTGCACATTAAGCCTAATTATTACTTGCTGTGGCTGAGTATTATTGGCCACTAATTTATAATTTCTAATACAGGGGCGTTAGCGGCATAGAGTTTTAAATTTAATTTAGACTGTTCTGTGCCAATAATAACTCTTTATTTTTAACAACGTCCCTTTAGACATGTTCAACTTGAAGCTTTGATATTACCCATTTTTGCAGAGCATCTTCATTGTAACGTGGATGCCAAGCTGCAATAACATCAAATGGCTCTGGTACATGCTCTAGTTGGATTTTAGTTAAATCTAGCCCCTCAATTGCCCTTGAAGGTAAAAATGCAATTGAATCTGTTGTTTCCAAATACATGGGTACGATAGAGAAACAGGGAGCAGAAACAACAATGTTACGTTTTAAGCCAAATTGTTTGAACCAATCATCAATAGAGCCTTTAAAGTTAGGACGTGAAGGAGAAGCAATAATACTTGGGTAACTTGCTACTTCAGCTAAGGAAGGACTTGTTTGTGATATTGATGAATTAGGTGATGCAACACAAACATGGTGCTCTTCAAACAATTTTACAATCGGGTAGGTATCTGGAATGTAATCAGGAAAAGCTATTGCTAAGTTAACTTTGCCACTTTCCATTAATTCGTGCAGCTTATCAATTTCAAAATCTCTGACGATAAGCTTTAAATTAGGTGACTGTTTCCTTAGCTTTGAAATCAAAGCGGGTAAAACGACTTGTTGTGCATAATCGGTTGCAGCAATAATAAAAGTGCCGCTGACGGTTTTAGGATCAAACACTTTTGGAGATAATAATGCCTTAAAGTCATTCAATACTTTATCGATTTCTATCGCTATTTGTTCGGCAAATGGTGTGGGAATAAAACCATTAGTTTTCCTTAAAAACAGCCTGTCATCAAATACATCACGGAGTTTCTTCAACTGCTCACTTACGGCTTGTTGTGTTAGCCCTAACTGACTTGCTGCTTTTGAAGCATTCTTCTCTCTAATAAGCGCTTGAAATATTCTCAACTGCTTAATGTCTAATCTATCTAATTTACTCAAAATCTTATTTCACTTTTTCAAATCACTAAATATTAACTTAGCACATAACCAAAATATCTTGTATCACTAACAAAGCATTATTGTTTCTAATTGTTATTGCGGTTCTTTATTATTACGCCATCAAATCAAACTACATAAATGGATAAACAAATGAAAACAGTTATTTTAATTGGTGCCTTGGGTAAAATGGGTCAAGCTGCGTTAACAGGCTTAGGGAATCATAACGTAATTACCGCAGGTCGCTCTGGTGACGTTGACCATATTGTTGATATTACTAATGAACAGTCAATCAGAGATTTATATGAAAACGTCGGGCATTTCGATGCAGTAGTTAATACTGTTGGGTTTTGTGAGTACGCCAACTTTACCGAAATGACAGAAGCTCAATGGATGACAACAATCATGAGTAAAATGATGGGGCAAATTAACCTTGTACGCATTGGTCAAGAATACATTGCCGATAGTGGTTCATTTACGTTAATCAGTGGCATTTTAAATATTAAGCCTATTCCATTTGCTATTGCTGATGCAACAACAAGTGGTGCAATTGATACTTTTGTTAAGTGTGTTTCGCTAGAAATGCCTAGAAATATTCGTATAAATGTTGTTAACCCTACTGTTTTAGCTGAAGCTTGGGATGTTTACGGCGAAATGATGCCAGGTTTTGAGCCTGTACCAGGGAAATTAGTCGGTAAAGCTTTTGAACGCTCGGTTGATGGTTTCATTACAGGTAAAGTTATTGTTGTTGATGCATAATTGAAATATTACTGTTGGCACAGAACAGTCCTTTATAGGGCTGCTTTTTAGTTTTTAAATAGGCTGTTAGGCAACAAAGTGATCGCGGGTCAGGTTATCTTAATGTCTGCCATTTATCAAAATTACCGTTATGCACGTGAATTATCATTATAGCACGCTGTTAATTCATCACCATTCCCTTCAGATATCAGTTTCGCTTTCACTCAATAAAGTACAGTTAACTTCTACATGCACACCTGCGGGCTCTTTGAAAAATATTTGTGTTACACCTGTTTTTGCTATTTGATTCGAACAAAACGGTATCTTCATCTGCTTAATTTTCGTGATTATACCGCTGATATCCTCAACCTTGAAGGCAATATGATCTAAGCATCTAGCTAGCTCTTTTGAACATGAAATTTGAGCAAACGCCGAATTGTTTGCATAAGTGACTGATTTAGTATTAGTGTCCTTTTTGTTATTAGCTTTATAGTTAGTGTTAAGTTTATTATTGTTAGCAGATTATAAAGATGGAAAAAATACGAATGGGAATGGTTGGTGGTGGTCAAGGTGCTTTTATAGGTGCTGTTCATCGTCTCGCTGCTTTCTTAGATGGTGAAATTGAATTGGTATGTGGTGCTTTTAGTTCTGATAAAGAACGAAGTAAAACATCGGGTTTAGCCCTTTATCTCCCCGAAAATCGCTGTTATAGCAGCTATCAAGAAATGTTTGAGCAAGAAGCTTTATTGCCATTAGAGCAAAGAATAGAGTTTGTCGCCATTGTAACCCCCAATCATTTACATTTTCCCGTTGCCAAGATGGCAATAGAAAAAGGCTTTCATGTTATTTCAGATAAGCCAGCAACGTTTAATCTACAAGAAGCGATTGAGCTTAGAGCATGCTTAGAGCAACATAATTGCCTTTATGGTTTAACCCATACCTACAATGGCTATCCAATGGTTAAACAAGCCAAACATTTGGTTGAACAAGGTGAGCTTGGCAATGTTATAAAAATTGTGGCTGAGTATTCTCAAGGCTGGTTAGCCTCAAAAGGTGATGAAGCTAGCAAACAAGCAAGTTGGCGATTAGATCCTAAACAAGCGGGTATCAGTTGTTGCATGGGCGATATTGGTGTCCATGCGGCGAATTTAGCAGAATACGTTTCAGGATTAGAAATAACAGATTTGTGTGCTGATTTAACCTCAACCGTATCCGGCAGAACTTTAGATGATGATGGCACTGTCTTGTTAAAGTTTTCTAATGGCGCAAAAGGTGTTTTGTTAGCAAGTCAAATATCGCTGGGTGATGAAAATAACCTCAGACTACGCATTTATGGCGATAAAAAAAGCATTGAATGGTCACAACTTGAGCCGAACAGCTTGTTGTTGAAATCTAATACTGAACCGACGCAAATCATTCGTACGGGCGTTGGAGAAATGTGCGAAGCAGCTCAACAAGCAATTCGTACACCAGCAGGACACCCTGAGGGTTATTTAGAAGCTTTTGCTAATATTTATCAGAATTTCATCAAACAAATTCGCGCCCATCAAAATAATGAGCCTTGTGGCAATAAATCCTTTGATGTGCCAGGAATAGAGGAAGCAGTCAGGGGAATGGCTTTTATTGAAAATACGGTAAAGGCGAGCCAGTCAGAAACAAAATGGCATTCATTTAGTTTTACTAATAAGTAACCATTAATTTATAGGAATAATAATGACGCAAAGCTCTCGATCTCAAAGCTCTCAGTCACAAATAAAAGGTCCCGGTATTTTCCTTGCGCAATTTTGCCAAGATGATGCACCGTTCAATAATTTAAAAGATATATGCAAGTGGTCAGCGGATTTAGGTTATAAAGCGGTTCAAATTCCAACATGGGACAAGCGTTTATTCGATCTGTCGCTCGCAAATGAAAGTAAAACTTATTGTGATGAAGTGCAAGGTATTGTAAAGGATGCAGGGCTTTCAATCAGTGAATTGTCGACACACCTTCAAGGTCAATTAGTTGCGGTACATCCAGCATACGATAAACAATTTGATGCCTTTGCTGCTGACGAAGTTAAAAATAATCCTAAAGCAAGAACTGAGTGGGCAATTAACCAAATGAATATGGCGGCTAAGGTTAGCCAAACGTTAGGGTTAACAGCTCACGCTTCATTCTCTGGTGCTTTGTTATGGCAGACAGCTTATCCATGGCCACAACGTCCGGCGGGACTTGTAGAAGAAGGCTTTAATGAATTAGCTAAACGTTGGTTGCCTATTTTAAATAAATTTGATGAGGCAGGTGTTGACGTATGTTATGAGTTACATCCAGGTGAAGACTTACATGATGGCGTAACGTTTGAGCGTTTTCTTGAAGCAACGGGAAATCATGCGCGTGCAAATATTTTGTATGACCCAAGCCACTTTGTTCTTCAGCAGCTTGATTATCTTGCCTTTATCGATATTTACTATGAGCGAATTAAAGCATTCCATGTAAAAGATGCTGAATTTAGACCTAATGGCAAAAGTGGTGTTTATGGCGGTTATCAAGATTGGAAAAATCGCCCTGGACGTTTCCGCTCTTTGGGTGATGGTCAAATTGATTTTAAACAAATATTTAGTAAGTTAACACAATATGGTTATGACGGTTGGGCGGTACTTGAATGGGAGTGCTGTATAAAACATCCAGAAGATGGTGCCAAAGAAGGTGCTCCATTTATTGCCAGTCATTTAATAAGAACAGCCGAGCACTCGTTTGATGATTTTGCCTCAAGTGGCGAAGATGCATCATTAAACCGTGACATTTTAGGACTTTGATTCTAGAAAAATAAAAAATAAAAAATAATGGGGACAGTTATGTCAGCAGAAATTAATAAAAACAAGTTATTCATTGCAAGTTGTTTAGCGCTAACGGTTACCGCAATGACCTTCGCTATTCGAGCGGGGATTTTAGGGCAGTTAGGTCAAGATTTTTCGTTAACAGATACCCAACTTGGTTGGGTAAATGCGATGGCATTCTTAGGGTTTCCGATAGCAACCATGTTTGGTGGATTTCTTTATAATATTCTTGGTGCAAAAAAATTAGTGATGATCGCATTTGTTGGTCATATATTAGGTTTGTTTTTAACGATAACTGCTGATGGCTTTTGGACATTATTAATATCAAGTTTCTGTATTGGTTTTGCTAATGGCTCAGTTGAGGCTGGTTGTAACCCGTTAATTGCTGATATGTATCACAAAAACAAAACCACTATGCTCAATCGTTTTCACGTTTGGTTCCCTGGTGGTATTGTCGTTGGTGCGCTTGTTTCTAAAACTATGACCGACATGAGTTTTGGCTGGCAGGCACAAATCGCTATTATGCTAGTGCCAACCATTATTTATGGTTATTTGATCATGAGTCAGCATTTCCCTGAAACAGAGAATATTGATACTTCAACAAGTAAGAATGTTAAAGCGTTATTCTCGCCATTATTTTTGTTTATGGCATTTTGTATGACACTAACCGCAACCAGTGAGTTAGGTACACAACAATGGATCGAACGTATCTTAGGTTCTACGGGTACTTCGCCAATGTTAATTATGGCAATGGTTACTGGTGTCATGGCTGTTGGAAGGTTTTTTGCCGGCCCTATAGTGCACAAGTTTAATCCTGCCGGTGTTCTTTTATTCTCAGCTATTGTAACAACGCTTGGTATTTACTCTATGAGTATGGCTACAGGCTATATGGTTTACGTTTCCGCTTTATTATTTGCTATAGGTGTTACTTATTTCTGGCCTACCATGATTGGTTTTGTTGCTGAAAATGTGCCTCAATCAGGTGCATTAGGTATGTCAATGTTAGGTGGTGCCGGAATGTTTGCAGTAAGCATGTGGAACCCTGTTATTGGTGGTTGGATTGACTCTGCTCGTGAACAAGCCCTTGCTGCTAATGCAAACCCTGAAGTGGCTGAACTAGCGGCAGGACAAGCAACATTAGCTAACTTAACTATTTTCCCATTTGTATTGATTTTTGCTTTTACGGCGCTAGTTATTTTCATGCGTAAAAAGAATATTCAACAAGTACAAACAGCCTAAGTATTAAACAATAAGATTTTTAAAGTGAGAGTATAAAATGAAAATAATAAAGTCACGATGTTCTAAGTTAATAAGTTCTTGTTTGATGGTGGTTACTTTGGCTGCAGCCTCAATGGTATCTGCGCAAGATAATAGTTTAACACCTCAGCAAGAAGCTGATGGATGGCAATTGCTCTTTAATGGTAAAGATATGAGCCAATGGCGTAATTTTAAAAAGCCAGACTTAAATAGTAAATGGATTGTCGAAAATGGTGAAATGAAACTCACCGATGGAGGGGGTGGCGATATTCTGACTAAAAAGAAGTATGACAACTTTGATTTACGTCTAGAGTGGCAAATATCAAAAGCTGGTAACAGCGGTATTTTTGTTATGGCAGATGAGGAAGGTAGTGCAATCTATTCTCATGCGGTTGAAGTGCAGATCCTTGATAATGAGCTTCATTCAGATAATAAAGAAACGGATCATTTAGCAGGTTCGCTATATGATATGGTTGCTTCGCCTATTGACTCTCATAGGCCTGCTGGTCAGTGGAATCAAGTGAGAATTTTATTAAATAATAAATTATTACGCGTTTGGCAAAATAATGTCATGGTGACCAATGTCCTTATTGGTGGTATTCAATGGGACAAACTAGTGGCTAACAGTAAGTTTAGTAGCTGGAGTGGTTTTGCCCAGGCAAGTATTGGGCATATTGGTCTGCAAGATCATAGTGATCCCGTGGCTTTTAAAAACATCAAAATAAAAGAGCTTTAGGCAGGAGCTGATATGAAAGACTTTGATTATGAAGTGATTGTTGTTGGCTCTGGTGCCGGTGGCGCAATGGCGGCATATACGTTAACTAAATTGGGTCATAAAGTATTGATGCTTGAAGCAGGCAGAGATTACGATCCTAAAACAGAAACGCCAATGTTTAAACGTAAAGCAGAGGCCCCTTTACTAGCCGCTGGAACGGTTGATAAGGATTTTGGTTTTTATGATGCCACGGTTGACGGTGGTTGGTCAGTACCTAATGAACCCTATACTACGGGTGATGGTTCGGAATTTAAGTGGTGGCGTGCGCGCATGCTTGGGGGGCGAACCAATCATTGGGGACGTTATTCTTTACGTTTTAGCGTGCATGATTTTAAAGGTAAAACACGTGATGGTTTAGGTGCCGATTGGCCATTCGAATATCAAGATATTGCTCCTTGGTATGATGAAACTGAAGCCTTAGTAGGTATTTGTGGTACCAATACGGGTTTAGATGATATGCCAGACTCACCAGAAGGTGTTTTGCAACCACCACCCAAGCCTCGAGTGCCTGAGTTGTTAGTTGCTGCAGCAGCAAAAAAACTTGGTATTCCAACAGCGCCTATGCACCGCGCTGTATTAACTAGACCTTTAGATGATAGAGCCGCCTGTTTTTATGCAACGCCCTGTGGACATGGCTGCTCAATAGGAGCTGCTTTTCAAACAACAACCTCACTTATTCCTATGGCACGTAAAACGGGAAATTTAAAAATTATTACCGATGCTATGGTGAGATCGGTTGATGTAGATGAAACGGGGAAAGTGAACGCTGTTACTTATGTGGATAAGAAAACAGGTGAGGATATTCTACTATCTGCCAAGTTAGTTATTTTAGCAGCGAGTGCTTGTGAATCAGCAAGGCTATTATTAAATTCAAAAAATCCACATCATCCTAATGGTTTAGCCAACTCAAGTGGCCAAATTGGCCGAAATATTATGGACTCTACGGGGATGGATATTGGCGCTCATATTCCCGCGCTAGAAAATCGTCCAAGATATAATGAAGATGGTCATACATCAAATCACTTATTTATTCCTTGGTGGGGACATAAGCAACAAGCCAAAGGTGAGCTTGATTTTCCTCGAGGTTATCATTTTGAACTAGGCACTGGCTTTGGCGAACCCGGAGCGGGAGTTGGCGGAGATTTACAAGGTTATGGTAAGGAGTTAAAAGCACAAGCAAGAAAGTTCTACGGCGCTAAAGTAAGCTTAGCACTACGTGGAGAAATGCTGCCAAATAAACATTGTTATATGGAAATTGACGACAAGGTTACTGATAAATGGGGTATTCCTGTTGCTAAATTTCATTGGAAATGGTCAGAGCATGAACTTAAACAAATTGACCATGGTTTAAAAACCGGTCGAGCTATTTTAGAGAAAATGGGCGCTACTTTTACTGAGCCATTACCCAGTGCTGAAAGCAAGATATTAAAAGGGGGGCAAATTATTCATGAGGTTGGCAGTACCCGTATGGGAGAGTCACCAAAAGACTCAGTAACCAACCAATATGGTCAAACGTGGGATTGTAATAATCTTTTTGTAATGGATGCTGGGGTTTTTGCTTCTAATCCGCATAAAAATTGCACGTTAACTATCATGACCTTAGCGATGAGAAATTCAACTTGGTTATCATCTCAATTAATAAAAGGGGAGATATAGTGATGAATAACTTAACCGATTTTAAATTATCAAATGCTCAATTAGCCAATATTAATTTTGCTAATGCATCTTCAAAAGCTTTTCAATATAAAAATGCCATGACCCGTCGACAGTCACTTAAATGGTTTGGTATTTTATCTGCGACGGCTGTACTACCAACAATAAGTGGTTGTAGTACGCTTAAAGATGTTCAAGCATTAATTGTTGGACATTGGCCTGATATAAAATTAGCGCCGATTACGGCTAAAGGTTATGGTAAAGATCCAAACTTAATTTTGCCGCCAGAATCTCCTTGGCCTCTTACCTTAACTACTGAACAACTGTCCTTAGTATCGGTATTATCAGATATCATTTGTCCAAGAGAAGGCAGTGTTCCTTCCGCAACTGAAGTGGATGTTCCTGCTGTTATTGATGAATGGGTAAGTGCTCCTTATGACATGCAGCAAGAGCATCGCTTATATCTTTTATCCGGGCTTACATGGCTTGATGATGAATCACAGCAAAGGTTTAAAGAAAAATTTGTTCAGTTAAGCAACAAACAACAATTAACCATCATTGATGATATCGCCTATGACAATGAGGATACGCCATCTGAGTTTAGATTTATTGCTCAAGTGTTTGCTTTAATGAATCAGCTTGTCCTGTCAGCTTTTTTCTCTAGTCCTGAAGGGGCTAAGGATATCGGATATATGGGAAATGTCGCTATTGCTGGGGATTACCCTGGACCAACAGAAGAGGCGATGGAGCATTTAAACCAAAAATTAAAAGAATTAGGCCTTTAAATTTTTGGCATGAAAACATTTGCTTGCTTTAGTTATCACGTCCTTTGAAGCAATGGGGTATTGGAAGGTTCGCAATGTTCAAACTTTAATAATCTCAGCAATTTAGTTAATAACTGATTTTATGGCTCGATATTGAGAACGGCCTAATCACTTTGCTATATTGTCTCATTTTTTTTAAATAATAACACGAGTGACAATACTATGATTATTGCTTGTGTTAACAAGCCTTGCCATGTAGGTGAAATACCTAGCCAACTTATTGAAAAGTCGAAAGGGAAGGGTGATAAACCAATAATTGCGGCTTCTTGTAGGGCGGCAATGCCTTTTCCAGTTAAGATAAAGGCAAGTAGTAACATAAAATAGGCACTAACTGAGAAAAACCGTGCAAGGGGTAATTTCACGGAATAGCGGATCATAAGCCAGGCAATTAACGCTAATACACCGACACCTGATAGTAAGCCTGCAATTAGATAACTTAATTGTTCATTACTGTTTTGTGTAATCACAGCTTGAGTTAATAATGATTGATAAAATAGCACAGTTTCAAATACTTCACGGTACACAGAAATAAATGCTAAACCGGTTATCCCCCATAAAGCACCTGAAGTTAAATGACGATCAATATTTCTATTAATGTAATTTTGCCATTGTGATGCTTGTGTTTTGCTATGCATCCAATAGCCAACATAAAATAAAGTTAAGGCCGCAAGCAATGCCGCTCCTCCTTCCATTACTTCCCGTGATGCACCACTAATATTGATTAGGTTTTCTGCTGCCCACCAAGTGAGACCACCAGCCAATAATGCTGAAACCCACCCTATATGGACAAATTTTAGTGCATCATTTCGCTTGGTTCTAATTAATACCGTTATTAGTGCAAGTACCACTAATAGCGCTTCTAGCCCTTCGCGTAACAAAATAATCATAGCGGCTGAAAACATTGCATTATTTGATAAGCTGCCGCCTTTTAATAATTGTTCAGCAGTGGCTAATTCCGTTTGAAGTTGTTTAAGTTTAACATTTATCAAGGGTTGTTGATTAGCTATGCTTAGTAGGTTTCTAAAGTTCAGTAATTGGTTTTCAATACTTTTACGTAATGTACTATCGTGCGCATCTAAGTTATTTTCAATTAATTCAAATCCGTCTAAATAGGCACTGACAGCTAAGCTTTGTGCTTCGGCTAGCTGATGATTTTTGTATGCCTTAACTGCAGCAATTAAATTAACCTTTGTTGTTGTTATTGGCGAATTATCGTTGGTGAAAAACAGCTCAGGTTGAGTTCGCCAAGTCGCAATCTGGCTTGGTGTTGTAAGTGCATTTTGCTGCATTAAGGAGTTAGGATTATTGTTGATCCATTGTTGTAAATTAATACTCGGTGTTACCTTTTGAAGTTTGTCCTCATTAGGTTTATTAAAAGCTAATCCACTCACATAAAACGCAAGCGACCAGCGTTCTTTTTCATTCAAATTGTTAAATGATCGCATCGCGCTGCCGTCTAACCCATTGGTAATAGCATCATAAAGGCCTAATATTGACCTATTTAAAGCACGTTCTTTATCAAAGAAGTTGGTTGGCTCAGGTGTGAGTGTTTTTGCTAATGCTCCATTGCCAGCCCCTTTTTTACCGTGACAAGCCGAGCAATTTTCAATGAATAGACGTGTGGTTTGTGCTTTAGCTAATAAATGTTTGGGTAAAACTAAAGCGGGAGATAATGCTAAAACTTGTTGCCTAATTTCTTGGCTATATTGTTGTATTGTTCCTATTGTTTCCTTGCTATTTACCGACTTCTGTAACATTAAGCTAGAGGTTGTTAATATCGAATTTGATATAGGTAATCCCCTAACTTTATCAACAATAATATTAGCAAATTGCTGCATCTCAGCATATTCATCAGCATTTTTTATTTTACCTTGATTTACTGCGGTTGAATAATCTGCAGCAATGTATTCAGCAAGCTGTAATATTTGTCGGCTTTCTTTAATTGTGTTCGCTGCTATTTGCTGATTTATTGGCTCAGCCAATGAAGAAATAGATAAACATAGACCAAAGAGAATAAATAACTTAAGAAGAAAATTATTCTTTTTGCCTGATTTCTTTAAAAAATCGAATGTTTTCATACAATTTTATTTTATTGTTAATGAGAATGATTCTCATTATACTTGAGTTACAAGTATTTAACCAGTGAAAATATAATTAACCTTATTAAATAACTTGGACTATTTCTGAAATCCTCAATTCTCTCTTTAAAGCTTTGTTGTAAATTAAACAAGACTATACTTAATGCAAAAGATTGTTTGTTTAAAGTAATGGGTAGTTTTGTACTTTGGCTATTTCTGAAAATAACTCATACTTTAGTAAATATAAGATAATTAAGTAAAGTGATTAACTTTAAATTAAGAGGTTACTATGGATGACAAAATTTATAAAACCATTGTTAGTAAGGTGACTGATGCTGTAGTTGTCGCAAATTTTCAGGGGGATATTCTATATTGGAATGATAGTGCGAAAAGTATTTTTGGTTATTCACAAGATGAGGTTTTAGGGAAATATGTTCATGATATTTTACCTGTTCATGATTTGCGTGAACGAGCGGATGATTCATTTAGAAAATTTCAACAAAACGGTGGACAGGGACCATTAATTGGCAAGGGAATTCATGTTAAAGGACTAACTAAATATGGTGAAGAGGTCCATGTCCATTTTAGTCCTAATGTAGTGAAAATTGATGGTGAAACGATTGTATTTGCTTTCATTCGAGATATTACCGAATTCATAGTTTTACAAGAAAAATTAAGGCTCCAATCTGTAACAGATGAACTGACTGGTATTTTTAATAGAAGGGCATTTTACGAAATATCTCAAAAAGCTTTTGTACATGCTCAAAGACATGATGAGCCTTTTTCACTGCTTTTATTTGATATAGACCACTTTAAATCTGTTAATGATACTTACGGTCATCATGTGGGTGACCAAGTCATTCGGGAGTTTGCTTCATATATAAATAGTAATACTAGAGAAGATGATATATTTGGAAGAGTTGGGGGGGAAGAGTTTTATCTGGCACTTCCAAAAGCAGACGTTAACCAAGCAACTGTGATTGCTGAAAAGATTCGCTTTGGTATTGAACATCTTTCTATATGTGCAGATGAGTTAATATTGAATATTACATCAAGTATTGGAATTGCTTCTATTACTGAAAAAGATAACTTTGATAACATGCAGCAAAGAAGTGATATAGCTTTGTACAAAGCCAAGAATGCAGGGAGAAATCAAATAGGCATTGAACCTGATTTTGGGTAGTTTGAGGCGATTCAATATTTTATTTCAAATTTATGTTATTGCTTGAATAACCTTCGGTTCTTTATTCTCTTATTTTGCTAACATTAACCTAAAATTGCTTACGTGTCATATTGACATTTGCTATATGTCTATAGTACATCACTAATAGCCTCATCAAACTACCATCCCAGTATTCAATTGATTTTTCTAGTAAATATTCTTGGCCTGATTTTTGTAATGTTATTAGTTTTGATAGAAGTATTATTATCAAAATGACGTTAAATTAGAAATAAGGAAAAATAATGACAACTATTAAAGCTATATCTTTTGCAATATTAGCTACAACTAGCTTGGCATCAAATGCTAACGAGGTTGTTAAACATATTCCAGATAATAGTGTAGGAAAAGTGGTTGGAGGATGGACTTCATTTCTTGTTGGTGGCGCTGTTGCCGGACCAATAGGTGCAATAGTCGTTGGGCTGGCTGGTGCATGGGCAGGAGGTAATGTTCAAGAGGAAATAGGATCAAGTGGTAATGCTTATTTGATTAGGTTAAATGATGGCTCTGAGCAAGTTTTTCGTTCTCCAAACTTTGTTTTTAAACCGGGTGATAAAGTGGAAATTGAAGGGATCCGAGCTGTTCCATTAAAAAATACACAGGGATAGAATTCCATCACTACATTTTAATTTCAGAGGAATTTTGCATGAACAATGAAATGATGAAAAAGCATTTTCTTATACCTGTGTCACAGAACAACACCAAATCATTACCGGGTGATCTGGCTATGTGGGTTTTCATCGTGATGGAATTAACTGTTTTCGCCATTTTTTTTATTGCTTTTGCTGTTGCACAGCGAGTTAATGAGAATATGTTCGCTTTAGGAAGAGAGTCACTTGACCTATCCGTCGGTCTTTTTTGTACACTATTTTTGATTGTAAGTAGTTATTTTGTTGCATTGTCCGTTAAAGCGATAAAGTCTGAAGATAATTTGTTAGCAAAAAGGTTGCTGATTTATTCTTTGGTCTTGGCAAGCTTTTATCTTATTCTGAAATTATCAGAATATTCCTCGTTGGCAGAGCAAGGTTTTGATCTGTCTTTTAACTCTTTTTATACCTTGTATTTCTTAATTACAGGCTTTCATTTTATGCATGTGCTTATGGGAATGGTCATTTTGGCTTACATGGGTAAACAAGCAAATAAAGGCAAGTACTCTGCTAACAATTGTAGCGGTTTTGAAGCGGGAGCGTCCTATTGGCATATGATTGACTTGCTCTGGGTGATTATTTTTTTTCTTGTTTATGTCATTCACTGATTTAATAGGAGATATTGTGAAGTTATACTTAAATAATGAACATTCAGCATTGGTGCTATTAATTTTACTAACGCTAGCAAGCACATTATTAAGCTTACTTGACCAACAAATTATGTCGGTTACCTTTATTGTTACTTTGACTGTCATAATAAAAGGACAACAGATTGTTGATATTTTTATGGAGTTTCATCAAGCCCCAAGCAAATGGCGTTATCTATTGCTAAGTTATGTCATACTTGTGCCATTAATATTAGCAATAATTATCTATAGTTAGTTTTAGAGGATTGAATATTGAAAAATAAAATTTTTGTTATAGCCCTTGTCGTGGGGCTTGCAGCAGCAAGCAGCCATAGAGCTATTGCTGAAGAGCACAGTCATCATGAAAAAAATACTGAGCAAATGAGTCTTAATCATGGAATCAAATGGTCAATTGATGATAGCTTGCACTTAGGCATGAGTCATATTAGAGATGAGGTAATGACAAATCTAAATGCAATTCATTACAACAACTTCTCAGATAAGCAATTTGCTGAGATGGTACCAGTATTGGAAAAGCACCTGACTTACTTATTTGAAAATTGTAAGTTACCAACGCAAGCTGATGCCCAATTGCATACGTTATTAGCTAAAATAATGAAGGGCATTGATAAAATGAAAAATACAGCAGATAAAAAGCAGGGCACAATTTTAATTGTTCAAGCGTTAAAGGATTATCCGATTTATTTTAATGATCCTAACTGGCAAGTTGTTGAACATTAGCCTTTTAATCTGCGTATATACTTACCTGTAGAACTTAATATTTGGAATATATATTTTGCTTGAGAAAACTCTGTTAAAAATCGCCCTTGATTTAAGCCTTAGTCTGCCCAAAAAGGCACACTATCAACGCTTGATGCAGGCTGTAAATGAAGTACTGCCTTGTGACGCGGTGGCCTTGTTAGAGTTGCAAGGTGAAGAGTTGGTTCCAGTGGCTGTTGATGGTTTGTCACCTGAAGTACTTGGCATGCGATTTTCGCCAAAAGAACATCCACGACTTAATGCTATTATGTCGTCTCATAAGCCTATTCGATTTGACGCGGACTCGAGCTACCCTGATCCCTATGACGGTTTGCTTGCGATAGACCCTAAACGAGTGCTCGATGTTCATGATTGCATGGGTTGTTGTTTATATGTTGAGGAAAATCTCGTCGGTGTTTTGACTTTAGATGCGCTTAAGGTGGGAGCATTTAGTAATGTTGATGATATTACTGTTGCTACATTAGCGGCACTTGCCGCAGCTACTATTCGTAACGCTAATATAATTGCTCAGCTTGAGAGAAAAAATCAGCAAGCAGTAAGTTTAACGCATGAATTAGTTAAAGAGGCTCGCAAAGCAAAAGGAAACGGTTTTGTAGGTAATAGCGCTAAAATGCTTGAGTTAAAAAATGAAATACAAGTGGTTGCAAATACTGAGTTGTCGATACTAATCACCGGTGAAACAGGCGTCGGTAAAGAGGTAGTTGCTCGCACCGTTCATGCAGAATCTACTCGCTCTAATGAAGCCATTGTTCAAATAAACTGTGCAGCATTATCAGAAAATATCGCGGAGAGTGAATTATTTGGTCATATCAAAGGATCATTTACTGGCGCAAATAAAGACCGCATGGGAAAATTTGAGCTTGCTAATAACGGCACGTTGTTTCTCGATGAAATAGGAGAGTTATCGCTCAATACCCAAGCAAAGCTTCTTCGTGCAATCCAAGAAGGAGAAATCCAACGCGTTGGCGCAGATAAAAATATTTATGTTGATGTACGTATTATTGCTGCGACAAATAGAGATTTAGCTGCAGAAGTCGCCAATGGAAACTTTCGTGAAGATTTGTATCATAGGTTAAGTGTTTTTCCACTCAAAGTACCCTCTTTGCGAGAGCGTATTGATGATATCCCTTTATTGTGTGGTTTTATTCTTAATAGTTTAAAAGGGAAAATTGGCCCTAATAATATTCGAGTAAGTAAGACATCAATGCATAAGTTAGAGCAATATGATTGGCCTGGTAATGTTAGAGAGCTTCAACATGTTTTAATGAGGGCAGGGCTAAGAGCATCAATCAGTGCCGTAGGAGGTGCGAGTATTATTGAGCCAAAACACCTTGGCCTAGACTCGAACATTGAAATTACTGATAATAATGAATCAGAAGCAACCTTAATTGATATTGAGAACAAATCATTTAATGAAGCTGTTGCAGATTTTCAAAGGCATTTGATTAATCAAGCTATGGATCAAAATGACAACGTTTGGGCTAAAGCAGCACGGCAGTTACAACTCGATCGCGGCAACTTATACCGCCAAGCCAAACGACTTGGTTTGACCTAAGAAGCATATTTGGTGGAGTAACTCATGTTTTATTAGACTATTTTAAATATAGATTTTGGTTGCATTCACCATTTGGACTCAAGCCACAAAACCGACATTACAAGTTAGCCAGAAAACCCACTAATTTGCATCAAAGCTCAGAAGAGCCGTTTTAGTATCGATAACACCTCAATGTAATGAGAAGGTGTCCACTAAAACGGGTGAATTACATTGTCCTTGTTTAGGGCTACAAGCTATATAGAACCATTCTTACATTGCTTTTGACGAAAAGTTCTCTTCCCAAATACTGCTATATTTAAATCTGTTGTGATAACCTCTGATACCTTAAGAGCACTCTCCGTCTCTTGAATCCAAATAGAAATTTTTCTACCTTCAATTTTTCTATTTAGCATATAACTTTTTTTTGAATCCAACTTAACTTTAAAGAAAACAAATGCTTCTTTGTCACTAGTAGGTGAAGCTGGATGGGATATATTGGCTTCAACCCACAATTTATGCTCACCGCTTAAGTATTGCTTAGGTTCAGCCCAGCTTGTAGGTCTTTTTCGAAAACACATTAAATAAATTAATTCCGAAGGATAACTAATATCCTGTTTGAAATTTTCAAACCTAAAGTGGTTTACCTTTATTTCACTCTTTATAGGTAAAACACCACAACTTACTAAAAATAAGCTTACAGAATAAGTTAAAAGATATTTAAAATTTTTCATTATTATTTCCTTATAATAGTAAATTGAGCCATACATCAACTGTAGCCCTAACACCCACAATAATGGGCAAAAAATTGTTGGCTAAAATAGCGACGAAGGAGCAAAAGACAACTGTATTTTGTCCTTGTTTAACAGCTTATGTACGACTACCTTCTGAAACGATTACAGGCAAATCCATACAACCGTAATCTACACCAAACTGACTTAAAACACATGTTAATTGACCGCGATGATGAGCCTGGTGATTAAATATATGCTGTGTCACATCAGCTACAGCCTTAGTTATAGAAGTACCTTCAGTTGTTGTATATGTAATAAATTTTTCACAATCTTCTTCGGTTAAATTTGCACAGTATTGGATTATTAGTTCGTCAACCTGTTTTCTTAAAACTGCAATATCTGACAACTTACTGTAATAAATATCTTGTGGTGATTTCGGTGTTGGGAATACGGATAAATATTGTGGTGAAAGACTACCTATTTGGTTTAAAGCGAGTCGGCCTACTAAAATCAAATCACCAAAAAGAATATGGTTCCAATAACTAATGATATTAGGAAAAAAAGAATGTGTCTCTTTTTCCAGAAGATCATTTGATAGAGCTAAACAGCTATCCATTAATTGGGCATTCATCCGTTGATTATACAGAGACATCATTCTGAAATTTTTTGCCAAACTCAATGGGAACTCCTTAGTACATCACGCCCACATTAAGGGGCTTTTTATTAGTTTGCTAAAATTGTGCAGAGAAGCGAAACCGAGCAAACTGTAAAAAATCCCGCTTTAATTGCTTGTTATACAACGCTTAACTCTTTATCCCAATCTTTCCACAAAATACACCGCCCAGGAAATGCTACTTTCGAAAAAGCCCATTCCTCAGAAAGCCATTGACGGACTGTTTGATAAAGCTCATTATCTAGCTCGATACTATCATCTCGAATCCATAAATAGACTACGCATTGATAGTTCAGAGATTCACTCGGGTCGATGTAAACAGAACCAAGACACTTGTTTTTTGACTTGTTGAATACTGAATAAGCAAACGCCTGTCGTGATTCAAATTCTTGTTTATGTACTTTTAGGCTAGCGATATTTTCTTCAAGTGTCATATCACTTTTAGGCCATACAGAATCTGAGCCAAAAATTCCTTGTAGTCTTTTTTGGCTAGACATTACTGCTTCAAAATCTAATTCTGCAACTTCGCCTTCAAGAACTCTGAAATGAAAATATTCATTGTCAAAACTCTTAGGTGGTTCGTAAGTTTCAGAAATGAAAGGGTCAGGCATACTCAGTACTTTCCATAGTTGTATAACGCCCATTTATGGGGCTGATAATAGTTTGCTTAAATTGTGAAGCGAAGCGGAACCGAGCAAACGGTTAGCAGTCCTGCTTTAAATTCCTGTTATGTTTATTGTCCCACACTATACATATTAATAATGCAATAAAGCCACTGATATAGGTCGCATACAAAGGAATTAACGTAGGCTGATCTTCAGGGTATGGTGAAGTACTGGATAAAATCCAAGCAGCAATAGCTCCAATAATTAACCAAACAGCTGATGATATTTGTTTATGGCTAGGTGCTGTGACGTAACCAGAAATAACTACACAAAAAGCAGCAACAGAACCAATAACTGGTTTTTTCCAAACGCCAATGAAATCAGCCAGTAGACCAGCAGCTATTGCTGAAACTACAAATGTAATAATTACTATTACAAATGAAAGAACAAAACCTCTAACTTGATTCATACTCAAACCTATTGAAAAATATAGCAACTTATTATTATTTGTATTTTAATATGTTGATGTAAATCAACACATTAAAATTCTTAACTGTATTTGTGTAGACGATATGTAGTCAATAAACACAAACAAACTTTAACTTATAATGGTTCTATCTATTTTACATAAAAACGATTCCATTGACAGTAGTTACCACATACCGGAAGTAAAACACCTTCAATTTTAAGCGGCTGTAATAACCGCTTCTGAGTCATATGCGGACGTTGAATCATTAGTTATTTAATAGCAAGAGAGGGCAAAAAAACGGAAACTAAGAAAAATGTCACGCTCGCCTATATTTTCGACATTTCGACCCTATCTGAATTAAATGTTAGTCCTTGATTATAAAAGCTTAGCTTGAATGATATTCAGCTGCCATTGATTGGCATTCTGGTCTTTTGCTAGCTTTAATGCTTTTTGATAGTAACGCTGTGCCGCTACTTTATCATTTGATTGCTCATAAGTAGCTGCAATTGCTTTCATATGTTCAATAGAACTGGAAAATTCAGACTCCACACTTTTTAGTAGTGATAACGCACTCTTAGGTGAATCATAATGCCCAGCGAAGCTAGCCTGCTTAGTAATCAATATCTGTTTAGATTCTGGATACCGAGCAACGGCATTAGCAATAAACTCGGGCAACTTATCACCTTTCTTCTGGCGATAATGCTTGCGGATCATTATATGTACAACTGACGCTGGAATCGGCTGTTTTATACCAAGAGCTTTTTGAATACTCTCATAATGCTTTAATATTGCTTCCGGTTCATAATTCTCTAATGTTCTTTCTGGTAGATACCAGCCTTGAAATATAGTTTTTAAGCTATCACGTAGTGCGATTAGACCGACTGAATTATGATTCTCACTTGGATAATGTTTAAAGCTCCAATCAATATCTTTTAGTGGCTTAACATCAAGCTGATTGATAAAGGCATATTGCCCCATACGAGTTTCGTCACCCAAGGCCAAATATAACGACAGCTTTTGATGTTTAGTTTTACCTAATTTTTCTTGCGCCTTTTTTACTATTGCGCTATCAGAGACCCATACTGAGGGGCTAATAGCCACGTAATTATTAAATGAATTTGGCACTTCTAACAGAGTATTCAAAACAAATAATCCACCTATAGAGTGACCTACCAGTGTTGAATGAGCGGAGACCCGGTAACGCTTTTTGATATATGGCTGTACTTCATTATTTAAAAAAGCCAAGAATGCTTCAGCAGCGCCTTTATTAGCTTTTATAGGCGAAGTAGATTCATTCGGCGTCATATACTTTCGGTATGTTTCAGTGCCTTTATCAGCAAGCCCAACGAGAATAACATCTGGGATCAACTGGCCTTTATTAGCCATTAAATCCAACATACCCGAAACGCCGTGAAAATTATAATCGCCGTCTAGCAAGTAAATAACAGGATAAGTGGCTTTCAAATTGGCCTGATAATTTTCAGGAAGCAGTATTTGCAGATCTCTTTTTTCGCCTAATTCAGCAGAAGTTATTGTGACCCGGACGCCTGCATCAAATACATTGGCAAAACTTATAATTGGGATAAAAAGAATAAATATTGTAATTATTTTTATATAGTTCTTCATCACATAATTTCCGTCATCGTGAGTGTTTTATAAGGGAGGAAATCAGCCTATTAGTATGAATTTTACAACTATGCAGAAAAGATTTCGGTTTGATTTATAACTTTTTTAACGGCTATAGCTCAGCTTTTAGCTGACCTTAAGCTTTTCAAATGATTACGTCAACAATACGCACGAAGGACTCCAAAAATAGATTGGAAATTGTAAGGTGCAATTCACTCCATTATGAATTTGAAATTAGGATCACTTTTACCACTTTATAGTCGCTTTTTGTTAGCTAGATTCATCCCCTCCAAGGGACTGTTTAGATACGATAGCGGACGTTCCCAAAAATATAAAAACATGAGTCTATTGATGATAACTTTTTGACAATAACCTGTTAAGCCTGAATGAGAACAAAGCCACCCATAGTAGTCGTACGCTTAATGCTATTGGCATGATTTCAAAGTGCGAATTGGAGATATCAGCTACTAGATTTTCTTTAGGCTCTGTTTGATATTACGAAATCCTATTGGTGTACTGACATACAGCAACAAGAGAAATAAATTTAGAGATTAAAAAGCAGTTCAGAAAGAACTGCTTTTACTCATTCACTACCTCGCCTTACGAATAAATTCTATTGAAGGTTTGGTGGTGGTGCCGAGAACTTAATTTCTCGGCATTAACTCCGTTAATGCTGCTACAGTTGTTTCTACCGCAAATGGCACAGATCCATCTGCATCAATTTTGAAAAATGGTGAATGATGTGAAGTAACAGCGGGGCCACCCTTAGCTTGAGCATCAAAGGAAGCTTTTGGGGTACCACCAATACTCCAATATACACTTGGAATATCATGTCCGGTGACAAAAAACGGAAAGTCTTCTGCCCCCATGCCGTCATCAACTGTGCTTTCTATATTGTCCGGCCCATACTTCCCTCTCCACATACTCTCTAAACGAGCGGTTAACGTGGCATCGTTAATTTGCGGCGGTGTATCTTCTTCTTTAGATATCATAACTGTCGGTAATTTATTATCAGGCAAACCTGCTGCGCGTCCCATATTTTCTGCAATACGTGTAATTCCGTTTAATAGTTTAGCTTTGGTTTCTAAACTGGAATAGCGAACCGTTAGTTGTAAGTGAGCTTTGTCAGATATTACATTATGTTTTAAACCACTATTAAAGGCTCCTACAGTCACAACCCCTGGCTCTTTTGGTCCGAGTTCTCGTGATACCAATGTTTGTAGAGCCATAACAATTTGCGAACCTAGTACAACAGGGTCTTTACCGAATTGAGGGTAAGCGCCATGCGTTCCTACTCCATGTACGATAATATCTACGCTAGTCGAACCTGCTGATACAGGCCCTGCCGATACGTCTATCTTACCTGTTTCACCTTCTGAAAATACGTGTAATGCAAGGGCGTAATCCGGTTTTCCAAAGCGTTGCCAAAGGCCATCTTCCATCATTTTACGTGCCCCCATAATCCGCTCTTCAGCTGGCTGAGCAATTAACATCAATGTACCAGACCAAGTAGATAAGTTCGCTTGCATGTAACGTGCAGTACCGACTAGCCCTGTTATATGTACATCGTGTCCACAAGCGTGCATAACGGGGCTTAATTTATTAGTGAAAGGGTCAGTTTGCTCAGCGCTTGATGCATACGATAAGCCACTATCTTCTTTAATTGGAAGGCCGTCCATATCAGCTCGCATCATCACTGTTGGACCGTCACCATTTTTTAAAATAGCCACTATGCCTGTTTTACCAATACCTTCATGCACTTCAAAACCTACCGACTTTAGCTCTTGCGCGATGCGCTTAGCAGTTTTAACTTCAGCCATTGATAACTCTGGATTTTGATGGAAATGCACAAACAAAGACTTTAAGTGACTCTCATAATCAGTGTTGATTGCATCTCTTACTTTGGTATGTGATACAAAAGAAAACATACTTAAACTAAGCAGTAATAAAGCGTTATGTAAAAATTTCATTAAACCTGTCCTAGATTGGAATTCACTCAATGACAATATCACAAATTAATAATAATGCTCAATATTTGTCCAGTTATCGATAGTCGAGTCAGTGGGCTATTTTAGTATTAAAATGATCGTTAGATGGGAGATTTTTACTTATTAACTACGAGGAGAAGTGACTATTAATAAACGTAGTACGACAGGCCCCTTTGAGCTTGAGCAGACCTTAACTACTGAGACTCAGAAACTTCCGCAATGCGCTGTGAAGAAGATCAGGAAACGACAAGAAATACCACATAACGGACATTATACTTTTCTTAGGTAAAGCTGATTTGGATTAGATTTTTTATCGGTAACGTCGCTGTAACTGGCAAGGATATAGCGTCCAGCCAATGTGTGTTTGCTGGTGTTCATTCACAGCCTTGTAATGTATTATCTCAATTCCCCAAGAAATAGATTTTGCCTTTAAAACCTATACGATAGTTGCCGCACCGAATATTAAATCATTGATAAATAAGCGAATACCCACCTTCCTTTCTGGTATCAGTGAGTTCTTTCCACGATATATAACCATTGCTATCCCAAGTATCTGACCATTTAACTCTTTCATAAGAAACACTACCGTTATCTAGCTTGGTAATACGAACTACTTCAATCCAATTTAAGTAGATTATATCCAAGAATTCCTCTTTGATAGCGATATTATCAGCATTACCTCCATGGGCTATGGACGGGTATAAAAGTCCTGCATGCAATCCTCTGGTCATTAAAACTTTTCCTACTGCATTACTTTTCAAATATGGAGGTCTGTCTCCAGTAACAATATCAGAAAGTATGTTGTATTTATTTACCTCTTGTTCATTTAGCTCTGACGTATCAATAACCCACTTATAACGGTGAGGAGATTTTTTTGAGTCCCATTCATCAAACTGCTTTTTTGCATATCCAATATGGCATATGTAAATTTCTTTGATCAGTTCCCAGTTTGTTAAATACAAAACATCTCCAACAACGGGATTAACCTCAAAAATTGACGTTCTATGTGAAAAAGAGAAATACCCTACACTTTCACCGGCTAAATTTAATCTTCCATTTTTATTTATAATGTCTTTAGGAGGGGCTCCTAATTCTGAAATATTTTCTAAAGGTTGATCAGTAATACGACATCGATAAAACTTAGTTCCAGGAAGTAAATTTGGGGAACAAATTTTAATTCCTTGGGAGAATTCAAAAGCTGACTTCACCATAGACTCAAAATTAATTGGCAAACATCGTATAGATTTAAATGGATTGGCCGTCAATTTTTACTTAACTCCCTAATTATTCCTGTAGTGATCGACGAATTGAACTAGTACGCAAGACTACCTAGCAACTTCAAAGCAAGTGTTCTTATTTCCTCTGTGGGCAGTGTAGATTCTTTAACGTTTTCACCATGAGAAATCAAATCTCTAGTTCTTTTTAGTTTCTTAAATGACGTTACATCACTATCATTTATCTCGCCCCAAAGAAGCAATGTACACCATTGAAACCTTTGAGCTAAATTCTTTGCGTCTAACTGACGTTCTTTAAAGAATTCCATTCCAACGATATTAATCCTTGCTGGAATATTAAACATATCTTTAGCGCAATTATCATAGTCAATTTTTTTAAATTGGCTATGTGTAAATCTTTCTATAAACAAAAAATAGTATAAAAATTGTTTTAAACGGTCAGGCTCTTCTAAAGCCATAAATATATGCCGACTTGTTTTCTGATCTAAAAAAGAGTACAAGTCCTTAGATTTATTCAGCGATGAATCGATTTCAGTTGTAGATTTTTGACGTGATACGAATGCGCTCATACTCCCTGTCATTTTTAAATCAAAAAGGGTTTTTCCGTCTTTGGTTTTACCATAAACGCTACGATCTAAAGATACCAACTTTACCTGAAAGTCTGCTGTTGAAAAATGGACTGTAAGGGAGGTTATAATGCTTGGTAATTCTTCTGACTCCCATTTTTTTATTTCTTGTTTACCATCCTGAAAAGCGTCATAAGTTAAAATGTGGTCTTCGTTATTCTGTCGATACCCACCTTTAAGTATATGTTCTTCACTTTCTTCGAAACAAACTAATAGATATGGAGGACGACCTTTTTTATCAGTAACCCATTCTTCTTCATTTTCAGCATAGTCCTCGCCACATATCTCATTAGCCGCTTTATTTACTGACTCTGCAATGACAATTTTACATTGTTTTCCAAATTGAAAAACAGTAGATATTAATGATTCACTTTCTTTTTCAAAATTGAGTCCTTGTAATGAATAGACTCTTTGAACGGAAAATTTAACGGACATTTCATCATCATCAGGGTATTTAGAATATCCCATTTTTTCAATAGTGGAGTTTGATACTTGCATTAAATAAATCCTTTAAGAATGTAGAATTGGATTATGGTTTAGACCTAACTCCTCACGAAGAGGCAATAAATTGTTGGCTAAAATTAGCTACGAAGGTGAAAAAAGCCAACTGTATTTTTTATTTTGAAGTTATTGTTAGCCAACATAACTCAAAATTGCGCTATAAACCAATAAATTAAAACCTAAAACCTGCCATTTAAGGCCACCTACAGTAACAGATTCTAATTTACTATTTAAAACCATTAAGCTGCGTTCTGTTTGTCTGTAATTGCTTTCAGCCTTATTACTGACATTATCAATTTTTACTACTAATTCATTTTTATCTTTTAGATTATCTTCTCGAATCCAATCTATTTGTTGCTGAAGGTGTGCCAACTTTTCTTCAACAGTTTCAGGTGTTTTATAACCACGTAGGTTTACGTTACCTATTGTTGAGGTTGAAGCTATACCGCTTGCCTGTATAACTTGATTCTTACCTTTTACTATTGGACAAGCCTTAAACCAGCCACTAAATATTTTAAATAGGCCATTATCTTTAAAATGCCCCAAATTTGAATCGATAGAATATAAAATTAACAAACCACCTGATATTTGAAATGTTAGCCCCATTAGTTTGTTAATTTCAGAGTTATTTAAACACGGTAGCCATGAGACCAAGCAAGGGGATTGCAACAAAAGTAGATGCATGAGATAAATGGGGATAAACGATAAAAAAGGCCATGCTTTTAATAACCAAATAGTGAAAACTCTCACAGACTATCCTTTATTTATTAGGGTTCTTTAAGCCAGCCGCTTCTTTGTATAGAGCTGTAAGTAACTTAGGTATAAAAACTGATAAAGTATTGACAGCTTGACTTAAGGTCTCCTCGTCGAATTCACCATCGTGTAACATTCTACTTCTAATATCGTATGCTTTTTTTAGTTTTTTAATTAATTCTTCGTCAACTAATAAGCTTGGTATGGAAATACTAATTTTATTCAGGTATATGACTAAGCATTGACCTATAGATTGTTTAGATAGATTTCCTATTCGATTAATTAATTTTTCAATTTCATCATAAGGTTTATCTTTCTCTTTAGTTGCATCTCGCTCTAATTTAATTAGGTTCTTTGCTGCTTTCAACGCTCTATTAGCATCATCAGAGATTTTTTCCTCTGGAAGGAGTGATTCAAGTACTGTAACCAATTTTATAAGTTTTGAGGCATCTGTGATTTCAAATGAAAACGAAGAATAAATTTGAATAGCTAGGCAAAGCTTTTTATCTGTTGAAACATCTTTAATATTTGGCAAACTTAAAGAGTAATTTAAGTCCTCAAGAAAATTATCAACTCCTAAACCAAGAGTTATTTTCCCAACGAGTGAGTCGTTTGTTTTCAGGGATAATAACTAACTTATCTACATCATAATTACCATCGAGTGTGTCCCAACCTAATTCTTGAATTGTAGAATACAAATCACTTTTTTCGGATACAACTTGGCTTTCCTCATAAATTCTAATTTTATCAATATTGCGTGGTATTTCAATTCCGAATTTATGTTTTAATGCGATCCAATAAATCGATGGTAGTAAATGATTTTTAAAAGACTCAGCTTCTATGTATGAATTAAATGGAAAGATTTTTAAGGTGTATAGATAATGATGTTTTTCAATAAGAAAGCACAAACCATTAAACTCGACCTCATACTTATCTTCTGCAATACTAATTTCTCTTCCTGGTGAGAAAATCAAAGGTAAATGCAAAGAATATAAGTCCTCTTTTATTCCTTTTGAACCAATAGAAAATGCAAATAACATAGCCTATTTGTACTCCTAGAACCCTAACAGCTTATTGTAAGGTAAAAGCCCTTGTTTAAATATTGGCTTTTGCGCTTCATAATAATAATAGATTACATAGAATATAGATAAAGACCAAAAAATCAACTTATTAGAATATTGACTAATTAAATGAAAACATAAAAGAGAGGCTTTCTTCTTTCATGCTATTAGCATTAAACATTAGAAAATATATTGCAAATAATTTGTGGCTAACGTCTTCTGTGCGCACCAAAGGGTCTATTCGGATTAAACTTTATTTCTGAAGTTGTAGGGCTAATTCCTGACTAATGCTAATTAGGGGGAATTCCCCCTATAGCTTGATTTCCTCTATTTGATGCTGGAAAAATATG
>Ga0209184_1000115_pt1 | contig 103778 bp, 96 predicted proteins | sample EN8Hudsemesocosm_2_FD_184627 | JGI IMG/M metagenome (GOLD analysis project Ga0209184, IMG submission 184627) | Methane-oxidizing microbial communities from mesocosms in the Hudson Canyon - EN8C Hudson Canyon (SPAdes) (version 2) | ecosystem: Environmental > Aquatic > Marine > Cold seeps... | reverse complement strand
CCAACTGTACATGCTGCTTATTTAGCGTTGACAGGTGAAAAAATTGACGCACAGCAAGCGAAAGAATATTTCATAGTCAATGAAGTGACTAAAGATATTGAATGTTTCGCACGGGCGATGGAGATAGCAAATAAAATTGCGGCGCACCCATTGATTGCTATCGAAACAGAATTAGATGGTTTACATCGAGGTACTGAACTTTCTCGCTCTAGTGCTTTGCAACATGCTGGCGAGCAGTATATCAAACAGAGAAAGCTGCATTTAGCCACTGGGCGTACTGCAGTTGATGACTTGAAAAATAAAATGGGTAAAAACTAATGTCAGCTAATAAGGCTTTGATAAGCAACGTTTTATCAACGGAAGTGCAGGCATATTATGAGAAAAAATCTCAAGTTGAAGCGATGCTCTTTCCTAGTGATTTTCGTGAACTATTGGGTAATGCCAGTACTAAGTATGCTGACAAAACAGCTTTAAACTTTTTTGAGCAAGGCAATGGCAAACAGTTTACCTTTAGCCAACTAAATGATCATGTAAACCAGTTAGCCCATGGATTAACACTTAATGGTGTTAAAAAAGGGTGTCACGTTGCGGTTATGATGACTAACCGAATAGAGTTTCCAGTTACTTGGCTTGCTCTGGCTATTCTGGGTGCTGTTATGGTGCCAGTAAATACTACCTATACGGGTAAAGAGCTTGATTACATAATAAATGATAGTGATAGTGAATTTATTATCGCTGAAAATAAGTTTTTGCCCATTATTAACGATATGCAATCGTTGCCTGAACATATCAGTAATGATCAAATTATTGTGGTTGATTATCAAGGAGGCGGTTTTAAAAATTGGCAAAGTATTTCCATTTCAGGTAAAGCCAACTTTATTCCAGACTGGGATATACAAAGCAATGATTTACTTAACATTCAATATACTTCGGGCACTACCGGCTTTCCAAAAGGCTGTATGCAAACGCAAAACTATTGGATATTGCTTGGTTGTGTTGTTGACACCATGCTGGATTATTCACTAGAAAATATTTTAACCGACCATTCCTTTTTCTATATGGACCCACAATGGCAACTCGTAATGGCTTTGCATTGTGGAGCACGTCTTAATGTTGCAGGGCGTTTATCTGCATCTAAATTTATAGACCGTATTAAAACCTATGACATTGATATGGCGTGGATTCCAAGACCGCTACTTAGTCAAGCTTCATCTCCAGATGACATACATTTGCCACTGAAAAAACTCTTTATTGGTGGTGCAAGTGCTGAAAATATTGCTCAACTGCAAAAGCGTTTTGGCATTAAAGTCAGTAATGCTTATGGTATGACTGAAATTGGCCCAGGTTTAATTGTACCGGAAGAAATATCTGACCCCGATGTACTTGGTACTTGTGGCTTAATTGCACCTTTTAGGCAATGCAAAGTTGTTTTAGAAAATGGTGATGAAACTGATGTTAATGTGCCGGGAGAGCTGTGGATAAAGGGTCAAGGCATATTCGAAGGTTACTACAACAAGCCTGAGGCAAATAAAGAATCCTTTGTTGATGGCTGGTTTCGAACGGGTGATAAATTTATTCAAACAGAAAAAGGCTATTTTAAAATAATTGGTCGCTTTAAAGACATGATCCGCCGCTCAAGTGAAAATATCTCTGCAATGGAGGTTGAATATGTTTTATCACAACATCCTCAAATTGAACAAGCTGCTGTTGTAGCCGTGCCAGATGATTATCGAGGAGAAGAGGTCAAAGCTTATGTGCTACTTAGAACGAGTGAAAACAGCTTAACTGCCGAACAAATCATTGATTACTGCCAAACAAGGTTGGCTGCTTTTAAAATTCCAAGATATCTAGAGTTTGTTAGCGACTTTCCCTACACACCGACAAAAAAGGTGGCAAAACACAAATTAATCGCTACATGCGAAGACTTAACTAAAAACAGTTGGGATAGAAATAAGCAGGCGTAACTTACATTAAGAATAAAGCAGATTAAGAATTGAAAATACAATCACAATTTTATTATAACAATGAAGATAACTAAGAAGGTGAACATACTATGGGGATTCCACAAAACAACTTGCAAAAGACAGCAACCGCAATAGCTGTTTCCATCGCGCTTTACACACCAGTATACGCAGAAGAGCAGCAAGTAACTAATGATACTTCCGGCATAGAGCGCATAGAAGTTACCTCGCAAAAACGCATCCAAAGTATACAAGAAGTTGGTATTTCGCTAGCTGCTTTTAATGGCGATACTTTGCGTGAACAGGGTATTCATAACCCGACAGATATTGATAAAGTCATGCCAAATTTTGCCGTTAGAAATGTTGGCGGTGGCGGTATCCCAGTGGTTATTATGAGAGGTATTGGATTACAAAATATTAGAATTAACGACTCGCCAACCAGTTCCTTTTTTATTGATGAGGTTTATCAAACCTCGATAGCTTCTGCTGAATTTTCTATGTATGACTTAGAGCGTTTAGAAGTGCTCATGGGCCCTCAAGGGGGGTTGTATGGTCGAAATACTATTGGCGGCGCTATCCAAATTATTTCAGCAAAACCAGAAATAGATGGTGATTTTACCGGTTATGTCGATTTAGGCTTAAGTAGTTTTGAAACGAAAGAGCTTGAATTTGGTGTTAACGTACCTGTTTCAGATAAATCTGCCATGAGAATTTCTGGCCGCATGGACTCAAGTGGTGACAAAGATTATTACAGTATTCCAAATGAAGTTCATCATGGTGAAGCTGATCGTTGGGGCTTAAGAGTTCAGTATTTATATCAACCAACAGATGATGTTGAGTTATTGTTTAAGGTACATGCGGGCAACGACGAAACAGAGTTACCATTGCAGCGTGCTTTAGGAATATATAATAACATAGGGGATGGTACAGACTTAGGCGCACCCAACGTTTCTCTTGGTTTATTAAGTGGTCTATTTGGCGCGGGTTCAGCTGGATTATGTCAATCGGTTCTCGATGGCAATGGTAGTAACCCAGAAACGTGTGCAACCTTAACAGGTGTAACACCTAATGATTATGGTTTAGATGGCAGTGACAAATACGCTTCTGCAACTGGAGGAAGGCTTTCTTATCTTAATAATGAGTGGATTGGCGCGAGTTTAATTGCCAATATTGACTTTGATTTCGGTACCTTAACGAGCATCACGGCTTATGACACCATTGACTATTTCCGTTATATTGATTCAGACTCAACCATTATTGAGTTTCAAGATATAGACTATGGTTCAGACATCAGCTTTTACTCACAAGAATTTAGGTTAGCAGGACATCAAGGTGATAGCTTAAATTGGATCATTGGTGCGAGCGTCAGTCATGACGAAATTATCGAAGATTCTACCTTGCGCGGTGGTGAAGGTATTTTACCGTTATTATTTGGTGGTGGTACTTATTCTCAACAAGATTATACTCAAGAAACCGATGCTTACTCTATTTATGGGCATGCAGATTATGCACTTGCACCAACGGTTAACTTAATCACTGAGCTACGCTATACCGATGAGACAAAGTCTTTTTACGGTGGTTCAACTGTCGGATTCCCTGGTGGCTTTGAAGCACCATTAATTAGTGTTGATGACGAAATTGATTTTACCGCATTTTCAGGAAAGGTTGGTTTTACATGGCACTTTGAAGAGCAAGCTATGTTATTTACCAATATATCTAAAGGATTTAAAACCGGTGGCTTTTTTGGTGGTTTTGCCACAGATCCTGATCAGCTTGCTCCTTTCGAGGAAGAGACTATCTGGGCTTATGAAGTCGGCTTTAAATCAGACTTATTCGATAATACCTTAAGAGTAAATGGCTCTGCCTTTATATATGATAGACAAGATGTACAACTTAACGCAGCTAATCCTGATGAAATTATAAAAATTGCTCGATTAACAAATATCGGTGATGTTGATACTCAAGGTGCTGAATTGGAAGTTATCTGGGCGGCAACCCAAGATTTAACTTTTCAATTAGGGTTAGGTTATACCGATGCTGAAATTGCAAAGAGTGATTATGTTGTCAATGCCGTATTACCCTTATTAGGTAGCGCGCCATTAGAAGGTTTAAACTTACCTAATTACTCTAAATTTAGCAGTAACTTTTCAGCTAGATATGAGCACGAACTAGGTAGTAACTATTTGGGAATGTTACAGCTTGAGCATAGCTATCGTTCTGAACAGGATTTATCACTTATTACTCATGCAGAAATAGAAGATGCTGTCTTTAAAGAGCCGGCAGTTTCATTGGTGAATGTTCGTTACAGTATCAGCGATATAGATGAACAGTGGAATGTTATGGCTTATATCGATAACGCCTTAGATGAACAGTATCGATTAGAAGCGCGTGGTGATGGTCTATTTGGCGTACGCGAGCGTTATGCTCTTGGCCGAACAGCAGGCATAAAATTTACTTATAATTGGTAATATTTTATCTGTATCTCAGTGCCATACAATCTTTAATCCCTGTATGGCACTGATAAGTCAAATGTCCGTTTCTTGTATCTTATTATTCCTATCAATCAACTTATACTTTCAATCGTTAAGGGTAGTAAATGAATTCCATTATTAATATGCTCAAATCCTCAATTAATTGTTTATTGTTAATCTTATTGGCATTGAATACGCAATTATCAATAGCACAAAACATTGATGAAAAGTTAGCTAAAGAGCAATTAGCAACATCTAGTTTTTCACTTTATTTAACTATGCGTGATGGCGTACGTATAGCGGCTGATGTGCATTTGCCTACCACATATAAAAAAGGCGATAAACTACCTGTATTGCTCTACCAAACTATTTATCAACGTTCATCAAGAGTTCCTGTAGTTAAAAACCCCGATGTTTCAAAAGCAAGTGATTGGCAAGCTATGCCTAAACTGGATCATAAAGAAAGTAGTCCAATAGAATTTCTAGCTCTTAATAAAGGTTATGTGGTTATTAAAACTGATGTGCGTGGTACTGGTGCCTCATTTGGTCACAGAAACTCTCCTTTACCACCTGATGAAATACAAGATACCTATGACATTCTTGATTGGATTATTGCTCAGCCATGGTCTAACGGTAACGTAGGTGCTTATGGGATTTCTTATACAGGCATGACGGCCGGAATGGCCGCTACGGTCGGGCACCCTGCATTAAAGGCCGTAGTGCTTGGCTGGTCAGCTATTTATGATGAATATAAAAGTGCTATGCAGCCTTTTGGTTTTGTGCAACCAGGGGTAGTTTGCCAATGGAGTGACCTGTTAGTTGCGTTATGGAGTAATGATTATAAAATGGCTGGAAGAGGTATTATGCCAGTAGATGGCGATGAAAATGCTTATCTTTTAAAGCAAGCTATTAAAGAGCACCAACAAAATGAAACTGTTTGTGATCTATTAACGCCACTAGTTTATAGCGATGATAAAATTGGTAAAGATAAGTTAAGTGTTCAAAGCTTTTCTCAACGTGATTATAAAAAGGAAGTAGAAGATTCAGGTGTGGCTATGTTGTCGTTGGCAAGCTGGTATGACACAGGTGCAGTTGATGCGCATTTTGTTCGGATGCAGGATTTCTCTAATGAGCAAAAAATATTTCTAACCGGAGGTCAACATGGCGCTCGCTCACATGCTAGCCCTTATACGGTTAGCAATAAAGTGCTTCCTCCAGTACCATCAGGTGAGGTGACTTGGGGAAAAGCTATAACCTTCTTTGATTATTATTTAAAAGGCATAGAAAATGATTACCCATCATGGCCAAAAGTGACTTACTGGAATTTGGGTGAAGAAGCTTTTCAGCAATCAGATGCTTGGCCTATTAAAAACACTAAAAACTTGCGTTTTTATTTTGATAAGCAACAAAGTTTAGTCAAGACTCGTCCTAGTAACACTCAAGAATCTGATAGCTATAAAGTAGATTTTTCGGCGACCACAGGTAGAAACTCACGTTGGTGGACAGGCATCGGTTATCCCATGTTAAATCTTAATGCGCGTCAAGAAGAAGATAAGAAACTACTTACTTATACCAGTGTACCTCTTGCTCAAGACATGCAAATTACCGGCTGGCCCATTGTTTCATTAACCGTTTCATCTACTCATAGTGATGGCGCTTTTATTGCTTACTTAGAAGATATTGATGAGCAAGGTAATAGCACTTACGTTAACGAAGGTGGTTTAAGAGCAATTCATAGAAAAGTAAAAGCAAACCCTGTTGCTGAACTAGAACACCTTCCTTACCATAGCTTCAAAAGAGAAGACGCGCAGCCACTTGTGCCAAATAAGGTTATTGAAATTAAGTTTGAAATGATTCCTACGTCAGTGAAAATTGCCAAGGGGCATCGTATTCGTATAGCAATAGCTGGGGCAGATAAAGACAATTTTGTTCGAATCCCTGCAAATGGTGATCCTGTTATTAAGGTTTACCGTGGTGGTGATACACCATCTTATGTTGATTTTCCTGTCGTTAAATAAAGGCCTTCAAATTAGTTATGTTTGAGTCAATCACATCAGAGTTTGTTGATTTATCTTTAATCACGATAGCCTTACTAGTAGGTATTTCTATTGTAGCTGGTTTTTTACGCGGCTTAGCAGGTTTTGGCTCTGGCATGTTAATGGCGGGGCCAATGGCTTTGTTAATAGATCCAAGTTTTGCCGTTGCTATTATTGTTATTTTAGAGGCTAGTATCTCTTTGCCTTTAATGAAAAGTGCAAAAGATTATGTTAATTGGCAATTAACAAAGCGTTTATTGATTGGTGCGGTTATGCTAGCGCCAATTGGCGTATTGATGTTACAGATAATGAGTGCTGAATCTTCAAGCCAAGTTATTTCTTTGCTTGTGATTATTGCTGCTATTGCTTTGCTCGTTGGCTATAAGCGAAAATCAGAGACAACAAATATAAAAGAAATGGCAATTGGTGGCGCTTCTGGTTTTTGTTGCGGTATAGCCGGTATTAGTGGACCTCCTGTTGTTTTATATTTGTTGTCTGGCAAGCATGATCACAAAGAAATGCGTGCTACGTTGATCTATTACTTTGCTTTAATTGATTTCTACGTATTAATTGCACTCTTGTTACTTGGTGAGTTTAGTTTAACGCCATTTATCGTTGCTTTGATTTGTTTTCCATTTATGTGGTTTGGTGCAAATTGGGGCAGTAAACGATTGGCCAAAACCAACCCTCAACAATATAAAGCTTGGGCATTGTGGACAATAATAGTCGGTAATATTATATCGCTGGTTGCAGTGTTTATTCGTTAATGGCAAAATTTGAGTTAATTATTTAATAGGTGAAGTTAAATGTCCAAAAGCCCAAGTAGTCAACGTAAAGCTCCTAGTCAAAAACGCGCGCAATCAACGGTTAAAAAGGTGCTTGATGGTACATGGGAAATATTAAAAGAGCAGGGCGCTGAAGCTTTATCTACTCGAAGTATATCTAAGCATACTGGGGTTAGCCCAGGCTCTATTTATCAGTATTTTGGTAATAAAGAACAAATATTATTTACCTTATATGGTGAACGACTAAAAGACTCTATAGGAGCATTTAAGTTAGTTGCTACCGATGCTAACTTTGCATTGCCTTTGGCTGAGTTTTGGATACTTCAGGGAGAAGCTCTTGCAAATGTAGGTTGGGGCAGAGTTGAAGATGTGGAATTAAACAAAGCTATTGCGGAAAGTCCGTTATTGAAAGATGCCGTTAAAAATATTTTAAATGAACTTTATGACTGTTTAATAAATATCATGAAACGCTATGGCTCTACTTGGTCTGATAATGCATTAAGGCATTTAGCCGAATATGCATTTGGTATCAACCATTTTGGCTATAGCTTACGCATTAGACAAACTGACGAAGAGGCACAAAAAACGGCCGTATTAACTAATGAACTTGAATATTATTTGATTTGCAAAGCAATTAATGAACCTTCACCTTCTGAATAAACTCTTTTACGTATGGTTAATTATCTTGGCAGCCAGTTTATTAAGGCTTTTGTGTTTTTATCATCACACAGCCACACCGTTACGCCAATTTCGTTTCGTAAAACACCTTTTTCAGACTCGATTTTTCTCCAATCAGATTTTTTAAAGTGAAGATCAGTCATATAGAGCTGCATCAATAACTCTTCCTGACTGTCAAACTTGAGTAGAATGTGTTCAATAGTATTCGCGTCTGTGGAAACCTCTAAATAGAGCATGTTAGTATGCCTTATATAATTTGATACCACTCCTGTCCAAGATGTAACAAGATCCCGCTTACAGTTGAAATACGTTGGAACCATCAAACGTTCTTGAGCAGATATTTCAAAAAGGAACGATAGTAACATTAATATTAGTAAGGCAGCATTAGAGCGTAGTTTCATAATTTCACGTGATAAAAGTAATTAACAGTACGCTCTTTAAAGTGCCTGAATCTAATCTATAGCCCCCTATAAATCAGACTTTGTTCATCGCTGCGCAAGGCCTGTCCGACAGAAAATTCGAACATGCATGAGTCATCGGTATAATCCATGAAGTTATATATTGGATCGACGCCAGCCGCTTTTTTACCTTTAGTGCAGCTATCTCTTCCTATGGGACAACCGTAAGCAGGACTTCTTTCAGCTGGAGTGTCATTTACAAAATCGCCACTGCCACCACAACCACCTTGAAAAGTATGGTAAAGTCCTAGCCAGTGCCCAACCTCGTGGGTTGCTGTATCTCCTTCATTATAGGGAGACGCAGAGCCTCCTGGAAATGAACTGAATAAAACTACAATACCGTCATTAACCGGATTTGCAGCGTAATCACTAGGGAATGTTGCCCAACCTAATAATCCTCCGCCCATATTGTTGGTATAAATATTTAAAGCATCTCCATCCCCATTTCTTAACGCTGCTTTCATCTGAGCTTCTGCGGCAGTATTATGCCCAGCAGTGTACCAAAGGTTATTAGCTGAATAGTCAGTTGATGCCAATGTAAAAGTAAACGCTGTATTACTAAAAGCAGTGTTTAGAACAGATATCTGCTCCTCAATATCAGGTGATGACAGATTACCTTCTAGGCCATTACTACTAGTAATAACATGCATATAAACAGAGACTGTTATGCTACCTACCGCACGGGGAACATAAGAGCTACCACCAGGTTTATTTGGTTTACCCCTTAAGTTATTAAAGTGCCTTTCTTTCAATGCTGCTTCATTTTCCGTTGGGGTCTTGGTGCCACAGCGAAGGAATGCTGCATTTTCATTTGCATGCTCGAAGGCATTTTGATTTTGTGAATTGCTCGTCATAGGAAATACAAGTAGACTGCACACAAAAGTTATCAATGATGTTGCCGGAATAAATTTCATTATATTTACCTGCTTTAATAAAAGTATAAATCTATCACACCGACATGTCAGCATGACGCATATATTTAATGGCTTTCAGCCATCTACCCTAAATACAACAGACCTTAGCGAGTAGAAATTATTTTTGCTTTCACTACAACAGACAAGGTATCCATAAATACTAAATAATTGGTACATAAGTAATTCTAGTATCTAGTTTTGTTATTTTCAAATTTACTAGATCTACTAATCTTCACTAAGTGGTCACTTCTTTATATACAGTGGTATTAGTCAGCTCCAATATAGATTTTGTAACATTGAAAAGGGCAACTAGCTTAAAACTAGTTGCCCTTTTTTATTGCTTTATTTAGTTAGCCAAACATCAGGTATGAGTAAGAAATACAGATTCAATGGCTATGTTTGTCAAAAAAATACGGTTCATTTTAAAATGAATTTAGATATTTTAACACTCGATGTATTTCTTTGTTATTGATTTTACTGTTGTTTTATTGATGTTCTAACAAGTGTTTTAATATTTTATAATATTGACACTTGTGTCAGGTTTTTATTCTGCTATATTAAAACTATTGGAAATTGAGCACTATCCAAATAAACATGAACAATTACGGAATCAATTATGACAAATAGTACAGTTCGTTTTTTATTTAAAAATAACGTTGTGAGCATAGAAAACCTCGATCCAAATTTAACGGTATTGCAATATCTGCGTGAAATTCAATTTAATACTGGCACTAAAGAAGGTTGCGCCTCTGGTGACTGTGGTGCTTGTACCGTAGTACTTGCAGAGCTAGATGCCGACAATACTGGTCAGCTTCATTATAAATCAATCAACTCGTGTATTACCTTTGTGGGTAGCTTACATGGTAAGCAATTGATCACAGTTGAAGATTTAAAAGAAAAAACTAAATTGCATCATGCCCAACAAACCATTGTTGATAACCATGCTTCACAATGTGGCTTTTGTACTCCGGGGTTTGTTATGTCTTCTTTTGCGTTGCATAAACATAACAAGGCGCCAACGCGTGCACAGGTGCTTGAAGCTTTAGCAGGTAACTTATGTCGTTGTACTGGTTACCGATCAATTATTGAGGCAGCCATTACAGAAAGTATCGGCGTTGATGAAGATTCTTTTGCTAGACATTACCAAGAAACAGTAGCGACGCTTACTGAGCTACAAAAATTACCGGCACCTACATTAACGGGCAATGGCCACAATTTTATTGCCCCTAAAAATATAGACGAGCTAGCGTATGAGTTAACCCATGAACCTAAATCAACGTTAGTTGCAGGAGGTACAGATTTAGCACTATCAGTAACGCAAAATTTAGCCACGATAGAAAAACTAGTTTATGTGGGTAATGTCGAAGAATTAACAACTATTGAAGAAACAGAGTCTGAAATTATTATTGGCTCAGCACTACCTTACAGTAAGTTCATTGATACCTTACATCATTATTACCCTGACCTTGGCGACATGATTGAGCGTATTGGATCAAAGCAAGTACGTAACAACGGCACCTTAGGTGGCAATATCGGTAACGCATCGCCTATTGGTGATATGCCCCCCGCACTTATTGCTCTTGGCGCAACCATGACTTTGCATGTTAATGGCAGTGAGCGCACCATTTTAGTAGAAGACTATTTTGTTGACTACAAAAAGACTTTACTTATGCCGTCTGAGTTTATCAAGTCAGTACAAATTCCTAAGCCAACGTCTGGTCAAACATTAAAGCTTTATAAAATTTCTAAACGTATCGATGATGATATTTCAGCAGTTTTAGCAGCATTTTTTATCGAAGAGAAAGAGCAACAAATTACCAATGTTCGTCTGGCATTTGGTGGCATGGCTGCTACCCCTAAACGAGCGCCTGCTGCTGAAGCTGTGTTGCAAGGAAATAGTTTAACTAAAGAATCAGTTGCAGCAGCAAAAGAAGCGTTAGCAACTGACTTTCAGCCTATGACTGATGTTCGTGCTTCTGATAAGTATCGAATGACAGTTGCTCAAAACCTTATTGAAAAATGTTATTTAGAGCTGCAAAGCGCCAATGCAAGCAAAGTTATTGAAACACGAGTGGTAAATTATGCGTAGTCTGATTGATGTAAAAAAAGCTAGTTCAAATACAGATAAAAGTGTTGTAAACGGACAGAAAGGCGTCGGTTTAGGTGGTGTAGGTCGCTCTAAAAAACATGAAAGTGCTGACAAACAAGTTGCAGGTGAAGCTATTTATGTTGATGACCGTCCAGCGTTACGTGGTGAATTACATGCAGCCGTAGGTCAGTCTACTTACGCTCACGCTAATATCCTTTCTATGGACTTATCAGCGGTTAAAGCCGCGACAGGTGTTGTAGCCGTAATTACGGTTGAAGACGTGCCAGGTCACACTGATATAGGCCCTGTATTCCCCGGCGATCCAGTGCTTGCTATTGGTAAGGTAGAATTTGTAGGTCAACCTATCTTTGCAGTTGCAGCAACAAGTTATGATTTAGCGCGTAAAGCCGCTAAATTAGCCAAAATTGAATATCAAGAACTTGAAGCTGTATTAACAGTGAAAGATGCTTTAGCGAAACAAAACTTTGTTCGTCCACCATTTACCATGAAACGTGGTGACTCTGAATCTGCTATTGCAAAGGCAACACATCAATTATCAGGTGAAATCACTGTTGGTGGTCAAGAGCACATGTATCTAGAAGGTCAAGTTTCAACGGCTGAACCAACAGAAGATGGCGGCATGAATATTTATACGTCATCACAGCATCCAAGTGAAGTGCAAAAGTTAGTGGCTGAAGTATTAGATATTCCATTGAATAAAGTACTTGTTGATATGCGCCGTATGGGTGGTGGTTTCGGTGGTAAAGAAACACAAGCAGCACCTTGGGCATGTATTGCAGCTTTACTTGCCAATGAAACTAAACGTCCGGTTAAATTTAAACTAGGTCGTATGGACGACATGATCATGACAGGTAAACGTCATCCGTTCGAGAACAACTACACCGTTGGTTTTGACAGTAATGGTCAAATTAAAGGCATTAATATTGAAGTTAATGGTAACTGTGGTTATTCACCTGATTTATCTGACGCTATTGTTGACCGAGCAATGTTCCATTCAGATAACGCTTACTTTTTAGATCAAGCTAATGTAACGGGTAATCGTTGTAAATTAAATACGGTTTCTCATACGGCTTATCGCGGTTTTGGTGGCCCTCAAGGCATGATGACCATTGAAATGGTAATGGACGATATTGCTCGCCATTTGGGTAAAGACCCGTTAGAAATTCGTAAAATCAACTTATATGGTAAGGAAGATCGTAACGTAACTCACTACCATCAAGAAGTGGAACATAACAACTTACCTGAGCTTATTGAATCATTAGAAGAAAGCTCAGATTACCAAGCGCGTCGTAAAGCGGTTACACAATTTAATGCAAATAACACCATACTGAAAAAAGGTATTGCATTAGTACCGCTTAAATTTGGTATTTCATTTACTGTTCAACATTTGAATCAAGCCGGTGCGCTTGTTCATGTTTACACTGATGGCACTATTCATTTAAGCCATGGTGGTAGTGAAATGGGTCAAGGCTTGAACACTAAAGTAGCTCAAATTGTTGCTGAAGAATTTCAAGTGGATGTTGATACTGTTGCTTGTTCTGCTGCTCGTACTGATAAGGTACCTAACTCGTCACCAACAGCAGCATCTTCTGGCACAGATTTAAACGGTAAAGCGGCAGAAGCGGCAGCCAAAACTATCAAGCAGCGTTTAATTGACTTTGCTTGTGAGAAATACCAAGTTGAAGCCGAGCAAGTTAAATTTGAAAACAATAATATACTTGTTGGTGAGCAAACCTTTAGTTTTGCTGAGTTCTCTCAAATCGCTTATATGGGTCGTGTTTCTTTATCTTCTACAGGTTTTTATAAAACACCTAAAATACATTTTGATCGCGCGACAGGTAAGGGACGTCCATTCTTTTACTACGCCACAGGCGCAGCAGTATCTGAAGTAATAATTGATACGCTAACGGGTGAATACAAAACGTTGCGTACGGATATTTTACAAGATGTGGGTCACTCAATTAACCCAGCGATTGATATTGGCCAAATTGAAGGTGCTTTTATTCAAGGTATGGGTTGGTTAACAACCGAAGAGCTAGTGTGGAATGAGCAAGGTCGTTTACTTTCAAATAACCCAGCAACGTACAAAATTCCAGCTATTAATGATGCACCTGAAGATTTCCGTGTTGCCTTAGTACCAGATGCGCCAAACCGTGAACACACTATTTACAATTCAAAGGCGGTTGGTGAACCACCGTTTATGTTAGGTATGTCGGTTTGGTCGGCTATTAAAGATGCAATTTCGAGTATCTCTGATTACAAGCAAAGCCCTGTACTTGATACACCGGCAACACCAGAGCGAGTGCTTTGGGCTGTGGAAGCAACTAAAGCCGCTAATAAGTAAGGTGCTTATATTAAGGAGAAAGTGATGAACACTTCTGAACATAAACAAAATTGGAATCAAGCAAGTCTGAACTTAAGTCAGCAAGGTAAAGCTTATGTTTTGATCACCATTGTTGGTGTAACGGGTTCAACACCACGTAATAGTGGCACTAAAATGGTTGTTAGCGAACATGATTCGTTTGACACCATCGGTGGCGGTCATCTTGAATATAAAGCGATAAAACAAGCGAAAAAATTGTTATTAGAAAATATAGACTGTCAGTCAATTGAGCATTTTCAATTAGGCAGTCAACTGGGGCAATGTTGTGGTGGCAACGCAACCTTATTGTTTGAATGTTTTGCTGCGAACACTATTCATATAGCGGTATTTGGTGCTGGCCATATCGGTCAAGCATTAATCCCTATGCTAGCGGGTTTACCTTGTAATGTTACTTGGGTGGATAATCGAGAATCTCAGTTTCCTGTTATCTGTGATCAATATGCCAATGTTACCGCATTGCTTAGTGATGATCCTGCATCAGAAGTTGCAGTCATGCCAAGCAATACCATATATGTTGTGATGACTCATAATCATCAATTAGATTATGAAATAACACTTGCAGCCTTAAGAAGAGAAGATTTTCATTATCTAGGTCTTATTGCTTCGGACACCAAATGGCGACGCTTTCAGCAGCGTTATAAGCACCGAGACATATCACCATTGTTAGTTGAGCAAATGAACTGTCCAATAGGGCTTGAGCAAGTGGTTGGTAAGTTACCTATGGAAGTAGCCGTAAGTGTGGCCGGACAAATCATTGAATCTTATCAAGAGTTGCTACCGAATGAACAACAACAAAGCAAAAATAAAGGAATTGCTTGGAAAGAAATTAGGCAACTCTTGTCTGGGGACAATTCTGAACAAGCAGCAATAAACCTAACAACACATTCAAAAACTACACCTGAAGAAATGGCAGAAGATCTTGCAGTGATGAGTGATGAACTATTAATAGAAAATGGAGCAGAAAAATGAAACATTTTGCATTGAAAAGTAAAAATGTCATCGTAGATGGTGAAATGAAAGCTGCTTTAGTTGAAGTTAAAGAAGATTTTATTTATGCCATTCACGCATATGAACATGATTTAACTTGTGAAATTAAAGATTTCGGTGAGCAAGTAATTATGCCGGGATTAGTCGATTCGCACGTGCATATTAATGAACCGGGTCGTACTGAGTGGGAAGGTTTTAATACCGCAACTCAAGCTGCGGCAGCAGGTGGTATTACTGCCTTAGTTGATATGCCATTAAACTGTATTCCAGTAACAACGACAAAAGCGGCTTTTCAAGAAAAGCTTGATTCTGTTGATGACAAGTTATGGGTAGATTGCGGTTTTTGGGGCGGCGTTATCCCACAGAATATTGATGATTTAGATGAGTTACTTCATGCTGGCGTATTAGGTGTTAAGTCATTCTTAATTGATTCAGGTATTGAAGAGTTTCCACCTGTTGAAGCGAAAGATATGCGTGCAGCAATGCCTATTCTTGCCAAACATGATGTGCCATATTTAATTCATGCCGAGTTAGATTGTGGCGGTTTTCATGATGTTGAAATTACCAAAGAATACAATACTTTTTTAGAGTCACGCCCAAAAAGCTGGGAAAACGATGCTATTTCGTTAATGGTTGATATGGCGCGTGAGTCAAAAGAAAAAGGTGATAACTGTAAAGTGCATATTGTGCATTTATCTTCAGATGAAGCCTTAGATACTATTGCTCAAGCCAAGAGCGAAGGTTTACGTTTTACCGCTGAAACATGCCCGCACTATTTAACCATTGCCTCTGAAAGTATTCCTGATGGAAAAACATTATTTAAATGTTGTCCGCCTATTCGTGAAAATAAAAATCGCGAACATTTATGGCAGGCAGTTACTGATGGTCGTTTAGACTTTATAGTTTCTGATCACTCTCCATGTACACCAGAGTTAAAACACATTGATACTGGTGATATCGAAAAAGCATGGGGCGGAATTTCTGCACTGCAATTTGGTATTTCACTGATTTGGACGGAGGCGAAAGAACGTGGCTTTAGTTTAGTGGATATTACGCGGTTAATGTCGACTGAAACAGCTAAGTTTGCAGGTTTAGACTCAGTAAAAGGTGCAATTAAAATTGGTAATCATGCAGACTTTTTAGTGTTTGACCCTAATGCTGAATTTACCATCACCAATGAGATGATTAAACACCGCCACCACATAACGCCTTATGCAGGTCGTAAAGTTATCGGGCAAGTACAGCATACTTTTGTACGCGGTCACCATGTTTATCAGCAAGATCAATTTATTAATGCGCCGGTTGGAAAACCTTTGCTTAAAGGTCAACTTTAGTTAACAAAATATACAAATATTAATATACATAAGAATTAGGAAAAACAAGCCATGATGTTAGATATAGATACGCAAGAGCAGAATAAGTTAGCAGGCTCTGCTCTTGAATTAGAACAAAAGTTGAAAACTCACTGTGTTGATTTAGCCAGTGAACGTGTTGGTGGTGAAACACTGTCTTGCAGTGATGACTTTTTTGCCGAGATGGAAAATTTAATTAAGCCAGGTCGTGGTATTTTCATCGATGATAAATTTACTGATCGTGGTAAATGGATGGATGGCTGGGAATCTCGTCGTAGTTATGGTCGCGAAAATGGTCGTGATTTTGACTGGTGCATTATTCGTTTAGGCATCAAAGGCGTTATTCGTGGTTTTGATATTGATACTAACTACTTCCGTGGTAATGCCCCTGAGTCTGTTTCAGTTGAAGCGTGTGTTAGTGACGTTGAGCCAAATGCCGATACCGTTTGGGAAACAGTACTGGAGCAAGCATCTGTTGAAGCGCACAGTCAAAATATTTTTGAAATTAACAATGTTAAATCTTACACCCATATTCGTTTAAACATGTTCCCTGATGGCGGTGTTGCCCGTATTCGTGTGTACGGTGAAGCAGACGTAGATTGGAACCAGTTTATTGATGGCGAATTAATTGATTTAGCCTACATTAAAAATGGCGGTAAAGCGTTATTAGTAAGCGACATGTTCTTTAGTGACAAAAACAACTTAATTATGCCGGGTCGTGGTAAAGACATGGGTGATGGTTGGGAAACTAAGCGTCGTCGTGATCCAGGTCCTGATTGGTCTATTGTTAAGTTAGCAAACCAAGGTAGTATTGAAAAAGTTATCGTTGATACCTGTCACTTTAAAGGCAACTTCCCAGATACATTTACTTTAGAAGGCATGGTATCGAGCAGTGATGATTTCAGTAATGGTCAGCAAGAAGAACAATGGCAGCCAATAATTGAACGAACTAAGTTATATGCACATCGTGAACACTTATTTATTAATGAAATTGTTGTTAATAACGAGCAAAGCTTTACCCACGTACGTTTAAATATTTTCCCTGATGGCGGAATTTCTCGTATGCGCGTCTTTGGTAAAAAAGCTTAAGGATTGTTGATATGACATTAAACGATTTAAATAACCAAACGGTAGAGCAAGCACAGCATACTTTTATGCAGTGTTGCACATCATCTACTTGGGTCAATGCTATGGTTCAAGCACGTCCTTTTAGCGATGAAATTACAATATCAAAACAAGCTGACTTAGCTTGGCAAGAGTTGGAAGAGAGTGATTATTTAGAGGCTTTTGAAGGTCACCCTAAAATTGGTGATGTGAATAGCTTACGTGCTAAATATGCAAACACTAAAGAGCTTGCGGGCAATGAACAGGGCTTAGTGAAAGAAGCTAATGATGATGTGCTTGAAGTACTGTCACAAGGTAATGCGGATTACGAAGAAAAATTCGGCTTTATCTTTATTGTTTGTGCAACAGGTAAAAGTGCTAAAGAAATGTCTGATTTACTGCAGGCACGTTTACCAAACAACAAAAAAACTGAATTAATTAATGCTGCTGAAGAGCAACGTAAAATCTTTCAACTTCGCATTGATAAAGCATTAGCTGAAGGCTAAACAATAAGCCTATTTTTTAAGGAAACATTATGAGTCAAATTACAACTCACATATTAGATACTACCCGTGGTTTACCCGCACAAAATGTACCGATTTCATTATATGCACAACAGGGTGATGATTGGCAAAAACTAGGTGGTGGCGTAACGAATAGTGATGGTCGTTTACCCGGTCTATTAGCTGATGATGTTAAATTACCTGCTGGCATTTACCGCATGCATTTTCAAACAAGTGCATACTTTAATGCGAACGAAGAAGCGGGTTTCTACCCTTATGTAGATATCGTTTTTGAATTAGATGCAAATGGTGCTCACTACCATGTTCCGTTGTTATTAACCGCGTACGGTTATTCAACTTATCGTGGCAGCTAAAAGATAAACAGCCCTAATACTTAATGGAAACTATAATGACTGATAACGTGCAAACACTTAAATCGAAACCGTTAGTACCAAAACCGTTAACTCAACAAGCCTTTAGTGCTTTCGGTGATGTGATTGAAGCTGGCCCAGAAGCCGAAAACTATGCGATTAACGATGGTTTTACTCAGCGTTATCATGACTTGGTTAAGGTTGATGTTAGTGATAACAATGGCCACACCTTGGTTAATATTTTTCGTTCCACGCCACTAGCCCAGCCAATTGCAATTAAAATGATGGAACGCCATCCTTTTGGTAGCCAAGCATTTATTCCTATGGGAGAAAATCCATATTTAATTGTGGTTGCTCAAGCAGGTGAATTTGATATCAATAATATTGAAGTTTTTATCGCAAACTCGAATCAAGGAGTGAATTATCACAAAGGCACTTGGCATCATTTTTGTTTAGCGCTGAACAGTGAAAGTGATTTTTTAGTGATTGACAGAGGCGGTGACGGTGATAACTGTGATGTGCTTGAACTTGACGGCTCTTTAGTCATCGCGCAAAGCTAAGCATAAGGAATAGAGAAAAAGAAATTAAGCAGATGAATAGATTAAATAGAACATCAAGAAGAAGGCTTGCTAGCAATCAACGTTGCAATAAAGCAAAGGTAAGAAGGCAGCAAGCCAGAAATAAATTAACTTGGTTTGTAGTAACAAACTAAATCAAAGCTAGTAAAACAAATATATAGGTATCGCCAACTATTAATTAAATAGGGTGATATCAATAAAATAAGTGAGAGATAAATGTTAAAAGTATATCGCGGTGAGTTACTACACTTTTTGGCAGACCCAGCTAAAGTCGCTCTTGAAGACAGCTATCAATATATCGAAGATGGTTTGTTGATCATTAAAGATGGCTTAATTGAACAAGTAGGTGAAGCCGTTGAGTTATTACCTACATTAGATAAAAATGTTGAGGTTACTCACTACGAAAACGGCTTAATAATGCCAGGATTTATCGACACCCATGTTCATTACCCACAAACTGAAATGATTGCTTCTTATGGTGAACAACTACTTGAGTGGTTAGAAAATTATACTTTCCCCTTTGAACGTAAATTTTCTGATTTAGAACACGGTAAAAAAGTTGCTGAGTTCTTCTTAAATCAGCTATTAGACGCAGGTACCACAACTGCATTGGTATTTGGTACTGTACACAAAGAGTCGGTTGAAGCATTTTTTACTATTGCTCAGCAGAAAAAATTGCGCATGATTTGCGGCAAGGTTTTAATGGATCAAAACTGTCCCGATTATTTATCAGATACTGCACAAAGCGGTTATGACGACAGTAAAGCATTAATTGAAAAGTGGCATAATACTGACCGTTTACAATATGCAATTACCCCTCGTTTTGCACCAACCTGTTCAACGGAACAACTTAATAAAGCAGGGCAGTTGCTTAGCGAAAACCCAAGTGTTTATTTGCATACCCATTTAAGTGAAAACAAAGCTGAAATTGCCTGGGTAAATGACCTTTTTCCTGATAGTGATGGTTATTTAGATGTATATGATAAAAGTAAATTATTGGGGCGTCGTAGTGTTTTTGCTCATGGCGTACATCTGCATGATAGTGAATGTCAGCGTTTAGGTGAAACTGATTCAGCCATTGCTTTTTGTCCAAGTTCAAACCTATTTTTAGGCAGTGGATGTTTTAACCTGAAACAGGCTCAAGAACACGACGTTAACGTAGGCTTTGGCTCTGATATAGGTGCAGGAACAACATTTTCTATGTTGAGCACAATAAATGAAGGCTACAAAACTCAGCAGCTTCGTGGAGATAAACTCAGCCCATTCCAATCATTTTATTTGGCGACATTAGGCGGCGCCATCGCGTTAGATTTAGAAGGTACTATCGGTAACTTCACTAAAGGCGCAGAAGCTGACTTTATTGTACTTGATTATCATGCTACACCGTTGATGGACAGACGTATGCAGCATTGCACGAACTTGTCTGAAAAGCTGTTTATCTTAAGTATGTTAGGTGATGAACGCCACGTACAAGCGACTCATATAATGGGTGAGCTTGTTTAATTAATAAATTATTTAACACCTGAAGTTTGCGATTACGACATCAAAAGTACTCACAAGCTTCAGTTATCAACTAATTCATCAATAGTAGATGAATTTAATAATTAAAAAGTGCTTCACTGACTAAAAGGCTGAAAAGCTAAGAAGTTAATAAATATAAACCAACGTTTGATGTAAGTCGATATTCAGATCCGACAACAGATAAAACAATTATTAAAAATATATTAAAATAAATTAAGAATTGGAGAATATTATGGATCCGTATATTAACGAATGGCTGAACTTAGTTATTCGCTTTGCACATTTAATTACAGGTATCGCTTGGATTGGTGCATCATTTTACTTTGTTTGGTTAGATAACCATTTAGAAACACCGCCAAAATGGAAAGACGAAAAAGGTGTTAAAGGCGATTTATGGGCTATTCACGGTGGTGGCTTTTATGAAGTAGCAAAATACAAACTAGCACCACCAGTAATGCCAAAAAACCTACATTGGTTTAAGTGGGAAGCTTATACCACATGGATCACAGGTTTCTTATTATTGTCATTAATGTTTTATGTAGGCGCAGAATCGTATTTAATCGACAAACGCGTGGCTGATTTAACACAGTTTCAAGCCATTGCTTTAGGTTTAGGATCAATTATTGTTGGTGTTGGTAGCTATGAAATACTGGTAAGAACAAAGTTAAAAGATCATGGTTTAATACTAGGTATTATATTAATAATTGTAGCTACTGCCTTGTCTTATGGTTTAACCCAAATATTTAGTGCCCGTGGTGCTTATATGCACATGGGAGCCATTATTGGTACGATTATGGCTGGTAACGTCTTCTTCGGTATTATGCCGTCTCAACGTGCTTTAGTTAATGCGGTTGAAGAAGGTAAAGCTCCGGATGCTAAATTTGGTTTAAATGCTAAATTACGTTCTACTCATAATACCTATACTACATTGCCTGTGCTATTCATTATGATCTCAAATCATTACCCGATGACATTTAACCATAGTGCAAACTGGATAGTGTTAATTGCGATTATTTTAATTACTGCAGCTATTCGTCAATACTTTGTTTTATGTCATTTTGGTAAACAAAAACCATTGATTTTAGTGGGTGCTGTTGCTGCCGTAATTGCGCTTGCATTTGCTATTGCGCCAACTAAAACTGAGTTGACTGAGGAGCAAAAACAGCAAACTGTAGACATTGCACAAGTGCAAAGCATTATTGATGAACGTTGTGGTACTTGCCATGCCGACTCCCCCACCGATGAAATATTTACCATTGCACCTGCAGGTATTATTTTCTCAGATGAGGCAACTATCAAGCAATGGGCTCCACGAATTCAAGCCCGAGTGATTGACGCTAAAGACATGCCGTTTATGAATAAAACCCAAATGACGGATGATGAACGTAATATGTTAGCCATTTGGTTGGCGCAAAATAAATAGCCATTAATACAGCACTCCATCAAATAAACACAGTAAGCGGCAATGCTACCTTGCTGTGTTTATCAACATAAAAGTAACCTGAAATTACAGATATCAATATGAATAAACGAGTCATTAAACACGGATATAAAGTAGCCGAATCCCTTTATAATTTAGTTGAACATGAAGTGCTACCAGGAACCGGTATCGATGCAGAAGGGTTTTGGCAGTCGATGGCGACTATTCTTGATGAGTTCATGCCTAAAAATCAAAAATTGTTAGCCATTCGCGAACAATTTCAAGCACAAATTGATGCATGGCATTTAGATGAAAATAATCAACCTTTTAACCAGCCCTCTGCGCAGGAAAGGTACCAACAATTTTTAGTTGATATTGGTTATGTTGTTGAAGAAAAAGAAGACTTTTCTATTACTACCAATTATGTTGATGATGAAGTCGCCACTGTTGCGGGACCACAACTTGTGGTGCCATTAATGAATGCTCGTTTTGCTTTAAATGCCGCTAACGCTCGTTGGGGAAGTTTGTACGATGCGCTTTATGGTACCGACGTTATTAGTGATGAAGATGGCGCTGAAGTGAACAAAACGTATAATCCAATTCGAGGAGCAAAAGTGCAAGCTTATGCTCGTCGTTTTTTAGATGATGCTATCCCGTTATCTGGTGGCAGTTACCAAGATGCAGTTAGTTATCAAATTGCTAATGGTAAGCTAATCGTTACTATTAAGTCAGGCGAGCAAGTTGGCTTAGTTGATGAAAGCAAGTTTGTTGGTTTTAATGGTGCACAGCAAAACCCAAGTGCAATTTTGTTTTGCAATAATGGTTTACATATTGAAATTAAAATTGACCCTAGTATACCAGTGGCACAAGCTGATCCAGCATCGGTTGCTGATATCATTCTAGAGTCAGCATTAAGTGCTATTCAAGATTGTGAAGACTCTGTTGCCGCTGTTGATGCGGAGGACAAAACAGCTATTTATCGAAACTGGTTAGGTTTGATGAAAGGCGATTTAATTGAAACACTTGAAAAAAATGGTGAATCAATTATTCGTAAACTCAATGACGATCGAAGTTATATCTCTCCCGACAATGAACCTTTTACCTTGCCAGGTCGTAGCTTGTTGTTTGTACGTAACGTAGGCCACTTAATGACTAATGACGCTGTGCTTACCAAAGATAATCAAAAGGTACCGGAAGGTATTTTAGATGGTTTGATCACTAGCTTAATATCATTGCATGACTTAAAGGGTAACTCAAAGTTAAAAAATTCACGCCAAGGCAGTATTTATATTGTAAAGCCTAAAATGCATGGGCCAGATGAAGTGGCGTTTAGTAGCGAACTATTCACTCGTATTGAAGCGTGTTTAGGGTTAGCAACCAATACCATTAAAATGGGCATTATGGATGAAGAGCGTCGCACATCGGCTAATTTAAAAGAGTGTATTCGAGCTGCAAAGGATCGTATAGCTTTTATCAATACCGGTTTTTTAGACCGAACGGGAGATGAAATTCACACTAGCATGCTAGCAGGCCCGATGGCGCGTAAAGAATTGATGAAAAATGAAAAGTGGATTAAAGCTTATGAAAATCGCAATGTTCGCATCGGTTTAAAAGCAGGTTTTATTGGTAAAGCTCAAATAGGTAAAGGCATGTGGGCAATACCCGACGAAATGGCTGAGATGGTAAATACCAAAATTGCTCATCCTAAATCAGGCGCTAACTGTGCTTGGGTACCATCACCTACAGCGGCTACCTTACATGTTATGCATTATCACAACGTCAATGTTGCTGATATTCAAGCGAAACTGCTTAAACAATATTCTACGAATACGAAGGATGATGGTTTATCTGACTTATTAACTATCCCACTATTGAATAACAAAAGTGAGCTAAGCGAGCAAGATATTCAACACGAATTAGATAACAACATTCAAGGCTTGCTTGGTTATGTGGTTCGCTGGATAGATCATGGAACAGGTTGTTCAAAAGTGCCCGATATAAATAATGTTGGCCGCATGGAAGATAGAGCAACGTTGCGAATATCAAGTCAGCACATTTGTAATTGGTTACATCATGGCATGTTAACCAAAGCGCAAGTAATAGAATCCTTGAAGCGCATGGCAAAAGTTGTTGATAAGCAAAATATTACCGATGCAAACTATAGTGCAATGTCACCTGACTTTGATACTAATATCGCTTTTAATGCGGCAATGGATTTAATATTTAAAGGTGAAGAGCAACCAAGTGGTTATACTGAACCACTGTTGCATCAGCGACGTATTGAGTTAAAAGCGGTAAATTAACTTGGTATAAAGTTGATCTGTACTAGTTTTCTTAGTTGAAAAAAATTGAATTTTATTATCTAATGAATAAGAAATCAGCTGCATGGTTGTAAAAAACTATTGTCGCTGATTTTTACTTTTTAAAGTTCAGAATAATATTTAGATTAACTATTTCAACAGGGGTTTTTGTGTCAAAGGCTAAAATTTCAGAAGGTAATATTCGACAAAAGAATAAAGCGATAATCTTTAGTGCAGCCAAAGAAGAGTTTGTTACTTATGGCTTTAAAGGCGCTTCAATAAAGCGTATTGCCGAACGAGCAAAAATTGCTCGAGCAAACATTCATTATTACTTCCAAGACAAAACCGATTTGTATCAACAATTGCTAAGCAATATTATTGAAGTGTGGAATACAGATTACGACACTTTAAATGCCGATCAAGAGCCTAAAGTAGCTCTGAGCGCTTATATTAGAGCAAAAGTGATGCATTCAAAGAATGACCCTGATTCATCTAGAATATTTGCTAGTGAGTTAATTCATGGAGCGCCAGTGTTGAATGATTACCTTAATACTGACTTTAAAACTTGGCTTCAAAGTAAAGTAGCGGTTATTGATACTTGGATTGAAAAGGGCTTAATTGATAAAGTGAACCCCCATCACTTATTGTTTATGATTTGGAGTTCAACTCAGCATTACGCCGACTTTAATGTACAAGTACTTGCTGCTTTAGACAAAGATTCGATGAGCAATGATGACTTTGAAGAGGTTGTTTCCTCGTTAACGCAAGTCATTCTTAAAGGCTGCGGCATAAAATAATTAAGGGCTGACATTCACAGCTCTAAACATTTAGTCTTAATAAATTTGGAAATAAAATGAAAAAAAACATCTACCTTTTTTTGTTATTTTGTTTTTTTATCAGTAAAACTTATGCAAAAGAAAACATTGTAGATAATTTAATTGAAATTGTTATTGAAAAAAACTTGCCTTACTTATTGTATGAACATACCGACAAAAAATGGGATATGGGAATATATAGTTTAAAAATAGAAAGGTTAGGTAAGTCTAGTTTTGTAAGTACAAATACATACATAAATTTGGCATTTCCTGTTAAGGCCAAAATTAACGGAAAAATTAAAAACAATCTATTTGGTACCAAGATAACGATAGATTGTAAAAGTAAGTTTGTTACTGAAGCCAATATAAAAATAACCCCTACAATTAAAGCTGCTAATTCTATATCTAAGGTAACCGTATCTATTAGTATCCCTCCCACAAACCTAAACTGTGATGGATTAAATATTCCAATAAAACCTGCATTAGAAGCATTAATCCAAGAGAAGAAAAAGGCTTGGGAGCAAGATTTAGAAACCAATATAAATAATCTATTTAATCAGGCTGGTATATAATCGTAACTAGTGAAAATTAATTTAACTGCGTATTCAATTCAAACAAAAGAATACTTTTAATAGTTATTGATATTTCGAGTGAGCGTGAGTTGACAGAAAATAAACTACCTAAAGTGTAAGTTATGTATGGCAAGGTTTCCTAAGTGCGTTTTTTAAAAGTTTTTTCTATTTTTTTTACAGCCTTATTTATTATTTTAACCATCACTTATAGTGCACGTGTTTTAGTAATCAATAACGTCGCAAAATCTCAACTGAGTTTAGCTCAGATAAAAATCACCTGTCTGGATATTGGCCTTACTAGCAACCTGGCAATTATTGTCGATAAGGTGTGTTTACAAAGCCCTAAGGCCGATATTGAAATAGTTGATATGACAATACAGTGGCAGTTTTTTCCTAGAATTAAAATAACTGAGATTGATGTTAGGTTGGCAGAGATTAAAGGAACAGAACATTTATTTTCAAACATAAATCATATTCCTCAAAGCAGTAATGAACAAAGTAGAAACAACCCAAATATCAGCCAATTATTATCGATAATATTACGACCTTACACCGAAAAAATTAGCCAATTTCAGTTACCAGTAAAAATCAATATTGCCGAGATATCTTATTTACCTTTTACTGTTATCAATAAACTTAAAGTATCAAAGAAACTAAGCCTGCAACTCCGCAAATTTCCATACACGGCTAATCTATTGGCAATAGATAATAGCTTTTCTTTTTCATTACAAAACGTCGAAAAAATAGATTTTCTCAAGGCTAAGCTAACCAAAAGTAAGAAAGGTTTTTCTATTGCATTATCAAGTAAATTAAAACAACTCAAAAGCTTTGTTAGTGCACATCAATTGCCTATACCTGCAAAGTTACAAAGCATCTTAACCACTAATGAAATCTCCGCCAATATTGACACACTAATAGAATATCAAACCAACTCTCTGAGCATGCAAACTAAAATTACTGATATCGTAATAGATTTTGACGAGGGTCTTGGCAGGCTCGGATCGTTTAAGCTCTTGGGCGTACTTAACTTTCAAAGTCGATTGAATTTAATGACTAAAGAAGATGCCAAAAATACTAAAAGTGAAAGAACAGATAAAAGTAATGCAGAAATGGCGTTAACTTTTATTGGGCAAAATGAATTGTCGTTGGAATATAGCCAACCACACTTTTTTTCGATGTTAGAAGAAAGTGAAGTATCTCCGGCAATAATTTCAACACTTAAAGATAATCCACTAGCGCATATAAAGTTAATGCCTCAAGACAATACGACACTTACTTTGAATAATAAAAAGGTAAACCTTAGTCATATTGAAATCAGTGCTCGCGGTGATGAGCGAATTCATCAAGTTAAACTTGATAATATTGCTTTTGCTTTACCACTCCACAACATCACATTGAGTGATGACGCCATTGGTTACTCGAAAAATAACACTGAAAGTAATATTGAAAAAAACGATCACAAAAGTGAACAGTCGCCACAAACAATGCCTTATGCCCTAACGGTAGAACGTTTTATTATTGAAAGCCAACTTAACTTGGCAAGCTTGGAAAAATTCACCACTGAGCCAGTCATTCTTCATTTAGAAGGATCACTAAAGAAAACCGAAAAACAAACCGAGCTTAACTTAACTGAAAACTCCTCAATCACAGCAAGTAACATTGTGGTACTTAAACAGTATAGCCACGCTGAAAAGAACATCACAGCAATGGCAGTAGTGGCAAAAAAGACTAAAAAATCCTTAAGCTTTAAAACATTTATTACAAAGCTAGAAGGCAGCGCCCAGCTGTTAGAAGATAACGCCCACACTATAAACTTAAAAGTTCATAGCCAAGCTTCACAAGTTAATATTCCAGAAGTATTGCAAATAAATTCGTTCGATTTTTTTAGTCAAATTAAAGGCAGCCTTGATGACATTCAAATTAATGCCACTACCCAAGCTGATGGAATAGAACTTGGTAGTATTGTTATTACTGGCTCTGCGGTATCACCTAAGGTACAAGTATCGGCAAATAAATTGCAGCTTACCGACTTATTCTCATTGAATATGCAGCTACCTACTAAGGTTGAGCTTATCGACGGCTTATTAGATTACAGTATATCAGGCCAGTTAGTTGATTTAAGCGCTATTGAAAACACGCCATTTGATGTTTTTGTCACGGTAACATCAGCCAGCGGTTCAGTGGATGGTATTTGGTTGCAAGAGCTGAACTGGCAGCAACATTTCATCTTGCTCGCGGGTAAAGTAACAACCCAGCCAAGTACTTCTGAAAACTTAACGGTGGAGTTAATTGATACTCCTACCCCAATTTCAAAGCTATCAATTAAAACTAATTGGAGTTTCAACAAAAGCTTTAAGCTTTCTGCAAGTAAACTTAAGGGAGAAGTTTTAGGCGGCAGTTTTTCTATTCCAAAGTTACAGTGGCCTTTTGAGAGTGGTCATTCAGTTAATGTTCAGCTAAATAGTATAGACTTAGAACAAGTATTAGCATTAGATAAAAAACAAGGTATTGTCGTTACGGGCGACATCTCTGGACAAATCCCCGTTACATTTGACGATGAAAAATATATTATTGAAGAAGGTGAGCTACACAATGTTAGCAATGGTCTCATACAGGTAATTGATAATCCTGCCGTGGCAGAGCTAAAAGCAAGTAATAGCCAGCTACAACTGGCGTTTGATGCACTGCAAAATTTGCACTACCACCAACTTTCTTCTGCGGTATCTATGGCAGATGACGGTTATATGCTTTTAGAAACGGTGATAAAAGGCCGCAATCCTGATATTGATAACGATGTAAACTTGAACTTGAATTTAAGTTACGATTTATTTGGGTTACTTGAATCTTTATCAATCACGGAGCGTTTTGAAAAAAGCATTATTAAAGATTTACAAAAAAATTAAGGAGTAAGTATGAGTAAAATACTAACCACAGTGTTAGCTTTTTTTATTATATGTGGCTGCACACATAAGGTAGAAGTTAGCGCTAAAGAGCCGATCACGATTAATTTAAACTTAAAAATTGATCATGAAATAAAGGTGAAAGTAGACAAAGAACTAGATGATATATTTAGTGATGAAAGCGACGTGTTTTAGGGAGATAGAATGAATAATTTAACCAATAGATTTATAAATAAACTGATCTGTACTCTTTTAGTTTCAACTATGGCCTTTTCAGCTTGGGCTATCTCGCTTGGCGAAGCAAAACAGCAGGGGCTAGTTGGTGAAATGCCCAATGGCTATTTGGGTGTGGTTGTTGATAGTGCCCAAGCTAAAAACTTAGTGGCTAGCGTTAATGAAAAGCGCAAGAGTATATATATAGATTTGGCACGTAAAAATAAAATTACCATGCAACAAGTTACCGCTTTAGCGGGTGAAAAAGCATTTGCTAAAACTCAGTCAGGCCATTTTATCAAAAATGCTTCTGGGCAATGGGTTAAGAAATAGAGATTTTAATCATGAACGATAATAACAGCACACTTAAAGATTTTTTGGCTCAGGCTAAATCAACCCAAATGTTATGGGCATTACAGGACAAGACAAGTGAAGATTGGGTCGTACTCGACTCTATTGCCTATGAAAGTACTGACGTTATGCCTCTTTGGTCAAGCGCCGAATTAGCTCAACAACATTGTATTGAAGAATGGGATAATTATATTCCCAGTCAAATTTCATTATCAGACTGGCTTGAGTTTTGGCTTGAAGACTTGAACCAAGATGGTGTGATTGTTGGTGTAAACTGGCAGGGCGATGATGAATATCTGGAAATGGAACTTGCCGATTTTACTCAGGCATTAGCCGCAATTGAGTCATTGAAATAGCACGTATCACTATTTTTATCAGTATCCATTTTCACCACTTAACTCTTCGTTTCCATAATAGATAAGGCCACAACATGAACACCAAAATATACAAGAAAGTGCTTTCACTCACCGAGAGCTTAATGACTGCTGCTCAACAAAAAAATCAAAAGAGATTCGATGGTTATTATCTAGAATTAAAAGAACTCTGTGAATTTTATGAAACTACGGATAAAGATCATCCCGTCCAGTGGGAAACACTTGCTGACTTTACCGATGACTTAGCATTAGCTGTTACTATTTATGAACAAGCATTAGTGAAAGCCCAAGCAATTAATTCTAAAGATTTTTGTTCATCTATTGGTTTTTCAATCGGAACTTTAAAAGTCGAGTTAGGTGATAACACCGGCGCGATAGAGCATTTAGAAAAAGCTAAAATTAGTTGCAATAAAATTATTGATAAAGAATTGAAAGCTGAGATTCATGATTTATTGGAAAAGTTAAAGAGTTCATAAAAACAACTTTTTAAAATAGCTACTTGAGTAATATTTATTAAGCCGAGCTCAGGTAGTTAGGTTCTTTTCTAAGTTTCATCCTAACAAATGTTGAAGTTCAAATTCCTCCTTTATGTTATTTGTAGGAAGATCGTATAGGTAGCTCGTATAGGTAAATAGGTGATTTGTAAAAGTCATCTAGCTGTATAACTTTGTATGGTTTCCATGATGGTAAAGCAAAATTATTACTGATGAGAAAGTTAACTTTAGGCTTTTCTAACAGTAATTTACTCTTAATTTTGACCATCGCCTCCGGATATAAATAACACACTAATACCGAAGCAGGTGACAGATTCGCATTATAAAAATTTTGTCGGTGTAAGGTTAAATTTGTTAAACCCAATAAATATTTAAGTAATGTCGACGTTAGCCAAGGCAGAAAGGACAATTCATAACCTATTATTTGTCTATGTGGGTTTTTATTTGCTATACGAATGACAAAGTTTCCCCAGCCACTGCCCAAGTCAACGATGGGTCCTGAACCTGTTTCATCAACTAACTTCATCATAGTATTGTAGGCTTTACTTGAGCTTGGCATGGGTGATATGCCCAATTTTACTGTGCTGTATATAAGCGATACGGTAATAAACACAACAGCTATTAACAACAAAATATTAAATATTATCAAGGATTAACTCACAAACGGATTGTTCTCGTTATTTTGAACAACACATTAACTCTGATGTTTTATTTACGCAATGCATTTTGCTGCGCCAACTCGGACACTAACTCACTATTGAGTATAGTTAAATATCCTTTTAATAGCTCACATGATTAGTACTGTTTTGCGTACACTTAGACTTTAACAAAGTATAGGAAGTCCAAAGCTATTTGCTTTCATTCACGTTACAATGATATTTTAAGCATGATGGTTAATACTGATTTTCTTCTACTGTAAAGTAAGAGCCTTTTGCATTATCAGATAACCCTATAAGAGCTAAATAATTAAATGAAACCCTATTCAAATATTACCGAACTAATTGAATCGTTAGAGTCGGAAAAAAAATCACTTACCGAACAAATTTCTACCTTGCAAAAAGAGCCCCAAAGCTTTAATGAGCAAGTTGTTTTTAAATATATTGATACTGGTAGTACGGGTAAAACAAAAGATTTTGTTCGATCGTTAGGTGTAAAATCCGAGCGTGGTTCACTATTTTCATCGGGTGATGTAAGTAAGTTAATAAAAGGTGGCGCCGATGATATTTCACCGGAGTTACTTGCTATAGCGCGTAAAGTGTCTAGTATGAAAAACAAAAACGGTAAGTATCGTTAATTTGCAATATAATTTGCTGCTTAAAGCAGCTAAAATAAATTCAAATTCTGATTTTGTAATGGTGATAGCAAATCAGAATTATATTTTTCACCAAAGATAAAGAGAACGTTATGAGTAAAGGTACAGTAAAGTGGTTTAATGCAGATAAAGGTTTCGGATTTATTACTCCAGAAGACGGCAGTAAAGATTTGTTTGTTCATCATTCGGAAATTCAATCAGGTGGCGGTTACGCAACATTGGCTGATGGTCAAGCTGTTGAGTTTGAAATTGGTGAAGGACAGAAAGGTCCATGTGCAAATAAAGTTGTTGCTGTTTAAGCACTAGCACAGATACCCAAACCACCTCAAGATCCATAATTCAGCTGGAATTAGAAACGTCTTTAGGCAAGGCATTGATTTAAGAGAATGGTTATTCCCTTATCAAAATCAATAACGCAGCATAAAACGTTAATAAGCCAGCCCTACGGGGATATCTGAGCAAAACATGTTCATCGTTACATCTGTTTTTAAGGGAGCAACCATTAATAAAAAGATGTGCCTTGATCATGACTCGCTCAGTTATCCTGAAACTTGCATCTTGAAGTGGTTTGGGTATAGATATAGGTAAGCGGTTGCACTATACGCACTCGCTTACCTATGCGTTATCAATAGAAAACTAATTTATATTTCTATCTATTAAAGCTCAGCTTTTCATAGTCTTCAAATTGAGAGATTGTCTATCCACCAGGCTATAAGTTTATATAAGCAGCTAACCCTTTAGCTTGTGCTAGCTCGACTGCGGCTGAGGCCACAGCTAAGTCTTGCAAACCCACTCCAGTACCATCGAATAAGGTGATTTCATCAATCGACGTTCGTCCCGGTTTAGTGCCATTAATCACTTCACCAATGGGGGTTATGTCGGCTTGCTGAATTAATCCACTTTCAACTGCATGTTGCGCTTCACCAATGGTAATTGACTGTGCTAATTCATCAGTAAACACGGTAGCAGTTGCGAGTAACTTAGCATCCACTTCTTGCTTACCTTTAGTGTCAGTTCCCATGCAGGCAATATGAGTACCAGCTTTAATCCAACTGCTATCAAGTAATGCTTCAAACGCTGAAGTAATCGTAATAATTACATCTGCCTGAGCACAAAGTTCTTCACGACTTACCGCTTCAAATGGCAATCCCAGCTCATCACACACTTTTGCTAAATTTTCTAGCTTGTTTGTTGTAATATTCCATGCAACAACTTTTTCAAAGTTTCGTTGTTCAACCGCCGCTCTTAATTGAAATGTTGACTGGTGGCCTGCGCCAACCATACCTAGCACTTTAGAATCTTTACGCGCTAAATGGGCTATAGATACCGCAGATGAAGCTGCGGTACGAACGGCTGTTAAATAGTTGCCGCCAACAAGAGATTTTAATTTCCCTGTGTCAGGATCAAATAAAATGACCGTTGATTGATGGTTAGTTAGGTTTTTGTCGATATTGCCTGGCCAATAACCACCAGACTTTAAACCCAAAACCATACCATCACGGTCAAAGCCTGATTTAAAACCATACAGGGCATCGGCATGACCAATGGCTTCTCGTATAACAGGGAAGTTGTAGGCCTTATTTTTTGCCATGGCGGCAAATACGTTTTCTACTGCAGTAAAGGCATCACTTCGCCCCATAATTTCTTTACAAACTTCTTCTGATACAAGGCTGATTCCTTGATTTCCTTTTTGATTAGTCATGATTTTTCCTAGTAAGGTGATAATGCCCCTTAATGAAAACTAAGGGGCTGAGGGGAGTTAATTAATTTGCTATTAGAACGCTTTACCACGAGCAGAAACTGGCCATAAGGTTTCTACTTTACCGTTTCGAACACCTACGTAGTAATCATGAACGTTACATGTTGGATCACAGTGACCTGGTACCAGTTTTAATTTTTCATTAATTTTTAGTGCGCCATTTGGATCTGAAATAACACCGTGTTCATCAGAACACTTGATGTATTCAACATCATCACGACCAAAGATGTACGGTAACCCACTATCTACTGATTGTGCTTTAAGGCCTGCATCACAAATGCCTTTATCAGCTTTGGTATGACTCATTACAGAAGTTAAGATGAATAGAGAGTTTTCAAATTCTGAAATTTTTTCACCATTTTCATCATGAATACGTTGGTAATCAGCATCCATAAATGCGTAAGAGCCACATTGTAATTCATTGAAAACACCAGAGTTACCTTCAAAGTAGTAAGAGCCTGTGCCGCCGCCACCAACGATGTCACACTCAAGCCCTTCGGCTTTAAGCATTTCAACCGTTCGTGCAACCATACCGACAGCAATTTCGATTTTTTCTTTACGTTCTTGATAACTTTCTAAATGCTGCATAGCACCTTGATAAGCTTGAATTCCGGAGAATGTTAAACCTGGCGTTGCCGCAATGGCTTTAGCAATATCAACAACAGGCTGACCTTCGCTAACACCACAACGACCAGCGCCACAATCTATTTCAACTAAACACTCTATTTGCGTGTCGTGTTTATTTACAGCAGCGGCTAACTCAGCAATATTTTCGATATCATCAACACAACAAAGCGTACGAGCACCTAGTAACGGTAAGCGCGCTAAGCGATCAATTTTCGCTAGGTCACGTACTTGGTTTGAAACTAGAACATCTTTAATACCGCCACGCGCAAATACTTCTGCTTCAGAAACTTTTTGACAACAAACGCCACAGCTATCACCAAGTTTTTCTTGCAATAAGGCGATATCAACTGACTTATGCATTTTGCCATGCACACGATGGCGAACACCCATATCTTTAGCGTATTTTCCCATAGTAGTTATATTGCGCTCTAAAGCGTCTAGGTCAATTATCAAGCAAGGGGTTTGAATATCTGCTTCATCCATTCCAGGTATTGCAGGAACGTCGTAACCTACTTCTAAATTATTTACTGTTGTCATTTTATTCTCCAAAATTATTAATTTGAATTAGTTAATTAAATTTACTTAATTTCTGTTTTATTACTTCATCCATGGAAGTTTGTCTAAATCAACATTACCTCCAGTAATAATTACCCCAATACGCTTACCTTTAAAAACGTCAGGATTTTTTAAAATAATAGCTAAAGACACAGCGCTGCTTGGCTCTATCACTATTTTCATTCGCATCCATATGAGTTTCATTGCTGCGACGATTTCTTCTTCGGTAGCTGTTAAAATATCGGTGACATGGTTTTTGACGAAGTGCCAAGTTAAGTCTTTTAGTGGTACTTTTAGTCCGTCAGCAATGGTATCTGGTGCATCATCAGCAATAATATGACCAGCCTTAAAAGAACGTGCGGCATCATCTGCATTAAGCGGCTCAGCGGCATATATCTTTATGTCTGGAGCGATATTGGAGAGTGTTAAGCATGTGCCAGATATCATGCCGCCACCGCCAATTGGTGCAACCACGGTATCTAAATTCGATACTTGGCTAACAAGCTCTTTTGAACAAGTTGCTTGGCCTGCAATAACACGAGGATCGTTATAAGGATGTACAAAGTCGGCACCTGATATCGCAACTACATCAGCAAATACAGCTTCGCGAGAAGTGGTCGATGGCTCACATTCAACGATGATGCCGCCATAACCAATAACAGCATCTTTTTTTGCTTGCGGTGCTGTTCTAGGCATTACAACGGTAACGGGAATGCCACGCTGTCCTGCAGCATAAGATAGCGATAATGCATGGTTGCCTGAAGAATGGGTGGCAACACCCACTTTGGCTTCTTCATCTGTTAACCCAAAGACTGCGTTACAGGCGCCACGTACTTTAAATGCCGCTGCTTTTTGCAAGTTTTCACACTTGAAAAACAACTCTGCGCCAGTTAATTCATTCAAAAAACGAGACGTTAACACTGGGGTTTCATGAATGTAGGGTTTAATACGCTCATGGGCAGTTAGCACATCTTCATAACTTGGAATGATCATTGTAGGTTGGGTTGTACTGCTCATATTTACCTCTTCATTTTCTTGATTTAATTGCCTTGTAACCGTCATCAACTTTCTCTGATATTGTCGTGTTAACGTTTAAAATGACGTTTAAAGTAACGTTTAAGTTTGAAATTCACTGTAGGGATAACAACAGCTGACCGCAAACCAGTTAATTTTCACAATGTGAAATTATCCTTATTTTTCATAAAGTGAAATACATTAACCGTCTGAATTTAAAGGTTATACCTAAGCATAAAATTAACTGACGTTATATATTTCACAATATGAAACCAACAAAAACCAATTTAGTTGTGGTGTTCCTATGCTTTTCGCTTTATATTTAAATCAAAAGCTGACACAAGAGTCAAGAAAATAAATACTTAATTGCAAATTAGTTATCAAACTGGGTAGTGAAATTATGAAAAGAGCAAAACCAGAGTCTAGAATTCAAGTGATCGATCGAGCTGCATTGCTACTTGATGCCATATCACGCTACACCATGCCGGTAACGCTAAAAGCGCTTAGTGCCGATACTAATTTAGCACCTTCTACTGCTTTTCGAATATTGCATTCGCTTATTGATAATCACTTTGTTGATAGAGACAGCACTGGAAAATATCAATTGAGTGGTCGACTAATACGATTGAGTAATTATCAATACACTAATGTTGATTTTCGTAAGATAGCGATACCTTACATGGAAAAGCTGCGTGATAAATTTGGTGAAACTATTAATTTGACTGCCCGTGAAGGGGATGTCGTTATTTATGTTGAAAAAGCAATTCCTAATAGAATGATGCATGTTCAGCAAATCATTGGTAGCCGTGCTCCTTTACATGTAACAGGGGTCGGAAAAATGATGTTGGGTATGGAAGGGAAAGCGGGGATTAGTGGTTATGCTCAGCGCACGAATTTACCCGCCTATACCCGTAAAACCTTTTCAACAATTGATACTCTAGAGCTTGAGTGTATGCGCTGTGTCGAACAAGGCTTTGCTTATGACAATGAAGAAGCAGAGATAGGTGTGGGTTGCATTGGTGTTCTTCTGTATGACAAATATGGTGAAGTTGTCGCAGGCTTATCTGTGTCTGCACCGATTGAACGACGTAAAGATGAATGGATTAAAGATTTAATGAAGGCTGGAAAATCGATTTCAATTGAGTTGGGTTATGTTAAGAATCACTCAAATTAACCTAGTTTAATAGACAAATTTTAAAACCTAAAGAGTGGAAAGTATGTTAACTATAAGTAGATTAGAGCAAACCGAAGCAAAATTGATCATTGACGGTGCGGTACGTGAAGCAAACAAACTGGGGGTTCCCATGTGTATTGCTGTTACTGATGAGTCAGGTAATTTAATTGCCTTTGAACGCATGGATGGTGGTAAAATTCATAGTATTACCATTTCACAAGATAAGGCATTTACTGCTGCATCTGCCCGCAAGGGCACACATGAATTTAATCAAGCCTGCATTCCGGGTCATGAAAATAATTTATTTGGCATTCATACGGCGCTAGGTGGGCGTATGTGTATTGTTGGTGGCGGTTTGCCAATTGTTTCTAATGGTAACGTCGTGGGTGGTATTGGAGTGAGCTCAGGATCTCCAGAGCAAGATTTAGGTTGTGCACAAGCCGGAATTGATGCTTTTACCCATATTTATGTATAATAGACTAGTAAATAATAGGATAGTGATATGAAATTTAATGTATATCTTTCAGGTGAAATCCACACTGATTGGCGAGAACAAATTATTCAAGGTTGTCAAAAACATGACCTAAACATCAACTTTTGTTCTGCCAATACAGACCACGAAACAAGTGACAGTGCCGGCGATTTTCTTGGTGCTGAAAGTCAACCGTTTTGGCGCGATCATAAATCAGCAAAAATAAATGCCATTAAAACTAAAACATTAATTGAGCGTTGTGATATTGCGGTAATTCGCTTTGGCGATAAATATAAGCAGTGGAACGCGGCTTTTGATGCTGGTTATTGTGCTGCTCTTGGTAAACCTTATATTACGCTTCATGGTGAAGATATTGTTCACCCGCTTAAAGAGGTTGACGCAATAGCTCATGCGTGGGCTACAACACCTATGCAAGTCGTTGAAGCCTTAAAGTATTTATACCAATCCGCATAAGAAAGTGATCACTTAGCGATAATTTAAAGGCTAATAGGCAAGGCTTTGATTGTAGATAATGGTTATTCAGGAGAATATGCTCCTGCATTCTCTAATAAGCTACATCCATGTAGCGTCCTTATTAAAATCAATAACGCAGCGTATAAGCCTTTAAAACTCGCCCTTGGGAATGCATGGAACACCATGAAAATTTCACAAAATTAATAAAATATAGAACAACTATACCTTTACTAATTTTGTTTGTTCTAATGTCGCCCATGTCATTCTAAGTAGTCACTTCTTTATGTGGAATGGTATTAGCTAGTAATTAGTTAGATCCATTTCAGAATAAGCGAATAAATGATTAACAGTTTTCTTGAGCATGAATAAAATATGAAGAAGCCTGTTAATCAATTTATCAGTAGTTTTGTAGCTAGTTTTTTAAGTAGTTTTTCTCAGATAATGCTGCAAAAAAACGTTGTCACTGGTTTATTATTCGTTGTAGGTATTGGTTTAAACTCGCCAATTATGCTTCTTGGTGCAACTATTGCTGTAGTTTCGGCTTTGTTGGTTGCTCAGCTTTTCCAATATGACACTGATTCTATTAGTTCGGGCCTTTATGGCTTTAACGCAGCACTTGCTGGATCTGCTGTATTTTTCTTTTTACCTGCGAATCTATTCTCATTCACTATTGTCATTTTTTCGGGAGCAATATCTACCGTTATAATGCACTTGTTTTTGTACTTTACTTCACATAACTTATCTAAGCTGCCAGTATTTACCGCTCCTTTTATTATTTCAACATGGTTGTTCTTACTGTTCATTAATATGCTTGGAATCGATACCGTATCCGTTAGCTTAGGAGAAAACTCTGACGTCGATCTTTACGTTGTAATGCGTGGAATAGGGCAAGTTATGTTTCAAGGTTATTGGCTTTCAGGCGCCATTTTTATTGCGGGATTATGTTTGCATTCATACAAAGTCGCGACTTGGGCCGTTATTGGTTCTACGGTAGGGTTAATTATTGCCCGTACTTTTCATTTTCCAGAAGATTTAGCACATCAGGGGCTTTATGGTTTTAATGCTAGCCTGACAGCCATTGCTTTAGCTGAACGATTCAATAACAGGCAATGGTTTATTTTTATTGGCATTGTAGTCTCAATTTTGTTTACTAGGGCTTTCGAACTGATAACTATACCAGCATTAACCTCTCCTTTTGTTTTGGCTAGTTGGCTTGTTATTCTTTTAGCAAGAAGATATATACCCAAATCACCTGAAGATGCATGATTCAGCAGGTCGAGAAGGGGTCAGCATCAAGGCATTGATTGAAGAAAATAGTTATTCTATTATCAAAATAAATAACGCAGGAGATGGCCCCTTATCTCCTTGCCCGAAGGGAGCTAAGCTAGAAAACCAGTTCAGCGTTGCGATACTTGATAAGGGAATAACCATTCTCATCGTATCGCGCCTTGATCTGATTCCCTAGCTTAACTCTGAAGCAGCATCTTCAAGTGGCTTGGGTATACAGCATAGCTATTGCAATGCAGGTTTATTCTTCAAATAGTTAAGTGCACCAAGCCTGGTATCGAAGATATGTTTTGCTGGAATTTTTTCAAGTAATTTTAATTTATTAAAATCATTGCGCACTCGTTCGCAAACACTCGATAATAATATTTCGCGCCCCTGATTCTGGTAACCAACAATAATCTCTTCAATAGCAATCGTACTGGTAATCCCTACAAAATGTGCATCAGTTAAATCTATCAATAAGGTTTTATTCTGATCAGACCTTGAGACGCTTTGTTTTAACCCCCGTGCAACACCAAAACCAATAGGTCCTGAAATATTTAGCAGTTGCACACAATCGTCCATCGATGCTAATAACTGCTTTTCAGGCGCAGACAAATGCTCGGCATCTTCAGCGGTACATAGGTTTATATTATCTAATTGAATTTCCGATAAACGGCGAATTGTCACCAAATTCGCAACAAACACCCCAATCAATACGGCGGTAACCAAATCAAAGGCTACCGACATAACCATGGTTGAAATCATTAAACCAACACTAAATAATGGCACTTGATGAATACGTTTAATAAAATTCCAGTCAATGATACTAATACCTACATGCGTTAATATTGCCGCTAGTACTGCAACAGGTATATAAGCGGTGTACTCACCAGCCCATAACACTATAGCTAGTATGAAAAGAGCATGTAAAATGCCTGATAATGGTGTTGTGCCACCCGCTCTTAAATTCGTTACCGTACGCATAGTTGCGCCACCACCGGGTAGGGCACCAAAAAAACCTGCGATAACATTGCCAATGCCTTGACCTACTAGCTCTTGGTCTGAGTCATGCAAATCGTTGCTAATACTATCAACTGTGAGTGATGTCATTAATGAATCTAATGTACTTAAGGTAGCAATTAATAGCGCTGATTTAATCATTTCACCAGCTAAACTGTTTTCCCACACGGGCATATTAAATGATGGAAGTTCACTGGCAATGGCACCTACAACAGGTAAACTTACATCTGAAAATACAAAAAATAGTGTTGCACCAATTACCGCAATGATACTAGCAGGAACTATTCTGCTGTATTTTTGTGGCCATAAAAAAAGCACCAAAAGGCAGGATAACCCAAGTAAAACTTGAGGGCTGGTGAGTGTATTTATTGACAAGGTTAGCTCAGAAAAAGAGCTGCCAAATAGAGGTTCTATTTGTGAAAGAATGATTAACACTCCAATACCAGAGGTAAAACCTGATATAACAGGATAGGAAACCAAGATAAAATACTTACCTAGCTTAAAAAAACCAAATAGCATTTGAAATAAACCCGCTAGACTCACCACAGTGAAGGCCGCAGCTATACCATTTTCAGGAGATTGCGCAACAAAACTGGTTAATATTGCCACCATTGCAACCGTTAATCCGGTATTTGGCCCTGATATTTGTTGATTCGTGCCACCAAATAAAGAGGCAAATAAACCGGTAATAATGGCACAATAAATACCTGCACTGGCACCTGCCCCTGAGGTTACCCCGAATGCTAGTGCAAATGGTAATGCCACAATTGTCGATGTTAGTGCGCCAAAAATGTCGCCTTTAATGGTTTGTCTATTAAAATGTGATAAGGAAAGCATAGATACCTAATATTTAAATGTTTGGTTTGTGACGCTAATTTCCCCGAAAACATAGGGAAATACTCTCATTAAACAACTAACAACGTTAATGTTGTGGGTCTTTTTTTATCCGATGAAAAACAGTATAACAAAAAAACAAAATACTTGACACTATTGACAAGTTTTCTTCTTTAGGTATAGGATGGATGAGCTGGTTACAATAAAAGTACATAAAACACAAACGCAGACATCAATAAAAAGGTAAAAATATTTTTAAATTTAGGAACTATACTGAGAGCTACTGCAGAGGTAATTAAACTAAATTAAAATTTTACTATGTGAAAATATAACGATTTTAATTATAACTGTTTTCTTGAGTTGCCTTTAATTTTGTAGGGTATACATAGTTCACTTTGATTTCACACTGTGAAATCAGCAAAACGTTTTATTTATTAACTTTGAGTTTTATTTATGTTTTATTTAATTAGCTACGCAGAAATTGGGTCCAACACAGCCTCTTTCTTAAATCTAGCAACAGCTGAAATTATTTTTAATGGTAGTTCAGCAAATAATACCAAACGGATTAATTAGTCCAATTGGTATCACGGGTCACACTTTAACAATATAAAAATAAACGGCCTTATTATTCAATCAACGAGAGAACTGTAGTTATGGAACAGGTTAGTCAAAGTAACGAAAATCAAGCGAGTGAGGTAGGTCTTTTAGAGCGCCTATTCAAACTGTCAGAGCATAGAACTAATGTTAAAACAGAAATCATGGCGGGTCTCACCACCTTTGTGACCATGTCGTACATTATGTTTCTAAACCCTATCATCATGTCTAAAACCGGTATGCCTTTTGATGGTTTATTTCTAGCCACTTGTCTTGGTGCCGCTATTGCAACTATCTTAATGGGACTTTACGCAAACTGGCCAGTAGGGCTTGCTCCAGGTATGGGTTTAAATGCATTCTTTACTTTCTCCGTCGTTGGTGCGATGGGTTATAGTTGGGAAATTGCGCTAGGTGCAGTATTTCTTTCTGGTGTTATTTTCGTATTAATGAGTGTCACTAAACTAAGGGAATGGATGCTAGATAGTATCCCCTTGAGTTTACGTCTTGCGATGACCGCAGGTGTTGGTCTTTTCTTAGGCTTCATTGGTCTGCGTTTCACTGGAATCGTTGTTCCTAACCCTGATAACATTGTTGCCATTGCTGATCTTACCCATTTTGGTTTTGGTAAATTTGGCCCAGAGGCACCTGCGCTAGGTTTTTTAAGCTTCTTATTAATCGCTGTTCTTAGCTATCGTAAAGTTTTTGGTGCCGTCTTAATCGGTATAGCTGCTACTACTTTTATCGCCTTCGCCATGACTTGGGTTTTACCAACAGACTTCTTCGTTGTTGCTGAAGAAGCTAAAGGCTGGGCTCCTGCTTCTGGTTTTGTTGCTTATAAAGGTCTGCTAGCGATACCCGAGTTCTCTGCACTTGAGCCTATATTATGGAAAGCTGACATCGTTGGCGCTTTTGAGGTGGCTTTGATTCCCGTTATTGTTACTTTCCTTTTTGTTAACATCTTTGATACGGCCGGTACGCTAATGGGAGTTGCAGAGCGCGCTAACCTTCAAGACGAAAATGGTAAAATTCATGGTCTAAGCAAATCATTAAAAGCGGATTCAATCTCTTCTGTTATTGGTACTGCTTTTGGTTGTCCTCCGGTTACTTCTTATGTTGAGTCAGCCGCAGGTGTTTCTGTAGGTGGTCGTACAGGTTTAACTGCTGTAACTATCGGTTTATTGTTTGCTGCAGGTATGTTCTTCTTGCCACTTGCACAAATGCTCCCTGGTTTTGCTGTTGATGGTGCCCTTATTTATGTTGCTATGTTAATGATGAGCTCTCTTAGAGGTCTTGATTGGGATGATTTAACTGAATATGCTCCAGCTGTATGTACCACTATAATGATGGCGTTTACTTTCTCTATAGCCAATGGTATTGCTTTCGGCTTCATCACTTATACAGTGTTAAAAGTTGGTGCTGGTAAGTCTAGTGAAATATCTGGTGGAGTTTGGGCGCTTACTGCTATGTTTATTGCTAAGTTTATCTTCTTAAATTAACCTAATTTAATATAACTTGTTAATTTCTAAAATAGCCTTTCTTCGGAGAGGCTATTTTTTGTCTGTCGCTTTCTAATTTTAATACTGAAAGAGGTTGAGCGATATGCATGCGGATTACAATCAATCGTAAAAATACAAAACGTACTCTATCTTAGAAGTTCTGTTAAATAAAAACAAATTGAGGTTTGTAATGAGTGAAGAAGTAAAAATAGGCTTTAGAGATAGAATCTTAATGAATGTGCCACTCAAACAAAAAATGCTCTTAGCATTCTACGGCAGCTTGTTAGCTATACTTGTCCAAATTTACAGTGTTTGGGGAGTAATGGAAGAAAGTGAGCGTAATATGCTTTCTCAAGAGCTACAAAGAGCGGTGTCTTTATTAGAAGTGATGAAAGAAGAAACAGATTTTTCTTCTGCTAAATTACAATCTTTATTACGTAAAACCTCAACAGAATTTATTTCTGTTTCGTTATCTGAAAATAGCGATAGTTCAAATAACAATCAACTTAGCCAACACATACCAACAATGAACATGACTGTGATGGTGAGTTTATCCAATGAAGATAACTTACTAATACGGAAATTATTAGAATCTACGCTCGTTAATTCTGCTATTTTTGTTGTCATTATTTTTATTTTAGCAAGCAGTGTAAGTGCAAACTTATTACCCTTAATTGATTATATTATTGAAGTGATGAAAGTTATTGCTGCTGGCCGTCTTGATCGAAAAGTCGGCTTTTCAGGAGAAGATGAATTTGGTCAATTAGGCGGGGCAATTGATGGCACTATTGGTAATATTCGTGAGCTCATTGAATTAATTTCAAAGTCAGTTGTGATATTAAATCAGTCAACAAAAAATATTGGCGAGCAATCTAGCAACGCATTGAATTCTGTAGATCAACAGCATAAACAAATAGATATGGTAACAACAGCAATACAACAGTTAACTGTTTCAATTCAAGAGGTTGCTAAAAACTCTCAGACTGCGGACTCTTTAACTTCTGAATCACAAAGTCAAGCTCAACATGCAAAATCTAGAGTAAATCAAACTATTAAATCGATAGAGTTATTATCACAAAGTGTTGATAGTGCATCAGTTGCGGTTAAAAATTTAGAAACTAATTCAGAAAAAATTGGCTCAGTAGTTTCTGTGATTGAATCTGTTTCAGCGCAAACGAATTTACTTGCTTTAAATGCAGCTATTGAAGCTGCAAGAGCAGGGGATCAAGGCAGAGGTTTTGCTGTAGTTGCTGATGAAGTTAGGCAACTTGCACAAAGAACACAACAAGCAACAATTGAAATACAAGGAATGGTTGAAGAATTGCAATCAGGTTCATGTGAGCTCGCACAACATATGGAAAGTAGCGTGAGTTATGCCGAAAAAGGAGTTGGACAGGTAAATGAATTTGTTGGTGATATCGACCAAATAGTTGGGAATGTTAGTAGCATGACTGAGATGAACACATTAATTTCACACGCTCTACAAGAGCAAAGCCAAGTAACAGAAACTATTAATGAAAGTATCCATACAATTCGTGATATATCAACACAGAGCTTAGAGCAAATTCAAACAACTTTGGCAGGCAATGAACATACGCTGGAAGCTGCCCAGGAGTTAAATTTAGCGTTAAAAAACTATAAAACATAGCTTTCATATTCTTTTTCAGTATCTTAATGACTTCCTTTTTACAAGGTTGTGGTATTAAGTTATTGAAAGGGTGATTTTTCTATTTTTTGGTGGTATTTGTTTAAATGAGTAAAAAAAACTGTTTACTTATTATCCTACTACCTATATAGTGACGGCGTTAATTACTCTCCTCTCGTTTATTTAACTGACTATCCTTTGAGATAGTCTCTGTTTTGTCTTTCCCTTTCACAGTCAGTCATCACTCAAATTATTAAGCTTAAATTATTGTCTGGTTCTCGAGATATATTCTCGAATTGAGTTGATATTTATAAATATCTAAAAGTTTTCACACAATAATATAGCTTTTATTATTCATGCGGCTAATACCTATTGGTATAGCGCAAATTAAAAGAGTTTTATTATGTCTTATACATATAAAGGTAAGATTTATTCAATTAAATCACCGGTTCGATCTGTTTCAGTTAACAAACACAATGTTGTAGTGACTGATCAAGATGGTTCTAAGTTAATACAGTTTACTAATGTAAACGATTCAAAATGTTTCTTAGCATGGGTTTATCAAGCCTAGTTATCTACATAACAGAAAACGTTGGTTAAAAACCTCAACTAAAATTTTCTCAACGTTCTTTCTATTGAAAAAGCCGTCCTTTTGGGGCGGCTTTTAAGTTTCTGTAATAGGTTGAAAAAGTAGCCTTCAATGCACGCTCCTTGCCATCAAGACAATATGCCCAAGAGAATGTGCATCCTGCATCCTATTATAAGTCATGTCCGTGTGACGTCTGCATTGTCTAATAAATTACAACTATGTAACGTTGTAGTGGTCAAAAATTAATGACCAACATATATTATGATAACTTCTTCAGTTGATTTATTCCTACTTGAACGAGCTGCAATATCCTTAATCGTAACTGTTGGTATTTTATCTAAGTGATGTTTATGCGTATATTTCTTTAGATAATCAAAGGTCATATTAGCATTATATTTTTTGGCAAAATTTGCCATATGTAAATTATTGCAAAGGACACTATTAGCGAGATTTTTTTCACTATCTCTATAGCCACTCCAAGCTCCATGGTGCTTGAAAACTTTTTTTAGTGCTTTTGTCTCATTATTACCTGCAAGCACACACATTTTAGTTTCTTTCGAATTATCGATGGCAATAAACTTATATTGAACAGCATAAGCACTATTTATCATCAAAATTGCCGCTGTAACGAGTAGTAATTTTATTGGTTTCATAACTTCCTTCTCCTTTTGTGCTTTTTGACAGCAAGTTGATTGCTATTGTTGAGCATTGCTAATTAAAACAACTTACTTAGCTCGCAACAAAACGCAGTGTCACGAAAACTAGACTACACTTGCACTATAGAAAAAATGTTCTGAGTTAACCTATTCTTTATCTAATATTAGTTAGGGATTAGCTATGGTTTATATAATGATTTGATATCTGACTGTTATCATTAGTGAAAAAGATTAGTGCAATCTTGCAAAAGCCAGTTAGGATGACACAAGTTAAATGATATTTAGGTTTGATCGTTGTGAGTTAAACACGGAAGACTTCACTTTGCGGGTTAATGGTGAGGCGAAATTGGTTGAGCCCCACGTTTTTGATTTGATTTTATACTTAATTGAGCATAGAGGTAGACTGGTATCTCGTGATGAGTTGTTCAAAATTCTTTGGCCTAGTCGTGAAGTTTGTGATGCCACCTTAAGTAATAATATAAAATGTGCACGCGCGGCTTTAGGGGATGACGGCGAACGACAAATCATTATAAAAACGACTCGAGGGCGTGGTTATCAATTTATTGCCGAAACTATAGAAATACCTAATAAAATTAAACACTCAAGTATTTCTAAACCTAGTGCTAACACTGCAAGCTCATCATTTTTTACTACCCTTAACACTAAAATTTATTTATGGTCACTTTTGGCGGTGATTTTATTGCTCATCTTAATAGTTAGTTCTAAAATTTGGAGCCCTGCTAGCGAAATAGCGGTGAATAATACTGTAAACGTTGACAAGCAAAAATCTATAGCCGTTTTACCTTTTAAAAATCATAGTGATATGGAAAGTGATGCATTCTTTACCCTTGGTGTTCACGATGACCTACTGGTTCATATTTCAAAAATTGGTGCTTTGAAGTCAATATCTCGCTCTTCTGTTATGATCTATCAAAATAGTAGTAAAAATATACAATCTATCGGTGAAGAGTTGGGCGTAAAGACAATACTGCAAGGCAGTGTACATAGAGCTACAGACCAAATCCGTATCAATGTTCATTTAGTCAATGCCTTAACTAATGAAAATATTTGGTCTGAAAGTTATACCCGAAAACTTACGGCTAAAACCATAGCCTCGGAACTTAAAACGGCACTTTCACCTAAAGAATTAGCTTATATTGAAAAGCTGCCAACCCAAAATTTGTCTGCTTTAGAAGAATACTTTAGGGCAAAAGAAAGCAGTAGAAAAAATAACCACGATGGTTATCAGCAAGCCATCACACATTTAGAACATGCGGTAAAACTAGATCCTAATTTTTCCACCGCTTATGCACTGTTAGCTAATTTTCAAGTATTGCAAATTTACTGGGCAGGACTATCGGCAAAAGAACAGATAGCGAAAGCTAAAGCGTTAATCGCAATAACCATGAAACTTGATAGTAACATCAGCGAACTATATGTTGCCATTGGTTGGCTTAAAACATATGAACAAGACTTCATCGCAGCTGATGTGGCTTATAAAACAGCAATTAAGTTAAACCCTAATAATGCCGAGGCTTATGCTTCATATGCTAATTTGTATATGACAACTAAAGACAATATTTCTCAAGCAATTACCTTATTCTCAAAAGCTTATACGTTAAGCCCAAAAGATGACAATTTATTGATAGAGCTGGCTCAAGCACTTAGTTATGCTGGGCAATTTGATGAAGCAAGGAGCATAGTTGAAGATATTATTGTTCGTAAACCAAATTTCGCTATTGCTCATAAAAAACTCGCTTTTATTAAATTTTTTGGTGAGCATAATATTGCAGGATCTCTGCTCTCAATTTATAAAGCTGTCGAGCTAGACCCTAGAGTGCCTTATCTTACTATGTTATTAGGCTTTACCCATGCTCAAATTGGTGATAAAAAACAGGCAATAGCTTGGTTTAATCATACCTTGAAACTTGCACCTGAATTTGATGGAGCAAATAATTGCCAAGGAATGATCCATACACTGAATGGCGACTATAATGCCGCTGTCGATTCGTACCTTAAGTTATCAAAAGATTTCGAGATGGTTAATCTGTCTATGTACTACTTAATGCAAGCTAGTTTACAAACGCAACGCTCGGCTGAAGTGATTGAGTATTTTCAAAAGAATTTCCCTGAGCTTTTCCAAGCCGAAGTCAAAGTCGTTAAAACAAATTATGTCATCGCTTTAGCGCTTGGCCGATTATTAAAGCAAAAAGGAGAAACTGTACAAGCAAATAGATTATTAAAAGGGAGCCTTCAAGCAGCTAAAGCCAGAATATACGGCGGGTGGGCAGCTAACCTCTATAACTGGGAGGCTAAAATTTATTTGGCAATGGATAATAAAGAGGCTGCATTGAAAGCTTTTGCTGATGTTGTTGAAGAAGGCTGGTTCTCAGAGGAGTTTCTCACTGATCCTGATTATCGAGTTCTTCGTGATAATCCTTTATTTCAACAACTACAACAGACAATCAAGCATCGCATTAACCTAGAGAGAGTAAAATTCAATAAGCTGCGAGCTAATGGAGAAATACCTCCTGTGTATACAATACCATAAGAGAAAATAGAAAAAGCCTAAACTGTAAGGGCAGTTTAGGCTTTAATGCGCGAGCATTTTATTTTTCTACATAATTGAGCTTAAGCCAATAAGATTAAATACCTTCTTCCAATGGAACAACTTTACCAATGTAGGGTAAGTGGCGATATTTCTGTGCGTAATCGATACCTACACCAACAACAAACTCATCAGGAATCTCAAAACCAACCCACTTTACATCTACTTCTTCTTCACGACGTATAGGCTTGTCTAGCAAGGTACATATTTGAATTGAGTTTGGCTCACGTAAATTCAAAATCTGTAGCACTTTACTTAACGTGTTGCCAGTATCAATAATATCTTCTACTAGCAATACATCTTTACCTTCAATATTATCATCGAGATCTTTAAGGATATGAACATCACGAGAGCTTTCCATGCTATTTCCATAACTAGAAGCCGTCATAAAATCAACGCTATGGTTAACTTTTATAGCTCTAGCTAAGTCAGCCATAAAAACAAATGAACCACGTAGCAAACCAACCATAACTAAATTATTGCTATCTTGATAATATGTGCTTATTTGTTTTCCTAATTGCGTGACTCTTTCCTTGATTTCTTGCTCTGAGATCATAACCTCAATTTTATGCTTCATAAAAATCTCTTTTAAATTTCACATAGTGAAATCCGTTGTTAGTTAATTTTTGCTATTATTGATTCAAGGCATCTTCAAGAGCACTTAAGCACAAGGCAATATTTTCACTTCTCGCCGTGTAACCCATAGTACCAATTCGCCAAGCTTTACCTGCTAAATCGCCTAAACCAGCACCAATTTCTAGGTTGTAATGGTTAAGTAAATAATTTCTAACTTTCGCATCATCAACACCGTCTGGTATATAAATAGCGTTTAGTTGTGGCAAGCGCTCTTCCTTTGGCACGATAAACTTAATTCCAAGTTTTTCAAGGCCTTTGGCAAGTGCTTCATGTTGTTTCTGATGCCTAGCCCAGCTATTTTCAATGCCTTCATTATGTAATTGTACTAGTGATTCATGTAAGCCGTAAAGTGAATTAACAGGTGCAGTATGGTGATAGCTACGTTTACCTGCACCAGACCAATAACTCATAACTAGTGATTGGTCTAAGAACCAACTTTGTACTATAGACTTGCGGTTTTTAATAACATTTACCGCTTTTTCACTAAAAGATAGAGGAGATAAGCCAGGAACACAAGATAAGCATTTTTGTGAGCCAGAATAAATGGCGTCAATGCCCCAATCATCGACCTTAAGTTCAATGCCACCAAGGGATGTAACGGCATCAACAATAGATAAACAATTGTGCTGCTGGGCAAGCGCACATATTGCTTTTGCGTCAGATACAGCGCCTGTAGAAGTTTCAGCGTGAACAAATGCTATAGCTTTAGCATCCGGATTAGCAATCAATGCTTGCTCGACTTTGTCTACTTCTACCGCTCGTCCCCAAGGAGAGTCTACGATTATAGCTTCTGCACCAATACGAACAACATTTTGTATCATGCGATCGCCGAATACGCCATTACGACATACGATTACTTTATCACCGGCTTCCACCAAGTTAACAAAACAAGCTTCCATGCCAGCTGAACCGGGGGCTGAAAGTGCAATAGTAAATTCATTTTTAGTTTGAAATGCATATTGAAGTAATGCTTTTACTTCGTCCATCATGCCAACAAATAGCGGATCTAAATGACCAATTACAGGTCTTGATAATGCAGATAATACTTCTGGACTAATGTCAGATGGGCCAGGACCCATTAAGATCCTTCTTGGGGGATTGAATGATTGATAACTCATGTTTTTACGCCTTACTTGATGAAATAATAATTTGTTATATATTTGATAACAAAACCTGACATCAGTGTCAAGTTTTATCAAGTATTGAGTTTCTCATTTTTTCAATGAAAAGATAGTTCACAAAATAATAAGTTGACATTCGTGTCAGGATTTGTAATTTTAGTTAGGCTAACTGAAGCATCAAACAAAGTTTACTGTGTTTATGTAAACTACTGCTATTCTTTGGAAGAGGCTTTGAGTTAATAGATTTCCTTATAATTATAAAAAAGCAAACAAAATTTACAATCAACTTGAATTTAAGTAAGGGTAAAATATGAAAACAAATAAAATTCTAAATGCTGTTGCAACAACAGCGTTTGCTTCGGCAGCATTAATGAGCACTACCACTTCGGCAGAAATTTGGGGCAATACTGAAGTACAACTGCAAGCCTTTGGTGAGTTAGAGCAAGTAGGTACAGGTGGCACTGCTGAGGCAACAATTATTACTTTCCAACACGCAGGTGGTTGGGAGTATGGCGATAACTTTTTCTTCGTGGATCACTCTCGTTATAGTGTTAACAATGACGCTAACTTTCCTGTTTCAGATAGTAGTTCATTTTATGGCGAATGGTATTCTAATTTCAGTTTAGGCGCCATTACAGGTAACAAAATAGCGTTTGGCCCAGTAAAAGATATCGGTATTGTAGGTGGCCTGAATTTTGCTCCTGACGTTGATAGTATGTGGGTACTTCCTGGTGTTAGGTTTTCATTAGATTTACCAGGTTTTGCTTTTGCTCAAGTTGACGTAACTGGTTATATACACCAAGGCGGTGGTAGTGGTGGATTTGACGACCCGTTTACAGTTATTGATGAAGATTCAAGTTTCATGGTTGATTTTGCTTGGGCTTACCCTTTCAAGTTAGGTTCAACAAGCTGGAGTATTGAAGGTCATTTAGAATACATTGATGGCCGTACGCAAACTCATAATTTTGGTACCTCTGAACTTGAATCTTGGATTTTATTTCAACCACAAATCCGTATGGACTTAGGTGAAGCAATGGGTAATAAAGCAAACCGCTTATTTGTTGGTGTTGAATACCAATACTGGAAAAATAAGTTAGGTGAAAAAGGCACTGATGATAATACCTTACAATTTTTAGCTGTATGGCGATTCTAATCAGTTAATTTATTCATTAACACTACTAACAAAGTAGTGTTATAAATTTGAGTTCCCAAGAGCAACTTGTTAAATCTTACTTGTTGCTTGCCAAAATCAGCTGTGTTGGACGTGCAGCTGATTTTTTTTACTTGATTTACCCACAAACCTTCTTACCAATTAAACACTTTCAATTATTAAAGGTCACCTATGAGCGATTTAAAACAACGCGCGCTGGATTATCATGCCCAGCCAAACCCCGGAAAAATAGCCATTGAAATAACCACCTCTGCTGAAACTAGCGAAGACTTATCGTTAGCCTATAGCCCGGGAGTTGCAGAGCCTTGTCGTGAAATTGCCAATGATGTAGATAACGTTTATAAATATACTAGCAAAGGCAATACAGTCGCCGTGATCTCCAACGGCAGTGCAGTGTTAGGTTTAGGAAACTTAGGGCCTATGGCCTCAAAGCCTGTTATGGAAGGCAAAGCCTTATTATTCAAACGCTTTGCCAATATTGATTCGTTTGACATAGAGGTTACACATAATACATCTGAAGAATTCATTAATACGGTAGCAAGTATTGCTGACACATTCGGTGGCATAAACCTTGAAGACATTAAAGCACCAGAATGTTTTATAATAGAAAAAGCATTACTTGAGCGGTGTAAAATCCCTGTATTTCATGATGACCAACACGGTACGGCAATTGTTACTGCGGCTGCTATGATCAATGCACTAGAAATTCAAGGCAAAGATATAGAACATGCCGTTATTGTTTGTTTAGGTGCTGGCGCTGCGGCAATTGCCTGTATGGAATTACTAATACAATGTGGTGCCCAACGTGAAAAAATTTACATGCTTGATACCAAAGGTGTGGTGCACACTCGCCGTACTGATTTAAACGAATATAAAACCTTATTTGCCAACAATACCGATAAACGCAATTTAGATGATGCTATTGAAGAAGCTGATGTATTTGTTGGTGTATCAGGACCTAATTTACTCTCGACAGATCAACTATTAAAAATGGCTGATAAACCCATTGTATTTGCTTGTTCAAACCCTGATCCTGAAATAAAACCAGAACTTGCTCATTCTGTACGTGATGATTTAATTATGGCAACAGGGCGTTCAGATTACCCAAATCAAGTAAACAATGTATTATGTTTTCCTTTTATTTTTAGAGGCGCATTAGATGTTAGGGCTCGCAAAATAAACAATGAAATGAAAATAGCCGCAGTACACGCCATACGTTCACTGGCGAAAGAACCAGTACCAACAAGTGTTCTAAAAGCGAGTAGGGAAGACTCGTTAAGTTATGGCCGAGATTATATTATCCCTCGTCCTATGGACCCTAGGTTATGTCATAATGTCGCCAAAGCTGTTGCACAGGCTGCTGTTGATTCAGGTGTTGCGGCATTACCATTACCTTCTCAATATATTGATTAGTTTTAAAGGGATTACAAAGTTAAACTAGTTTCCCCTTCTTATAACAATTCTTTAATAAGTTACCATGTTGCTAATTTTAGCTGAAACAAACGCTACTCCATGTGAGAGTAGCGTGGTGGTAAAAATCTCATCAATAATTACACTTAAGTAAAAAAGTCACATAACACTTTCAATATTTGCACTTTCTAAATTTAATACTATGTTTTACTTGTGGGGGCGTTACATATTTCCCTGTGTCAGAAAAGTGTGCAGAAATAATTTATATTTCATTAATTAACAACAAATACTTAAGTCATATAAAACAAATTAATCTGATCTAAGCAGGTGAAGGTGAGTTATGATTATCAAATATTGGAAGTTACTTTTAGTTATTATAACTACTTCATTTATTAACCCTTTAATGGCCAAAGAATTAAAGATTGCTATTGGGTTATCTCTTCCTCCTTATGTATTTCCTGATACAGATACAGGAATGGAACTTGACGTTGTACAAATAATATTTGAAAAACTAGGGTACTCTATTATCCCTGTTTATGTTCCTTATGCCCGTGTCTTAACACATTTAAAAGGCAATATAGTTCAAGGTGCAATGACCATTAACGAAAGCTCAGGAGTTAAGGATGTATTTTATACAGATTCACATATTACTTATCAAAATGTTGCTGTATCTCTCACATCGAATAATTTTGAAATAAATAACATAAGTGAATTAGAGCAATACACTGTTCTCGCATTTCAAAATGCTACAAAATACTTAGGGAGTGACTTCTTCGATATGTCAAATAACAACCCTTTATATAAGGAAACCGCAAAACAGCAATCTCAAGTTCCTATGTTATATCTTAAGCGGTATCAGTTAGTCGTTTTAGACATTAATATATTTAAATACTATAGAAAAAATAATAAAAATTATGATTTCAGCTTACCAATTACTTATCATCAATTGTTTCCCAAAACAGAATATAAACTAGCACTAACCAATAAAGATTTAAGGGATAAATTCAATATAGAACTGTTAAAACTGAAAGAATCCGGCCAGTACAATGAAATAATGTCTTTTTATGTGAATTAATCAAACTAATGTTTATTTGTAATGCAAAAAATGAGCAACAAGCTTTAAACTGCTTGTTATTTTTGTAGATGAAACCTGATATATAATAGATTACCTTATTGCTGGCAATGGTAATTGCTTCTAAACCACAGTTTTTGGCAGTCAATGTTGCTTGCAGTATATTAACTCCTTTGGTGCTCTCTATTACATTATTATTTTGATTGCTTGGGTATATATTCACTGGAATAAACCTTAGCAGGAAATTGGTTGCTGTAACCTCATTTACCCATTGAGAATGAAGTTAAAAAATTTTGAGCATGATCAAGCAGTTATTTACTCATTAATATATAATCAACAGAACACTTGCACTTATCTATATCTACCGTTAGGAGTAACGAATATTATGAGATGGATTTATTTTATTGTACTGCAGTCTATCCTTATTTTACTGGTAGCGGGGCTTGTCTATAAACACGAAGACAAGGCGACTATTGTCAAAACACCACCGAAAGAACTGGTTCAGTGGTACAAGCCGGAAAATAAACGTCAGGTGTGGCTGCACAATATGTTTAAATTGCGTCGGGAAATGCAGGCAGTACAATTTTATGCCGAAAAAAAAGATAGTAAACACCTCGGTGAGTGGGCTTTGAAATTAAATGAACATTACCTTAAAATCGGCAAAATGGTGCCCAGTTGGAAGAAAAAACTAGATGTGCCGACACTTTTAAGCATGCAAGACAGTGTGATTAATGAAGACTACACAGGTGTTTTAGTTGGGGTAGATACATTGCAAAAAAACTGTGACTCTTGTCATGTTGATTATCAGGCGATCACTGCATTGACTTACCGAACACCTGACTTTTCCACAATAGAAGTGGAGCCTTTAGTGCCATTTAATACCCATATGCAAACTTTGAGTAAAAATGTCAACCAAATTAAGATAGCATCTGAAGATGGCATGCCTGAGCTAGCCTTATCTTCTTTAGTCGACCTTAAACAGGGCATGAATGAACTCGGTGAGGTATGTACCAGCTGTCATAAAAAGGATAGAAAAGCCTATCCGAGTGAACAGATGAAAGAGACTATGTTAAGTTTGGAGCAGAACTTGAAAACTGGTCTTCTCAAAGATCAGGGCAGGGATCTAGGTACGCTAGCTGTACTCGCCTGTGCTAGATGTCATGGTACTCATAGACTGGCATCTGGTGCTAAGGCCTTGTTGTCAAAAGAGCCGAGTTTGGCTGAGTTACTGAAACACTAACGCGATACGAGCAAAGATAAATGGCTAGAAGACGATTAGCTAACGGCAGTTCATGAAAAAAGCAGTCTATTTAGGGTTGCTTTTTTGTGCCTAAAAATGTTTGTGAAGGGATAATAAAAGTAGACCGTTAAGTATTTAATAACATCCCTTTTTCTATACTATAAATACTTAAACTTATGATCAATATTTCTAATACCTCACAGGGTTTAAGGTTCTATATAAACCACGTTACCATTTGAATAACCAATCAGTTAGACGTTTTAGTTACCAAAGAGCCACAATTTTTTGCATGCGTTATTGCCGAATTTGCTTCTTTTTTAAGTAGGTTAATATAATCTACAGACTCTTCCATATCATCAGCTAGATAAACAGCTTCGGCATTTTCTAATATCGCTTCAGCTGTATAATAAGCATTATCACAATCACAACTATCAGCAGCGTTCAGAATATCTTGAGCATTGCTCTTTAAGTCGTTGGCGATATCAGCGACTTTGTCAAAATCATTTGAACTGAGTGCAAAATTGGCTTTGGTAATTATTTTATTTATTGATGCTACCGCAACAGAGCAGTCATTTGCTTTTACAGGGGTAATATAGAAAAAAATAAAAGTAGTAACAATTAGTGTACTTTTCAATAGGTGTGATTGATTCATTATGCATTCTTCCCATGTTATTGGTTTTGTTATTGCGCGCTCGAAAAATAATCAATTAGACAATGTTTTATCATAAGTTTTTATCATAAGTATTGCTAACTAGCAAATTACAATAATAAGGCTGTCAATAGTTTTAAATAATTATATGTAACATAACGTAACAAATAAAAAATATCAGTAATACCAGTTTCATTAATTAAATGATCTATTTTATACGCAGGAAAAATTGACAAATACAAGGCATTTATTTCAATAACTAGTTGTTCAGGACAATATGCTCCTGCATTGTCTAATAAGCTGCATCCATGCAGCGTTAATTATTAAATAAATAACGTAGTAGTTGGTGATTTTAGCAAGTAGAAATGATCACATAGTTAGTGAGATTGGTATAAGCTAGAATTCTATGTAAAAGAGTAGAGTATGAGGTGTTAAATGTATGCATTCACTTATTGTCATGAAAAATAAGTAAGTATGGGGTATTTTTATGGGCAGTTAATTTGGCCGTATAAAAAAGGCTCTATTTGTAGAATCAAATAGAGCCTTTCTTTTTTAGAAGCTCAAATAGAAACATAAAAGGTTTCTCATGCTCCCTAAGCTATTTTAAGTGACTGTTTTACTTTACCTCTTCACCTGCAGCTTGCTTGTCTGCATGATATGAAGAACGAACCAGTGGCCCACAAGCAGCATGTTCGAAGCCCATTTTAGTGGCTTCGTCTTGGAACATGGCAAAATCATCAGGATGAACATAACGTTCTACGGGTAAGTGATCTTTACTGGGCTGTAAGTATTGGCCAATAGTAAGCATGGTAACGCCATGACTACGTAAATCACGCATTACTTGCAGTATTTCTTCATTAGTTTCTCCTAAACCAACCATTAAACCTGATTTAGTTGTAACTGTTGGATTTGCTTCCCCAAACTTCTTCAATAAATCTAAAGACCACTGATAGTTAGCACCAGGGCGAGCTTTGGTATACAAACGTGGTGCTGTTTCTAGGTTATGGTTAAAAACATGTGGAGGGTTTTGATTCAAAATTTCTAGTGCTCTTTCCATACGACCACGAAAATCTGGCACTAAAATTTCAATTTTAGTTTTTGGTGCTTGTACATTAATTTCTTTAACGCAATCAGCAAATTGTTGTGCGCCACCGTCGCGTAAATCATCACGATCAACTGAGGTAATAACAACGTATTTTAAGGCCATGTCTTTGAGACTTAATGCTAATTTTTTGGGCTCTTCTGTATCTACTGCTAGTGGTCGGCCATGTCCAACATCACAAAATGGACAGCGGCGAGTGCAAATATCGCCTAAAATCATAAAGGTAGCTGTGCCGTGATTAAAACATTCAGACAGGTTAGGGCATGAGGCTTCTTCGCAAACTGAATGTAACTTATGCTTGCGTAAGTTAGCCTTAATACCATCAATACGTTCGCTTGAACGTGGCAGTTTTATACGTAACCAACTTGGTTTACGCAGCATGCTCTCTTTGGTTGAACTAACAACTTTAATAGGAATGTGGGCCAGTTTATCGGCATCACGTAATTTAGTACCAGGTGCAACTCTTGTCGATCTTTTTACCGCGGTGCTAGCTGTCGCTACTTTGCTGTCGTTAGTTGGCATGTTATTGCTCATAATTGCTCGGTTTTCCTGTTTGGTAACCCTGATTGGTAATTCACCTTGTCTGCTTCTAACAAGTTGACTAAATGTTTGACTAATGCATCACAAGCATCGGTCATGTTTTTGGGGCCATCAATATCGCAAGTTTGAATCATTTCAAGCCCTGCATAACCACAAGGGTTTATGCGTAAAAATGGAGACAAGTCCATATTTACATTGAGTGCTAAACCATGAAAAGAACAGCCTTTACGTACTCTCAAACCGAGTGATGCTACTTTTTTATCATTGACATATACGCCGGGGGCATCGGGCTTTGGATAAGCTTTAATATTAAAATCATTAAGCGCGGCAACTAGACCGTTTTCTATTAAGGTGACTAATTGCCTTACGCCTATTTTTCTACGACGTAAATTAATCATAAAATAGATAACTTGCTGACCCGGACCGTGATAGGTTACTTGGCCGCCACGGTCAACTTTTACTACTTCAATATCGCCGGGCATTAACAAATGTTCTTCTTTGCCTGCTTGCCCTTGAGTAAACACCGGAGGGTGTTCAACTAACCAAAGTTCATCAAGTGTTTCTTCATTACGAATATCAGTAAATTTTTGCATTGCATGCCAAACTTTACTGTAATCCATGGTGTTTAGTTGTCGAATTATCAATCCGTTTTTCACAAAAAAACCTTATTAAATTTTGTTTTTGGCTATTATACCTGAGTTTTTCTATCGAACAATTAAAGAACGTAGCGTACTTGTTCTATTGCATTTAAGGTTTTGTAAATTTTTTCTATGTGTTCTTTACTGGTAACCGTAACAGGGATAGAAACTGAGTGATAATTGCCTTTAGAGCTAGGTGTTATTTTAGTTGTATAATCACCCGGCGTGTGTTTTTGCAGCTCAGCAATGATTAAGTCAGGTAGTTCATCACACGCGATGCCCATTACCTTAAAGTTTAGTACGGTGGGAAAGTCTAATAATTCGTCGAAATGGGTTTTCATGTTTTTCTCTACAATAGCTTAAGTTAGCAAGTATTAATTAACCTGCTAAATAATAATTCGGCTATTTTATCACTAAATGAAAGCAAAGTGCTAATGTGACATTCTTTTATCTAATGCTTTTTTGTAAAGTTTTATGCAGCGTTAATGATCGAACTTAAGTACGATTTTAACTATTTTCAATGCGAAAGCCTATTTTAATCGTGACTTGGAAATGAGCCACTTTGTTATTAACTATGTGACCGCGTGTTTCTGTTACTTCAAACCAGTCTAAATTATTAACACTTTTACTTGTTTCAGTAATAGCATTTTGAATTGCTTCTTCAATGCTATTTGGTGATGTGCCAACAACTTCTAATTTTTTGTAAGTATGATGATTAGACATAATAATATCCTTTAATTTTGTTTTGTGTAGTTCTACAGGCTTAAATTAAAGATAGTCGATATGCTATTTTTTGCGAGTAAATAAAAAGAGCCACAAACTATGTGACTCTTTTAGATTTATTTAAAGTAACGATTATTAACTATACTTTTTCTATTACCATAGCTATACCCTGACCTACGCCTATGCACATGGCACATAAAGCGTAACGTTTGTTCGTTCGCTCAAGTTGTCTCATTGCAGAAAGTACAATGCGAGTACCGCTCATACCCAGTGGGTGACCTAGAGCAATAGCGCCACCTTGTGGGTTTAAACGAGGATCATTATCTTTTAAACCAAGCTCTCTGGCACTGGCTAGGGCTTGCGCAGCGAAGGCTTCGTTAAATTCAATAATATCCATATCATCAAGGGTTAAACCTAAACGTTTTAGTAATTTGGCACTAGCAGGTGCGGGGCCTATGCCCATAACTCTAGGCTCTATGCCAATAACTGCAGAGCCAACAATACGCGCTTTTGGCGTTAAGCCATTCGCTAGTGCGGCTTCTTTACTTGCTAAAATAACGGCTGCTGCTCCATCGTTTATGCCAGAAGCATTACCTGCGGTAACTGAACCGCCAGCGCGAAATGGCGCTTTAAGTTTAGCGAGTTTGTCTATCGGACTAAGGCGTAAGTGTTCATCCTTTTCAAAAATGATGTCATCGCCACGGCGCTGCGGAATAACAACAGGCACAATTTCTTCACCAAGGCGGCCATCTTCTTGAGCGGCTTTGGCTTTACTTTGACTCCAAAATGCGAATTTGTCTTGATTTTCACGACTAATATTAAATTGTTCGGCAACATTTTCAGCGGTTTCTGGCATGGTTTCTGTGCCATAAATACTATCTAATTTTTTATTTACAAAGCGCCAGCCCATGGTGGTATCAAACATTTGTGGTGCTCTGTCAAAAGAACTTTCGGCTTTGCCTATAACAAAAGGGGCACGAGACATGCTTTCTACGCCACCGGCAATAATAATGTCACCTTCACCTGCTTTTATCGCGTTGGTCGCCATAGCTATGGCATTTATACCGGAGCCACATAAGCGATTAATAGTACAACCTGCAATATTTATTGGGTAGTCTGCAACGAGTAATGCCATGCGGGCAATGTTGCGGTTGTCTTCACCGGCTTGATTAGCGCAACCTAAAATTACATCGTCAACTTGGCTTAAATCTAAGTCAGGGTTTCTTTCTTTTAATGCTTTTAATGGGATCGCGGCTAAATCATCAGCGCGAACTTTGGATAAACCACCACCGTATCTTCCTATTGGCGTACGAATGCCATCGCAAATGTATACATCTTTCATTTCATTCTCCATAGCAAATATTAACCTCATTGCTATTAAGCCCAACTTCGTTGTCAAAAGTACTCATTGACTACCGTCAACTCCGTACGTTTTCCTAGAATTTGAACTAAATATCTGCGAGTTTAATAGCTGCAAAAATATTGTTGTTAATTCAAAGTTAGAAGTTGTTACTTCGACCTTTTAGCTTTTAACATTTCAAAACCACTCTTAAATGCGGCAACTAAATGATCAATCTCTTTGACGGTCATCGTTGTTGATAATGTTGCAGAGCAAGTGTTAATCAACATTACGCCATTGGCAAACATATGCTCTAATAAGGCGTTAACTTGCATGCTTTCTTCTTTATCAGCAAAGGCTTGTCGATAGTTTTTGGGAGGTTGAGCTTTCAAGTGTACTCTAAACATAGTGCCCGCGCCTGTTACACAAGCGGCTATACCCACTTCATTAATTGCTTTGGTGATTTCTGTCCGAGCATAGATTGCTAACGCATTAAGCTTTTCAACTGCAGCTTGGTCAAAATCACGCATAGCAATATAGCCAGCAACCATAGTAACAGGGTTGGCTGAAAAAGTGCCCGAGTGGGGAAGTAGTACTTTGGGCTCAGTAGGATCTAATACTTTCATTACTTTTTCTGATCCTGCAAAAGCGCCTGTTGGAAAGCCACCGCCTATCATTTTACCCATAGCGGTTAAGTCTGGAGCAACACTATAATTTTGCTGTGCACCACTGTAGTTAGTTCTAAAAGTGATAACTTCATCAAAAACGAGTAATGAGGCATTGTTATCTGCCCATTTACGTAATGCACAAACAAACTCATCGCTGGCTGGAATAAGCCCAACTCGATGAGGTAGTAAATCCACCAAGATGCAGGCGATTTCATCTTTATGTTGATCTAATATGTTGATTGCACGTTCTACGTCATTAAAGGGAATGACAACTACATCTTCTAAGGCTTTTTCTGGCGTACCTACGGCTACAGGAATACTGCTTGGTTTATCAATATCGCCCCAATTACTTGGGTTGGCCGTTTGGCTAACTTCGGCATAATCGTATGCGCCATGGTAAGCACCCTCTACTTTGGCAATTTTAGCTTTGCCAGTATAAGCGCGAGAAGCCTTTAACATTGCCATGACGGCTTCAGTTCCCGAGTTAACAAAGCGAATTTTATCAAAACTGGGTACGCGATCACATAGTAGTTGTGCGTAGTCAATTTCAGCTTCAGTCGCCATGGTAAAACAGCTACCTTTTGATAACTGTCCGCTTACTGCTTCTACTATAGGCTCATAGGCATGCCCATGAATAAGTGATGCCATATTGTTGGCAAAGTCGATGCGAGTAACACCTTCAACATCAGTAACATAACAGCCCTTACCACTAGTAGCGTAGAAAGGGTAAGGTTTTCTAAAAATAGTGTTACGGCTAACACCACCAGGCATAACTTTTTTTGCCTGATTAAATAATTGTTCGCTCTTATTCATGATTTTAACTCACCATATAAATTTTTTGCAGTGTTAGTTAACTGCATTTGTTAGTGTAACGTCAGTTCTTTCTTGCACGTATTCAAAGCTAACACCGGGTGCTAACTCAACGAGTACCAAACCTTTTGTAGTAACATCAATAACACATAAATCACTGTATATGCGACTAACGACACCTTTGCCAGTTAGTGGAAAAGTACATTCAGGCAAAATTTTTGCTGCGCCTGTTTTAGTGGTGTGTTGTGTAATAATATAAATAGTTTTTACACCTGCAACTAAATCCATTGCACCGCCTACCGCGGGAATGGCATCGACAGCACCAGTAGACCAGTTAGCTAAGTCGCCAAATTCAGATACTTGCATTGCTCCTAAAACACACACGTCGATATGATTACCGCGAATCATGGCAAAGCTATCGCCGTGGTGGAAATAAGAAGCGCCAGGAATAGCGGTTACAGGTTTTTTACCCGCATTAATTAAATCAGGATCTAGCTCTTCATCACTTGGAGCATTGCCCATACCTAATAAACCATTTTCAGTATGGTAAATTACTTCTCGACCTTCAGGCACGTATTGCGCTACTTTTTCAGGAATACCTATGCCTAAATTGACATAACTGCCATCTTCAATGTCTTTTGCACAGCGTTCAGCCATTTGTTCACGTGACCAGCCTATTTGTTGTTCATTTGTTAGTTCGCTCATGGGTAAGCTACCCCTTCTTTTACTAATTTAGATTCTTGTTGAGGATTCGTTACTTCAATAATGCCATTAACAAAAATTCCCGGCGTAACAACGTGCTCAGGATTAATATCACCTAGTTCAACTATTTCATTACTCTGAACGAGTGTTTTTGTTGCCGCCATCGCCATAATAGGAGCAAAATTCCGTGCGGTTTTATTAAAAATAAGATTGCCATACCTATCAGCTTGTTTAGCTTTAATTAGGGCGAAGTCAGCTTTTAGACCTAGTTCCATTACATAGTCGTCACCATCAAAATTTCGTAGTTCTTTTCCATCAGCTAAAGGTGTTCCAACAGACGTCTTAGTATAAAAAGCCGGAACACCAGCTCCTCCTGCGCGAATACGCTCGGCTAAAGTACCTTGTGGTACCAGCTCTAGTTCAATTTTTCCACTGCGGTATAGTTCCGGAAAAACGAGTGAGTTGGCGGTACGAGGATAAGAGCAAATCATTTTTGCAACTTGACCATTTTCAATTAAGGCAGCTAAACCAACACGACCACTACCAGTATTGTTGTTTATTACGGTTAAGTTTTTAGCGCCATTATCTATTAAAGCATGGATAAGCTCTATTGGACTGCCAGCTTCACCAAAGCCACCAATCATGACAGTATCGCCATCTTTGATATCAGCTACGGCATCAGCACAGTTTGCGACTATTTTATTTATCATCTGTTTTACCTATTGTAGAAAACTTATTATATAAAATAAGTTGTTCGTTGTGCGAACTTTTGTTACTATATCGAACATTTAGTGTTAGTGTAATATTGAGCAATAGCTATGTCAAAAGAAATGTCCATTGAATTGAATAAAAAAAATACTGAAACCGTACAATCTTTAGTAAAAGGTTTAGCGGTTATTAAAGCTTTTAATCAACAAAGTCCTGCAATGACCTTGTCTGAAGTGGCGCATGTCACGGGTTTTACTCGTGCAGCAACTAGGCGGTTTTTATTAACTCTAGTCAGTGAAGGTTATGCCAAGCAAGAAGGTAAAATTTTTTCATTAACCGCAAAAGTTCTAGATTTAGGTTTTTCATATCTTTCAACACTCGATATTTGGCACAATGCTAAGCCGCTGATGACGGCTTTGGTTGAGCAACTAAATGAGTCTTGCTCGGCTGCAGTATTGGATGGCTTTGATGTGGTTTATGTGGCGCGAGTAGCTACCACTAAACGTATTATGTCTATCACTTTGAATGTAGGAAGTCGATTACCCGCTATTGCAACTTCAATGGGACGTGTTCTCTTGGCTGGTATGTCATCATCCTCATTAGATAACTTTATTGATTCGTGTTTAATTGAGCAATATACAGAGCATACATTGACAGAGAAAGCAGCTTTAATGACAGAAATAGCTAAGGTGAAGAAGCAAGGTTATTCAATGGTTGAGCAAGAATTAGAAATCGGCCTAACCTCTATTTCAGTTCCTGTACACAATGGCGCAGGTGAGGTAGTTGCTGCGCTTAATGTCAGCACTCATATGTCTCAAACAGCAAGGTTGCAAATCTTTGAAGTGATTTTACCTGTTTTGCAACAATGTGCTCGTCAAGTAGAAAGCTTAGGGTAAATGAGAACTATATAAATAACTGGTCGTTAACGCAAAGTTATGATTAAATAACTGTTGTTATTTACAGTACCCAAGGTTTTTTAATGTCATTATTTCTGCAACAAGCTGATGTTTTAGCATTTGTTATAGTTACCACCATTGTTGTTCTGTTTATTTCTCTTTTGTTTATTTTTCGACAAAACCTTAAACAAAACAAAAAAATTGCCCAACTAACAGCCATGGTTGAGCTGTCACCGTCTTCACAAAACAATGCCTTAATACAACTTTTTGATAAGCAGCAATTGCAATTGTCTGGTGCTTTTGAACAAAAAATGGCAGATCTTCGGCTTAAATTATTAAGAGAATTGAGTAGTCAAAAAGAACAGCTGAATCACCAGTTAGGCCAAAACCAAAACCAAACCCTTGAACAGTTAATTAGTCATTTAAATAAAACCACACAAGCAAACCGTGAAGAACTGAGCAAGTCGTTAATACAAAGTAGCGAGCAAATGACAAAGCGCATTGATGTATTAACGAACGCGACAGACAAGCGCTTACAAGAAATTAGTGGTCAGGTAGAAAAACGTCTTGCTGAGGGCTTTGAAAAAACCACTAAAACCTTTAGTGATATTTTGCAACGCTTAGCGCTGATTGATGATGCACAGAAAAAGATCACTGAATTATCAACAAATGTAGTTAGCCTGCAGGAAGTTTTGAATGACAAACGCTCACGTGGCGCTTTTGGTGAAGTGCAACTTAGTGGCTTAATTCGTAATGTATTACCGGAACAAAGCTTTAAGTTACAGCATACTTTGTCAAATGGTAAAATTGCTGATTGTGTTTTATTTTTACCTGAGCCAACAGGAAATGTAGTGGTAGATGCTAAGTTTCCGTTAGAAAGTTACCGTAAAATGATGGACTTTGAACTGGCAGAATCAGATAGAAAAGTGGCAAAACGACAATTTAAAGTTGATATTAAAAAGCATATTAATGATATTAGTGGTAAATATTTAATAGATAATGAAACTGCTGATGGTGCAATTATGTTTATTCCTGCAGAAGCTGTTTTTGCTGAAATTCATGGGCATCAAAGTGACTTAGTAGACTACGCGAATAAGAAACGAGTTTGGTTAGCTTCTCCTACTACATTAATGGCAATACTCACCACGGCTCGTTCAGTATTAAAAGATGAAGCAACTAGAAAGCAAGTTCATATTATACAGGCACACTTGTCTGATTTAGCACAAGATTTCGATCGCTTTAAAGGTCGGTTTGCTAATTTGGCTAAACATATTGACCAAGCCGCTGTGGATGTTAAACAAATTCACACTTCGGCAGATAAAATATCTAACCGTTTTGAAAGAATTGAAAAGGTTGAGTTAGATGAGTCGAATGATGATGGCTTGTCATTATCAGTTGCTGTTAAGTAGAAATTAATTTTAGTAAAAACGTATTTTGGAGTTTTTTTTGTCTGGTTTACCTATAGTTATTTATAGCTTTATCTCTGTTGGTTTAAGTTTGTTTTTGTTGTTATATTTTTCGCATATTTGGCAGCCATATTCAAATTTATTATCGAATACTCTCTATATCGCATTTCCTCTTGTTATTGTTTTAGCAGCACAATTTAGTCGTAGCCGTTTATCCTTTTTATCTTTAATTTGGTTAGCATTTGCTCTTACATTAAACGTAGAATTAAATGACTCACTACCTTGGGTTGGCTGGTTAAGTGAGCGACCACTATGGTTAGCCTTAACTGGCTCTTTTGTATTTGTATTATTGGCTTTGATAAAAGATCGTGGCTTATTGTCTGTGCACAGTATTACCTGCGTTACTTTACTCGCTAGCTGTGGTTTATTTGCCTATTTTTGGTTGAGGCTTTCAGGTTTTGTTACTGAAAATGTTCCGCCAAGCTCAGTATTTTATCCATGGCTAAAATATATGCCAGTAGAGCTTCCCTTACTTATTTCATTTTTTATTTTGTCTTTTAAAGCACTTTATCAAGCAAGCTTATTAGTGAGCGCTTTATTAGTTTCATTTGTTATCTGGACACTCTGCTTTTATCAATTGGTGCCACCGACTTGGCCAATAATACTAAGTTTCCTCGCTATTTATTATTTGCTTGTTGTTATTGTTGAGTCTTACTTTTTAGCTTATCGAGATGAGCTAACCCGTTTGCCTTCAAGGCGAGCATTAAATCAGTTGGCTTTATCTTTGGGAAGAAAATACACTCTTGCCATGCTTGATATCGATCATTTCAAAAAATTTAATGATACCTATGGTCATGATATTGGCGATCAGGTATTAAAACTTGTTGCAGCAAAGCTTGCCAAAGTAAAGTCGGGTGGAAAGGTTTTTCGTTACGGTGGTGAAGAGTTTACCGTCGTTTTTCCTAGAAAAGAGCAAAGCCAAGTCTTTGCCGAGTTGGACTCATTAAGACAATCGATAGCTGATTATAAAATTGTTATCAGACAACCTGTGAGAAAAAACAAAAAAGCACGTAATGCAAAAGCGAAAAGTCAGGAGAAAACGATAAGTGTAACTATTTCTATTGGTGTTGCGACAAGGACAAGTAAACAAAACTTTGAGCAAACGTTGAAAGCATCAGATCAAGCTTTGTATCGAGCCAAGAGTAACGGTAGAAATAATGTCAGTGATTAATGCTTCTCTTGGCTCGTAATAGGTTTTTATAAATTAACGACTCTGTTGCCACCTTGCTCTTTAGCTTGGTAAAGCGCTTTATCTGCTTGTAGCATTAAGTCTTTTAGCTGCTTGTTATCGTCAGCTGTACTACTGCTTACACCTATGCTCACTTTACAATTTAAATAGATATTGTTGTCAGCTTTTATTGCGTTTTTCTCAATAGATTTTTGAATGCGCTCTGCAATAACTTTAGCTTCATGTAATGTGGTATCTGCCAAGGCGATAACAAATTCATCACCACCAATTCTAGCGAAACAATCTTGCGAACGGCAGTGATTTGTGATTTGTTTTGTTGTTTCTAATAAAGATAAATCACCGATATGATGGCCGTAGTTATCGTTGATTTTTTTAAAATCATCAAAATCTAACAATATTATACTAAAAGAGCGTTTGAATTCACTGGCTATGGCTAAATTATAAGCTGCCTGTTCAAAAAAATGATGACGATTATAAATACCTGTTACAGAGTCCGTTGTTGCTTGTTTAGTGAGTTTTAAATGGTTAATTTCAATCTCATTAGCAAAAAGCGTTAGTACAAGAATAACTTCAAGCATATTGAAGAAAAAAACTGATTGATAAATTAAATGGTTCATTTCACTACTTAACTCAATAAGTGGTGAAAGGTTTAATGTATTTTCACAATAGAAAAATAAAATAATAGCGATAAAGCTTAAAGAGAGCTTTTCAAGTTTTTCTTTCAATTCAAACAGTAAAAAAGCACCTGTTGGCACTAAAAAAAAGTATAAATGAAACCCTGTTGCATTGGTGACAAAAACATTAGTGCAAACAACTAAGTGCAGCATTAACAAACTGAAAAACCATATTTTGCTCGCTTTATAGGCCTTATATTTATTAAATAGTAATGTTAGTGCATAGGCGAAAGTAAAGATTAGATTGATAAAGGCAACATATGGTTCACTTAAAATGAAAATATAATTAAGTGTATATAAAGCAGCAACGAGTACAGAAAACAAAGCAACAATATTGGTCATTTTTACTTTGTTAGCAATATTAAAAGGTTGGTTTGCTGTGCCTAGATTGACTAACGTTTTAGGAAATACCATAAAATTACAGTTTATTCTCTTTTATTAAAATGCAACATTAACAAAAACTATAACCAGAAGAATAGGACAAATATAGCGTAAATAAAATGCGAATAGTTTTAATTTTGCATTGTTCTCCAAAGAGGCTATATCGGTAAGCTTGTTACCCCTTTGCCAAATCCAACCAACTACGATGAAATAAAATAGTGACATTAATGGTTGCAAGATAGTGGTTAACAATTGGATCACTAAGCCAAATAGTAGTTCAAAATTGGCAACTAAAGTCATGCTGGCAATTAAGACCAGTAATGAAATGAACCAAGTGGCTTTATTTCTATTCACCACCTTATTTTCAACTAAATAAGCAACAGGTACTTCGGTTGATGATATTGTTGAAGTTAATGCAGCAATTGACAATAAAGCAAAAAACATAAAGGAAACAATAATTCCGATAACACCCATTGATCTAAAAAGCTCAGGTAATATTTGAAATATTAATTGTCCCTCACCAATTAAACGGCCATTTTCAAAGACTTGTTGTCCTGCATGCTGTGCTACGAATAATGCTGGAATAATTAATAAGCCAGCTATAAAGGCAATAAAGGTATCTAAAGCAGCAATAGAGACTACTAATTTGCCAATACTTTGACCTTTTTCCATATACGAACCATAAACCATCATAGAGCCAACGCCGATGGCTAGTGAGAAAAAAGCTTGTCCCATGGCTGAGATGATTAGCTTGGGATCTGATACTTGATTAAAATCAGGAATAAGAAAAAGTTTCACGCCTTCTATTGCACCGTCTTGCTGTAAGATGTAAAAAACTAAGCCGACTAACATTATAAGTAAAATGGGCATTAAACGCGTTGACCAACGTTCTATGCCGCGGTGAACCCCTTGGTGAATAATAGCAGCGGTTAATAAAATGAAAATGGGCGTAAAAATTACGTTTCTAAGTGTACTTGAGTTAGATAACCATTTGGCACTATCGGCAAAGCCAAATAACTCTGCTAGCGCAGAGCAGGCATGAGCTAACATCCAGCCTGCCACTATGGTATAAAAACTTAGCATCATTAACGCGCCAATTAAGCCAATAATGCCAGCATTTTTGCCAACTGCCCCAAACCGCTCTCCACAAGCTTGCTTCAAAGCCTCCACAGGATTTTTTTGAATTTGATTACCTATATAAACTTCAGCATATAAAGCGGGTAGGGCAAGGAGTAAGGTTACGATAAGGTAAACAACTAAAAAGGCACCACCGCCATTATTAGCTGCTTGAGTTGGAAAGCCCCATATATTTCCTAACCCTATAGCGGCTCCAGCAGCAGCTAAAACAAAACCAAGGCGAGATTGAAAACCATCGCGAGATGTAGAAGATGACATAATAAATTATAATTGTTTTCTAGATGAAAGAAGTTTAATTGTGACAAGCTTACCGATTTAAATTAGCTGAGTAAAGCGGTGTAATATATACCTAAGCGACTTAAAAATGCTAATTTGTTACAGTTAAATGATGATTTTCTCAATACAATTTATGTTATTATCACGAAAACTTTTTTTAAATTTATAAAAATCACGTAGAAGAACCTAATATGTTGCAATTTGAAATTATCCCCGTAACCCCTTTCCAACAAAACTGCACTTTATTTTGGTGTGATGAGACTAAACAAGCCGCGGTAGTTGATCCTGGTGGCGACCTTGAAAAAGTGATTGCTGCTATTGATAAGCATCAATTAACGTTAGTGAAAGTCCTTCTAACTCATGCTCATATTGATCACGCGGGAGCAACTAATGCGTTGTCAAAGCACTATAGTGTTGAAATTGAAGGACCTCATAAAGAAGATCAATTTTGGATAGATTTGATTGAAGATCAAAAACAGCGTTTTGGATTTGCCCAAGCTGAATCATTCACTCCAAATCGTTTTTTAAACCAAGGTGATACGGTTAGTTTTGGTAATATTGTTTTAGACGTCTATTTTTGTCCGGGTCATACGCCAGGTCATGTGGTCTTTTTCCATCGAGACTCAAAACTTGCGCAAGTAGGCGATGTATTGTTTCAAGGCTCTATTGGGAGAACTGACTTTCCTAAAGGTGATCATGCCACGTTAATTAATTCTATTCGCAATAATTTGTTTGCTTTAGGGGATGATGTCCGCTTTATTCCTGGGCATGGTCCTATGAGTACTTTTGGACAAGAACGTCATAACAATCCGTATGTGAGCGACAAAGCTGTAGGTGTGAATCGTTAAAATGGCAAGTCTTGTTTTTCGTACTCAGCGACGTTTGAAAAAAATTGATTCAAGTAAATTATTTCAGGGTGTAGTTATAGCGGTTATTTTGCTTTCTGCATTACTAATTGGCGCTAAAACTCATAATCTATCAGCGAATGTAGTGACGATGCTCGCCTTTTTAGATCTTGGCGTTACAATTTTCTTTGTTATCGAAATTACTATTCGCTATCTTGCCTATCCAAATAAAAAGAAATTTTTTCGCAGTGGTTGGAATATATTCGATACAGTTATTGTTATTGGTAGCTTAATACCTGCAGGTGGAACAGGTGTGCTGTTGGCTCGTTTATTAAGAGTTTTCAGGGTGTTACGCTTGGTTTCTATGATCCCGGAACTAAGGTTACTTATAAATGCACTTCTCAAAGCTATTCCTCGTATGGGATATATTGCTCTGTTAATGTTTGTCATTTTTTATATTTATGCCGCCATAGGTAGCATGTTGTTTCATCAAATAAATGAAGTGTTGTGGGGCGATGTTTCTATTTCAATGCTGACTCTATTTCGTGTTGCAACTTTTGAAGATTGGACCGATGTAATGTATGAAACAATGACAGTTCATCCGCTGAGCTGGATTTATTATTTGAGCTTTATATTTTTAACTGCGTTTATTTTCTTGAATATGATGGTTGGTACTGTGCTTGAAGTTATGAGCCAAGAACATGAGAATTATCGTGCTGAGCAACATGGTGAAACAGGCGAGGGTGGTGAACCCGCAAGTCGTGCTCAAATTGAAAAACTTGAACACGAACTAGCAGAAATTAAAAGTTTGTTATTGAATAATACCGATCGGATTAAATAAGTGAAATATTATTGTGACTTTTGATAGCGCATCAAAATTCTATCAAGGTGATTGGCAAATGTTTGGCGATCACTTTGACTTAATGCTGGTGGTCCACCTGTCTGTACGCCGCTAGCGCGCATGGTGTCCATAAAATCACGAATATTTAGCCGTGATTTTATGTTTTCTTTGGTAAATAGTTCACCTCTAGGGCTTAAGGCTATTGCCAACTTACTAATTACTTCGTCTGCCAAAGGTATATCTGAGGTGATGACTAGATCATTTTCTTCAACTCTTTTTACAATTTCATCATCTGCAATATCAAATCCTGATGCTACTTGTACAAAATGAATATTACGTGATGGTGGAGTACGGATATGATGATTTGCAACTAATATTGTTTGAATTTTTGTTCGTTCAGCTGCTTTAAATAAAATTTCCTTTATCACAACTGGACAAGCGTCAGCATCTACCCAAATTTTCATAATTAATTCGTTCTCTTAAAAATAGTTACTAGTATAAATAAATTTTTCATATTGATATGATAACGCATTATCTTGGTTTAAAGGCTACTGTTTTGGGAATAAATACTAAGCATGCAATAAACCCTCATTATGCTCAAATATGGCGAACCGTACAAATTATCCCACAAGGGAAGGTCGCTAGCTATGGACAGGTAGCGGATCTGGCCGGTTTACCAGGAAGAGCAAGACTCGTTGGAAAAGCGCTAGGAAAAGTGCCTGAACGTGGTTGGCAAAATAAAGCAGTACCTTGGTATAGGGTAATTAATTCACAAGGGAAAATTTCGTTTCCTTTAGGCAGCGATTACTTTGAAAAACAGAAATATTTTTTGCAAGAAGAGCAAATTGTAGTTATTGGTAACAGAATAAAGTTAAGAGAATTTCAGTGGCAGCCAGATTTAACCGAGCTATTATTTTTATTAGAGTTTTAAAGTCATAAAAATAATTTTATTACTTGATATTTAAGACTATTAAAGAACAATTTAGTCATGTTTATTTAAATTCCTTGTATTTTTAATCGCCAAATGGCACAAATAAATTTGACTTGCTACGAAAGAATTAGTAAAACATATACAGCAAAAATTTTGAGTCTAACTTAAACTCTTTTGCTTAAGTAATAATCAAAAAAGACCATATCTTTAATTTAAAAATTTTATTCACATAAAATTTTTATTTTTTATGTGATATTTTTTATTTATTACTAAAATAAAAAACAACTTCATAACTCATCTTGACAGCTCGGTTGGCATTTGGGATTATTGATAGGTTGTATTCATAAAAAGTTACATATACACATATAATAAAACGACAGATTTTTATATTTGCGGTAACAAAAATCTTTGTTATCAAAATTTAAATAGCAATTGGTTGGGAACTATGTCCAAAGTAAGTAAGAAAAGCCTCATCGCTACGGCAATGGTCGGCGCACTAGCATTAACAGGTAGTAATATCGCTGCTGCTAATGCATTAACAGATCTTCAAAAAGCTGAAGCTAAAATATTTAAGCAGTCAGCTAAATCGCAAGCCAAAATCAACACTATCTACGAGCAAACGCAAGATCTTCTTGCCGAATATCGTAATACTGTTGATGAAGCTGACGTTCTTCGAGGTTATAACGACCACGTACAACGTATGGTTGATGATCAAAAAGCAAACATCGCCTCATTACAAAAGCAAATTGATGGCATCGATAAAGTTAAACAAGGTGTTGTACCATTAATGTACAAAATGATTGACACTTTAGAAAAATTTATTGAATTAGATGTTCCTATGAACATTGAGCGTCGTAAAGAGCGTGTAGCTAATTTACGCGAAGTAATGACTAATTCAAATGTTACAACATCTGAACAATTTCGTTTAGTGCTTGAAGCATTCGAAATTGAAGCGGGTTACGGCACTATCTTTGATGCTTACCAAGCAGAAATGGACTTTAACGGCACCACATTAACTGCTGATTTTGTTCACATGGGACGTATCGCTTTTGTTGCACAATCTCTAGATGGTAAGCGTTCTTGGTTATGGAATAACCAAAACCGTGCATGGGAAGAGTTAGGTGACGAATATTTGAAACCTGTTAAAGATGCTATCGCTATGGCGCGTAAGCAACTTCCAATGGATTTAACTAAATTACCAGTATTTGCAGCAGGAGCAGAATAATGAAGAAAGTTATTAATTTTGTAACGCTAGCAGTAATTATGACCGCTGGCTTAGTTACAACGACACAAGCAAATCAGTTAGATGATTTATTAAAAGAAGTAAAAGCTAACCGTGTTTCTGAAGCAAGACTTGATAAAAAACGTGAAGCTACATTTACATCGGCACGTGCTGACAAACAAGCGCTTTTAAATAAAGCAAAAAAACAGTTAGCTGATCAAAATGCCCGTAACAAGCGTTTAACTAAAGAATATGCAGCTAACGAGATTACTTTAGCTCAAAAAGAAGTTGAACTAGATAATGCTACTGGTACGTTAGGTGAAATGTTTGGTGTTTCTCGTGCAGCTGCTGCAGGAGCTTACGGTCAAATTGCTACTTCTATTGTAAGTGCTGAATTCCCAGGTCGTGGCGAAGCGCTTAACCGCATTGCTAACGCGAAAGAAATTCCAGCATTAGAAGATCTTGAAGAGTTATGGTTTGCCTTGCAAACAGAAATGACTCAATCAGGTAAAGTTTCTAAATTTACTACTGAAGTTACTAACCTAGATGGTTCTAAATCTACTGAAACAGTTACTCGTATAGGTACTTTTAACATTGTCTCGGACAATGGTTACTTAACTTACAATGATGAAGTAGGTCAGGTTCAGCCTTTACCTAAGCAACCAGCAGGTTACATTTCTGGAACTGCATCAAGCTTCTTTAATACTAGCTCAGGTTATGCTGGTGTTTTTGTAGATCCTTCACGCGGTGGTATTTTATCTCTAGAAACTCGTAAGAAAACCTTAGAAGAGTTCTTCCATGAAGGTAAAGAAGTTGGTTATGCTATTACGGTTCTTTTAATTATTGGTTGTTTAATTGCCCTTGAACGTCTTATCGTTTTAGGTGGCATGAGCTCTAAAATTAAAGCACAAGAGAAAAACCTTGATACACCAAATGATAACAACCCACTAGGTCGTTTACTTAAAATTTACCATGAAAACAAATCAGTTGATGCAGAAACATTAGAGCTGAAACTTGATGAAGGTATTTTACGTGAAACACCAAAAGTAGACCGTGGCGTTAACTTAATTAAAATGTTTGCTGCCATAGCACCATTAATGGGTCTATTAGGTACAGTAATCGGTATGATTATGACGTTCCAAACCATTACATTGTTTGGTACAGGTGACCCGAAAATTATGGCTGGTAACATCTCACTAGCACTAGTTACAACGGCATTAGGTTTGATTTGTGCATTGCCACTTATTCTTATCCACTCAGTTGTTGCTGGTAAAGCGAAAAGCGTTTTACAAAAACTAGACGAGCAAAGCGCAGGTTTAATTGCAGCGATTGCTGAGAAGGAGTCTAAATAATGTTATTCCTGATAGAGCTTTGGGAATCTGTCAGGGGTTTTATTGCAACTGGCGGTAACGTACTTTACGTTGTTGCCTTTGCACTCTTATTGATGTGGATAATGATGATAGAACGCTATTGGTTCTTGTCATCAGTCTACCCAGCAATGAAAAACGATATTGTTTCTCGTTGGGATGCACGCACAGACACAACGTCTTGGTATGCACATCGTATTAGAGAGACTTGGATTTCCGAAGCAAATGAACTGCTTGAACAGCGTATGATCACCATCAGAACTTTAGTGGCAATGTGTCCACTAATAGGCTTGTTGGGAACAGTAACCGGTATGATTGGGGTGTTTGAAACAATGGCACAACAAGGTACAGGTAATCCGCGATTAATGGCCGCAGGTATATCGCAAGCAACTATCCCCACTATGGCGGGTATGGTAGCAGCATTATCTGGCGTGTTTTTTAGTTCAAGACTAGACGCTCAAGTTAAACTAGCAAAGGCTAAACTGGTTGACAGTTTACCTCATCACTAGAGAGATATTTTCATGGCACGTAAAAAGATTCGTGAGGACGAAGAAGCGGTAATTGATATGACACCGATGCTCGACATCGTATTTATCATGCTGATCTTCTTCATCGTAACCACTTCTTTTGTTAAAGAAGCAGGTATTGAAGTAAATAAACCAAAAGCAGCGCAGCAATCTAAACAGAAAAATGCCAATATCTTTGTTGCAATAAAAGATAATGGTGAAATTTGGTTAGATAAAGGCCGTGTTGACATCGAACGTGTTGGCGCAAGGATTGAAAAATTACTTGCTGAGCAACCAACTGATGTAGTTATTATCCAAGCTGACAAAGATGCTAAACATGGTGTTGTTGTTAAAGTAATGGATGCAATTAAAGAAGCAGGAAGTGGTCTTAGAATCTCCATTGCTGCAGCGAAGGGGTAGAATATGGGACGCGTTTTAGTATCAATATTACTAGGCGCTGCGGTTACCTTTGGTTTATTTGCTTTTATGGCTTTCCTTGTTTCTAGCGGTGATAGAAGCAAGGATGAGGCATTAGAGAATATAATCGTAGAAGTAAATACTACGCCACCAAAGTCTTCTGCAGAAACACGTCGTCGTGTTCCGCCTCCGCCGCCGCCGCCGCCAAAAGCGCCGCCAAAGCAACAGGCTCCAGAGCCTGAAGCAAGTAACGACACAGGTGGTTTGCAGTTTAATATGCCGGGAGTCCAATTATCTGGTGCTTCAACGGGATTATCTGCTCCAGGTGCTGGTTTTGGCCGTGACGGTGATGCAACGCCAATAGTTCGAATAGAGCCTAAGTACCCTATTCAAGCAGCTCGTGATGGTAAAGAAGGGTGGGTTAAACTTTCTTTTACTATCAATGAAATTGGTGGTGTTGAAGATGTTAAAGTAATTGAAGCAAAACCTAAGCGTATTTTTGACAAAGAAGCCAAACGTGCACTTAGAAAGTGGAAATACAAGCCAAAAGTTGTTGAAGGCAAGCCTATGAAACAACCAGGTTTAACAGTTCAATTAGACTTTAAAATGGACGGAGGGAAGTAGTTATGTTGAAAAAATTATCAACTTCTTTAGTTGTTATCGCTTCGCTTTTAGTCGCTCAAGCACCCTTTGCAGATACTGCAATGGCGGCAAGTGCTAAGAAAGAAGAGAAAAAGAAACGTCCTACTCAGCTTGTTGGTCCATCGGTTGGTAAAAAAGTTCAAAAAGCTTTTGAACTTTATGCTGGTGACGAAAAGAAGGGTATTAAGTCTGATATAGATGGTGCCTTAGTTGTTTTGTTAGATATTAGTGCTAAGAAAGATTACGATAAAGCTTATGTTGCGCGTTTTATAGCGGTTATGTATGCCACTAAAGGTGATCAAGAAAAAGAAGCAATTAAATATCTTAAGATAGCTATAGCTCCTGATATTTTGAATGAGAGTGATCACGGTGAAGCTTTAAAGTTATTGGCTGATTTGCAAATGCAAACCAAAGACTATAAAGGTGCTTTAAGTAATTATTATGCTTGGATGGAGTTTACCGGAAAAGACGATGGTAATACTTGGGTTAAAATAGCCCAAGCAAATTATGAGTTGAAACAATTAGATAAAATGATTGTGCCCGCTGATAAAGCCATTGCTGCTTTTGGTGATAAACCTAACCCAAATCCTTACATTTTAAAGCTAACTTCTTATTATGAACGTAAAAAATATAAAGAAGCTATCAAAGTATTGGAAACGGTTATTTTGATCTTCCCTGAAAATAAAGCTTGGTGGACACAATTGCCAATGTTTTATTTGCTTGTGGAAGATTATCCAAAAGCTTTACAAACACTTGATTTAGCTTATAAGCAAGGGTTCCTTGAAAAAGAAACTCAAATTAAAACCCTAGCAAACTTGTACTCTTCTAATGAGTCGCCTTATAAAGCGGCTAAGTTATTAGAAAAGCATATAGCTTCAGGCTTAGTTAAAAGAGATGATAGAAATATCTCAACTTTAGCTAATGCTTGGCATGCTGCACAGCATGTTGGTACAGCCGCCAAATATTATGGCGAACTGGCTAAGATGACTGGTGAAGCTAAGCATTATCGTAAGCAGGGGATGTTGTTAAAGCAAGATGAGCAGTTTACTAAAGCTATTCCTGCTTTGAAAAAAGCGTTAGAGCTAGGTGTTAAGAATGAGGGGCGTATATACATGAGTATTGCTGAATCTTATTTCTACCTTGAAAAGTATAAAAAAGCTTATGTTGCTATCAATAAAGCGATGGAAGATCCTAAGTCGCGTAAAGCTGCTAAAGGTTGGAAAGGTTTTATTGCTGATACAGCTAGACGTAAAAAAGTTTCAATTTAGTTAGCCTAGTTTTAATTGCTACTAATAGAAATATTAAAAAAACCAGCATTGTTGCTGGTTTTTTATTTTTACAAAATAAAATAAAATAAATCGTTAATTTTTGAAATTTTAATTAATACTTGATGGTCTATTTAAAAAGTCATATAACTAATACACTATACCTAAATGTAGGCTAAGAAAATAAAATGTACTTTGAATTCATTTAGGTATAAGTATTAATAATTTAAAAAATGAGGAAACATGTCATGAATCTACTTAAGAAATCTGGTTTAGCTGCAATTATGGGCTTATTAGCCTTTTCTGTTTTTGCTAGTAATGTTGCTAAAGCTGAAACGAACCCATTCTCTGCCCAAAACTTAGTTACATTTGCTGCTGAAGAAGCTAGCGAAGGCAAATGTGGTGAAGGAAAAGCTAAAGCCAAAGGTAAATGTGGCGAAGGTAAGTGCGGTGAAGGAAAAGCTAAAGCCAAAGGTAAATGTGGCGAAGGTAAGTGCGGTGAAGGAAAAGCTAAAGCCAAAGGTAAATGTGGCGAAGGCAAGTGCGGTGAAGGCAAAGGTAAAGCCAAAGGTAAATGTGGTGAAGGAAAAGCTAAAGCCAAAGGTAAATGTGGTGAAGGTAAGTGTGGTGAAGGCAAAGCCAAAGACAAGAAGTGTGGTGGTTAATTCACTAAGTTAAGCAAGACTATTCTTAAAAAACGAGCGTGATGCTCGTTTTTTTGTGTTAGTTTAGTCGTTATAACAAGGTTTAGATATTGGTATAAAACTAATTTATCGTTGGTTTACCGATATAATAATAAATAGTCCATCTTTTATTGAAAGCGCTATTTACTGGTACTATGTGAGTCGATAGAGTTAGCTTGTTATCAGATGTTGTAAAAGTACTCTTACGTCCTTCATCAGCCTTTCTTGGTTGTTCTGTCATTTGCCACTGGTCACCTAAACACTGCTGTATAGTTTGTTGAGCATTTTGGTAATAAGTCTCAGCAGTGGTTTTATCGTCTGTAGTTATATTACAGGAATAAGTTGCTTGAGGGGTTCCTAAAGTCCATATATGACAATTCTCTCCAATAATATTGTATTTCGCTTTCCAAGTATTCGTTGCTCTAGCTTTAACTTTTGTTGTTTTTACTTGTTCAAAACCATCATCATAAGCCCTGATTAACAGGGATAGTTTGGTGCAAGGGTTTGTTACAGGAGCTAAATTTTTTTGAGCAATCGTATTTTGGTTTACACAAGCACTAAGTAATGTACTTGATAAGATCAGGGAGAGTTTTGTTAAATTATTCATAAAATAGCTTCCTGCTACTAAAAGATATTAATAAAGTAAATGATACAAAATTACACAAGATTTTAATATAAAAATCCCAGATTTAAATAATGCCCTAAAACTGCTAAAATAGATCCATCTCGCTATGTATAGTTTTTACCTTATTCTATTAGGAACAATTTTGAACAATAATGATGTGCTGCGCCGATTGCGCTATACCTTTAACTATAATGATAAACAGATGATAGCTCTATTTTTGTCAGCAGGTGTTACTGTTTCTAGGGAAAAAGTTAGTCAATGGCTAAAAAAAGACAATGATGCAGATTTTGTTAGTTGTTTTGATGTTGAATTAGCTGCATTTTTAAATGGCTTTATCAATGAGAGGCGAGGAAAGAAAGAAGGTACACAGGCCGTTCCTGAAAAGCGCCTAACTAATAACATTGTACTTACTAAATTGAAAATTGCTCTAAACCTAAAAGCTGAAGAGCTTATTGAATTACTTGATACTGTCGATTTTCGTCTCAACAAACCAGAATTGAGTGCTTTTTCTAGAAAAGTGGATCACAAGCATTATCGCGAATGTAAAGATCAAGTGCTCAGAAACCTACTACAAGCTATTGATAAAAAATATCATGTTGCAAGAACAGGAAAAATTGAGAAGAGTTCCCCTAATACTACTAAGGGTAGACCTTCTAGTAATAGTCAAACTAGCTATAAAGATAAAGATAAAGTTAATAGTAAAGTCGCGGAGCCATGGGTTGATGGCGCCAGACCCAATGCAAGTGCTATTTATGTTAACCCCAACAGTGATAAAAATGATAAAGATAAATCTTCACGTAAAGTATTAAAACTAAAACCAGAAGATATTTACAAACAGCCAAATAAATAGGTGTTGTAAATAACACAAATTCGATTTAAAAATTTTTAGTAAAATATAAAAACTCAAGTATGCCTATATTTGGGTTTTTACTTTACCTTTATCCTACTTCCCAGTCTCATTAAAGAATAAAATCATGAAACCAGCCTTAGCGCTTAGCAAAAAATTATTAATTCAAATTCAATCTAAAATTGATGGGAAAACCAAGCCTCTTGGTTCCTTAGGGCAAATTGAAACGCTAGCCCTACAATTAGCACTAATTACTCAAAAAAGAACCAGTAATGATGAGACATTAGCAGAAATAGAATTATCAAAACCTTTAATGCTAATTTTTGCTGGTGACCATGGTATTAATCAACATAATTTAAGTATTGCTCCAAGTGCTGTTACGGGACAAATGGTAATGAATTTTTTGAGTGGAGGTGCAGCGATCAACTGCTTTTGCCGCAGCAATAAGATTAATTTTAAGGTTGTTGACTGTGGGATTCTATCTGCTGTTGCTAAAGAGTCATTTTCTGAAAACCTCCTTGTAGAACAGCGGTTAGGCGAAGGTACTCAAGATTTTTCTGCGCAAGCGGCTATGACGTTACCTCAAGTTGAACAAGGCTTGGCCTATGGCGTGAAAATAGTTGAGCGCAGTGTTGAAGAAGGCTCTGATATTTTATTATTGGGTGAAATGGGCATCGCTAATACCAGTTCAGCATCTGCAATTATGGCGGCATTAACATCTTATAGTGTAAGAGACTGTGTCGGTGTTGGTACGGGTATTTCGCCGCAACAATTGAATGAAAAAGTAGCTTTAATTAGCCAAGGTTTATCAAGATTTTCGAATGTTCATTTTGAAGATACAACTGCCAGTGTGCTTAATGTGCTTTGTGAAGTAGGCGGCTTTGAAATAGTACAAATGGTAGGTGCTATATTAGCAGCAGCACAACAAAACTTAGCAATAGTTGTTGATGGTTTTATTGTTAGCGTCGCTGCTTTTGTTGCCGTTACACTTGATAGTAATGTTAGCGATTATTTGATCTTTTCTCATCTGTCTCAAGAAAAAGCGCATCAATTATTATTAGCCGAGTTTAAGTTGCCTGAAAATAGAAAACCGTTATTAGATCTTGGTTTACGCTTAGGTGAGGGCACTGGTGCAGCACTAGCTTTACCTCTTATTAAAGCGGCTGCTAGTTTTTATAATGATATGGCTAGTTTTGAAAGTGCAGGGGTTACTGTGTGACTAAAACTCAGAGCTTGAAGGAAGTATGCTCAATACAGTTAAATTTATTTTACCTAGCATTAAGTTTTTTTACTCGTTTTCCTGTACCAAAAAATATGGTGTACAGCAGTGAATTGCTCAATCAAGCTAATCGCTATTTTTCATTAGTTGGTTTGTTGCTTGGCATATTTATCGCGATTTGCTTTTATTTATTTAGCTTTGCATTTCCTCTCGCCGTTAACATTCTTTTAATTATGATGATAAGTTTGTTGCTTACAGGTGCCTTTCATGAAGATGGATTGACTGATATGGCTGATGGTATTGGTGGTGCTTTTGAGCCAGAGCACCGTTTAGTTATTATGAAAGATAGTCGTATTGGAACTTATGGCGCGGTAACACTTATTATCAGCCTTGCACTGAAATTTTCTTTATTGTACGAATTAGCACAAGTTAGTGTATCTAGTATAATGGCAGCTTTATTACTTGGTTTTTCATTATCACGCGCTTTAGCAGCAAGCTTAATTAGTGCTTTGCCCTATGTTAGTGATGAAAGTAGCAGCAAAAGTAAACCATTAGCGCACTCACAATCAAGCCAAGATATTATTATTTTAGTTTTGTTTGGAGCAATGCCTTTATTTTTGTTTTCTCTTAGTATTTCATTTGTTATTGTGCTGATCTTACTCTTGTTTCGAATGTTTTTTATTCGCTGGCTTATCGTAAAAATAGGCGGATTCACAGGGGACTGTTTAGGTGCCGCGCAACAAATATCAGAATTATTAATATATTTAGTTTTAGTATTATTTTTAAATGATAATGGTTTAATACAAAAAGTAAATTCAGCAGGAGTATTGTCTTGATCCATTTTGTTTTAGGTGGTGCTCGTTCGGGGAAATCTTGTTTCGCTGAGCAACAAGTCTTAGTACTTGCTAAAAAATATAACAAGCAAGCCATTTATATCGCAACTGCAACCGCAATTGATGATGAAATGACCTCGCGTATTAACAAACATCAACAATACAGAAGCGAACTGTTCCAGCTTGTTGAATCACCTTTAGAACTCTGTGCTACCTTAGCAAAAGCTCAATCGGGAAACGTATACCTACTCGATTGTTTAACACTTTGGCTTAATAATGTCATTTTTAGTCAACAAAGTTTGCAAGATAAAGAGTTAGAGCGAAAAGTTGAACATCACCTTGCACAAGAAATAGAACAACTCATTCAAACCTTGAGTCGAGAGTTTTCAAAAAAAGAGCGTGATATCATTATTGTTAGCAATGAAGTTGGTTTGGGCGTAATACCTATGGGAGAAAGTACTCGATTATTTGTTGATTACTGTGGTTGGCTCAATCAAGGTGTTGCTAAGATTGCTCAACAGGTTACTCTGTTAACCGCGGGTATTCCACTGACTTTAAAACCCGATAATCATAGTAATTAGTGGTTTTATGATTGAAGTAAGCTTACTTAGGCATGTTAAAGTTAACGGCCCCGCTGCATTATACGGTCATACTGATATTACTCCTCAATTAGGACAAAACAAGAGTCTGTTAGCTGAGCTAGTTAAATTTCAGCAGCTAGCACCTTATGATTTAGTGATCAGCTCTCCATTACAACGTTGTCAGCTTTTGGCTGAACAATTTTCTAAAGCATGCAAAATCCCTTTAGTTTGCTTAAATGATTTTAAAGAAATGAACTTTGGTGATTTTGATGGTATTGCTTTTGATGACATTAATGTTGATGATAATAGCCAAAACTGGCAGCTATTAGAAAAATTTTGGCAAGCACCAAGTAATAATACCTTACCTAATGCTGAAACTTTAGCGCAGTTTCATCATCGTGTTACTACTGCATGGCTAAAGTTAATTAAAGAACAATTTAGTGATTTAACTAGAGAGAAAAAATCTTTTAAAATTTTGCTTGTTGCTCATGGCGGTGTTATTCGTATGATTTTATCTCATGCTCTGCAACTTGATTGGCAAAGCGCTGCATGGCAACAGAATTTACAAATAGTAAATGCTAGTTGCAGTAAAATAACTGTTTCTCTTCCTTTTTGCGATAAAAATAAAACTCATAGCGTCGTTAATTATATTGGCTTACCTAAGTTGAACATACTTTAGTAATTTATCTATTATTTATAAACTAGGATTGTAATGAAAAGCAGAACCTTGATGGTACAAGGCACTACATCGGATGCAGGAAAAACTACCTTAGTTGCTGGATTGTGTCACTTATTTGCGAAGCAAGGCAGGAAAGTAGCACCATTCAAGCCACAAAATATGGCGCTTAATAGTGCAGTAACTCCCTGTGGAGGTGAGATTGGTCGAGCCCAAGCTTTACAAGCAAAAGCAGCTAATGTAGCACTTGATGTAGATTTTAACCCTGTTTTATTAAAACCGAATTCAGATACAGGTGCACAAGTAATTATTCATGGCAAAGCACTATTAGCAATGGAAGCTGCTCAATATCAAGATTATAAAAAAGTGGCTATGGGTGCCGTGCTTGAGTCTCATCAACGATTAAGCAAGCAATACGAGTTAGTTATGGTAGAAGGGGCGGGAAGCCCTGCAGAAATTAATTTGCGAGAAGGTGATATTGCTAATATGGGATTTGCCGAAGCGGTTGATTGCCCTGTAATTATAGTTGCAGATATTGATAAAGGTGGTGTTTTTGCACAACTTGTAGGCACATTAATGTTACTTTCTCAATCAGAGCAAGACCGTGTGGTTGGGTTTGTTATCAATAGATTTCGTGGTGATATAGCTTTACTTGAATCCGGCTTAACTTGGCTTGAACAGAGAACTAATAAGCCTGTTCTTGGCGTTTTACCTTATTTGCATGGTTTAGATGTTTCCTCTGAAGACGCCTTGGTGACTCAACAAAGTAAGACACTTTGCCAGCATAAGGTTCGAGTTGTAGTATTAGTATACCCGCGTATGAGTAATCACACTGACTTTGATGTTTTACGTCATCATGATGAAATTGATTGTCAGTTTTTATTTGCTAAAAATCCCAAAGTAAAAGTGAATATTCCATCTTGTGACTTAATTATTTTGCCAGGTAGTAAAAACGTCATCAGCGATCTCCGCTTTTTGAAAGCACAAGGCTGGCATCATGATATTGCTAAGCATTGTCGTTATGGAGGCAAGGTTGTTGGTATTTGTGGTGGTTATCAGATGCTAGGTAGAGAAATTTTAGACCCTCATCACATAGAGGGAAACATCAGCCAATGTGATGGCTTAAACTATCTCCCAATTATATCGGAACTGCAAGAAGCTAAAACGTTGATTAATGTTGAAGGTGAGCTTTGTTTGGGGCAGAAAAATGTCACAGTTCGTGGTTATGAGATCCATGCAGGAACTAGCAGTTTAGTAGATGGTAGTTCAAAAAACAACCAGTCTTTACTAAAGGTTAATGGTGAAAATCAAGGTTTACTAACATCAGATAATCAAATAGCAGGTTGTTATTTGCATGGGATTTTTGATACACCTGAAGCTTTAAAGCTCATTATGCAATGGGTAGGTAGTGATATTGCTGAAAGTATTAGCATTGATGAGCTAGAAAATATTGCTATTGATAGAATAGGTGATGCTTGTCAGAAATACCTTGATATGGAGAAAATAGATAAATTATTGAGTGATTGGTATAAACATTGATATAAATCAAAACCTACTTGTATTGTCTTGTTAGAATCAGAAAATCGGCGTTTTATGTGGTTAATGAATGTAATCATATAACTGTTTTGATCTAATATTACTAATAGCAAAGAGAGACTAGTCCTGTGTCAGACAATAAAAAAATTCAACAAGAAAAACCAATTGTGTACTCTTGCTCTGGTTGTTCTAATTTAGCGCAAATGGCGCATAATATTTCGTTAAATCTTGATGGTGATGGTATTGCTGAAATGTCATGTGTTTCAGGTGTCGTTGGTAAAGTTGGTCCTATAATGGATTTAGCGAAATCTGGACGTCCAATTATTGCTATTGATGGTTGTGGTTTGTCTTGTACAAAATCTTGCTTGGAAGCAAGCGGCTTAAAAACTGATTATTATTATCAAATCAGTGATTTAGGTTTTGAAAAACGCAGCAAATGGAATGATTCATTAACTGAAAATACTATTGCAATGAAAAGTATTTATGATCAGTTATTTGAAGAAGGCATCGGGTTTAAAAATAAATAGTAATCAATAACTAACCAATAAGTTAGTAAGCACGCTTGCTAACTTATTTCTTGTAGCTTAATAATCAACCCATTGAGCATACTGCTTGTTTTTCCCCAATGCTGCTTGACTACCTTTTAAAGAAAAATCATAACCACATAATGTAAAATTGCCACGAAATGCTAACGCTTGAATAAGTGCTTGGCTATCTAGTGGTGAAAAACTAGCAAAATAATCAATGTTAGCACCACCACTATTTTCTACTTGTACCAACACTGTACGTATTGGGTCTCCTTTGTTGAAACTAATTTCTTTACAGCTTTCATCACCTTGAGCTGTTAATTGTGACCATAAAGCGGTATCACTGACTTCTTCAGCTTGCCAATTAATGCTAATTCCTTGATGCTCAGATAAATATAGAGTGTAATTATCAGGCATTGTCAATTGGTGGTTTCGAGAAAGAGAGGGCGCTGCGTGAACAGTTTGTTGGCTTCCTTTATCTTCGGGTAACGTTTTATCGGTTGTATTAAAGTAATTAACTAACCATGAAACCGCGACACCAGTTAATGTTAGCGAGACAATAGCTACGATAATCAATTGTGCTTTTTTATTGCTTAATAATTTCAAGCGGATCATTTCTCCAATATCAGCTTGTTTACTATTTGCCCTTGCATTATGTGAATAATTATCTCTGTTAAATTCATTAGTTTGAAGGCTAGATTGAACGTCGTTGTTAAAGTTTACGGCATTATCACCCACTAATGTTGGTTCAATACGAAATTTTGTTTGTTTGTTTTGATGAGTATTTTCTTGATATTCGCTCATATCAACAGGGCCATAATAACCTAAGATAAAATTTAGGTTGATAGTGCTTGGGTAGGTTAATAATAGTGCAGAGCAAAGAGCAGGAATAATAAGTAAGTAGTAACTGCTATTTTGTTCTGAGAACACAATAATCAATGCGACTAAGGCAAACGTTATACTCGGTGCTAATAACCAATTTTTATTGAGTTTTGCATCATGCAGTCGACGAAGGCTAGTTAAAGCAAGTACTAATGAAAACAGTACTAATAACACAACAGATATTAAGTAACTGCCAGAAAAAGCAGATGCTAACATAGTGAAAATAATATGAATTGTACTGAAAATAGCAAAAAACCGAGGTCTATTATCAAAACCTTGAAAACAAAAAAGTGACTTTAAAAACTGCACTGTATCTTCCTATCAATTTGGAAAAGAACTAAAATTAATTATTATTAATGTATTCTATAAGGTGGAACATCGACATTATCTAACTTTAACCCATACAAACTTAACGTTGCATGATTGCTAGATTCACCGTCGCCGCTAAATTCTATATCAAATAAACTAAACCACACTAAACCATGCTTTTTATTAAATGTTAGTCGGCTTGAGCGCCTAGCGATAGCAATAAATTGTAACTGGCTTTGTTCGCAATAACGGTTCGCATGTACACGCGCGGCTTCTGATACTTTTCTCAAATAAATAAAGTACCAACAAATTAAGCAAATAACTAATAAGTAATAGATATTTTCCATAGTGTATTAATTTACCTTGAGTTGTTAAGCTTGATTAAGCTATATCTGATTAAGTTTATATTTGTTTAGGCCTAAACCTGATTAAATAGCTGACCAATTGCCTGTGATAATTCACTACTTCGCTCTGGCGCTCGCATACACTCAAAAACAATAGGACGAATAACAGGTATTGCTACTAAATCTTTAAAAACACTATTAAACAATGCTTGATCATTACAAGCAATTAAATGTTCAAAATATGCCATTAATTGCTGTTTGTTAACAAGGGCTAACCAACACCGCCCAGAAATTGTAATTAATAATTCTGCTGCTACATGTTGTTGCTCTAGTAACAGGTTAATAAACTTTCCAACGTGCACGTGATGGCAGTTGTTCGACAAGCTGCGCAGTAAATGTTGCTGTATTTGAACAAGAGCATCACTTTCTTTTTGAGTATCTGTCGCTAATTTCAATTTATCTTGCAATAAACTTAAAAGGGCATCAATTAATTCAACAGAAAATTGTTCATTTTCTAACGCACCACACAAAGGAAGTAACACTTCACTAGGAATATGAGGTAGAACGTTAATTAATTTTTGGCTATAGTTTTCTTCATTTATGCGAACAGCAAAGTCGGTAATGCCTTGTACACCAACCATCTGCCAATCATCCCAACTATTTTTTTTAGAAATATAAGCTAAAAATGGAGCTAAGTATTCACTTGGTGCTTGTTTTAATTCAAATTTAATTTTGCTATTTAATGCTGCTAACTTGTATTGCGCAGGCGTAAATAAATAAGGATTATTTTTTAGCAGCTCTTCTTGTTGTTCATTAGCATCTTGCATTAAATCACTACCAAGCGCTTCAATAATAATGGCTATAAAGTGGTTTCTTGCACCTTGATTTAATAATCCACGTTCATCAAGAGGAAGTTTTAACAGCCATAAATAAGGCTGTGGCGATTTTTTTTGCCAGAAAGCAATCGCTATACAGGCATGCCCTTGAGAAGGGGTAGGGTAAGGAATTTGATTTAATTCTATTTTTTCAAATTGCTCTTTTGATATTTTTTCTATTTTTCGGCCAATATCATAAAGTCGAAACTGAGAGTTTGATGAGTGTAAAAGCTGTGAAATAGTGTCGATAGTATTCATAACGAGAAAAATTAAACCAAAATAATGAGGGATTGAGTCTGTGCGCTATTATAGAGATAATGCGCTTATCTAGCAAAATTAAAAATGTTTTTATGATCTTTCAATTTGATACCTTAGCACCTGAGAAACCAGTACTAAATATTCTATACCAAGACGAATATCTAGTTGCGGTAGATAAACCCTCAGGATTATTTGTTCATCGCAGTTTTATGGATAAAGATGAAGTTTATTTTGCTTTGCAATTGGTGCGTGATCAAATTGGCAAATATGTTTATCCTGTACACAGGTTAGATAGGCCAACATCGGGTGTATTATTGTTTGCATTAACTAAAGACGTTGCACAAAAGATGAATGAAGCTTTTGCCAAAAAGTCAGATAGTGCTAATGGCGATGTAGAGATTAATGCAGGGGAAGGGGATGAACAAAATGATGAGACAGAAAAATTAACAAAAACCTATTACGCTTTAATACGTGGGCACTTGCCATTGGCTGAGCATAGTAAGTTGATAGATCATCCACTCAAAGAGAAACTAGACAAACTTGGCGATAAAAATGTCAGCCGAGATAAAGCGCCGCAATCAGCACAAACTTATTATCATGTGATCAAACAGGCAAGTTTACCTATTCCTTTAGGTAAGTTTGAAAGTGTCCGCTATTCTTTAGTTAAATTAGAGCCTATAACAGGGCGACGACATCAAATTCGCCGTCACCTTGCTCATTTGCGACACCCTATTATTGGTGACATCAATTATGGCGATAACAAGCAAAATCCTTTTTTTATTAAACATTTTGGTTTTAAACGCTTAATGCTTATTGCTAAGTCACTTAGCTTTATTCATCCTATAACTAAGAAGAAAGTGACTATTACTGCTGAATTTGATGAGCAGTGGCAACTAGTTTTTAAAGAGTTAGATTGGTCACTTCAAATTCAAAATACTTAAAGTGACTAATTTTCGTTGCTTATCATCAGTTATTTTTATGTGAACTAACTCTTCGTCAATCGCTTAGCAAAGATATTAGCGTGATAAAAGCCTATGCTTGTGTTTCGTGCCATTTTGGTAAAGATTAAATAACACCAAGGTACTAAATATAAACTTGTGATAGTTGAAAATGTTAACCCGCCAATAATGGCAATAGCTAATGGGGAATAAGAGGGACCATCACCACCTATTTGTGTTGACCCTAGCGCTAGTGGAATCATACCTAATACGGTAGTGGCAACAGTCATTAATACGGGACGTAATCGGGTAGCACAAATGTCACTAATTACACTTTCTAAGTCTTCAAGTTTGGGCGTCATTTGGTTGATTTGGTCAATCAACACAATACCATTATTCACCACTATTCCCATTAATATTAAAATACCAATCATGCCCATAACAGACATGCTAGTGCCAGTAATAAAGAAAAACCAGAATACACCTACGATAGAATAGATAATTGAGCTAATAATAGCGGCTGGCAATAGTAAAGATTCAAATAAAGCCGCCATGACAATATAGATCATCGCTAATGCTAATATCATATTAGTAATCATTATTTGTTGATCGCCTTGCTGGCGATCAAAGCCTTGACCTAATTTCCAGCTGTAACCAACAGGTAAGTTGATTGAATTCATAGCAAGCGATATCTGTTCTTGTGCTTCTTCCATGGTTATATCGCTCAAATTTGCACCAATGGTTAATGCTGTTTGACGATCTTCTCGATAGATTGAAGTTAGTCTAGGTTGTACTTTAAAGTCAGCAACATTTTCTAAGGTAATTGTTTGTCCGTTAATTTGAGTTATGGGAAGTTTTTTTAATTGGTTTAGGGAGTATTTTAATTGTTGATCGTAAAGCAAATGTATTTTTACTTCACCATTAGGATCATGACGAAAGCTTCTTAACTCTAAACCACGTAAGGCGGTGCCAACAACTTGTGCTACTTCTTGAGAATTTAAACCAATTTGACTCGCTTTAATACGATCAATAATTAGCACCATTTCTTTTTGATGCTGAGAAACCTCGCTACGCACATCAGTTAAACCTTGAATATGTTCTAGAACAGGCACTACTTGATTTGATAGCTTAACTAATAAATCCGTTGAAGGACCAACTAAAGTAACACTTGCACCTCCATTTTTAGCACTTTGCCATCCAAAATCTGGTTTTGCTTCGGCAAAATTTGGCATATCTTTTCGGATACGCTCTTTTAGCTCTTTCATCGAGATGTCTCGATTTTCTTTTAATAGCAAGGTTGAAGAAGCTCTCTCTCCACTGTAATAACTATAAACAGAGTCAATGTAGAATTCATCTTGATTCTTGTATAGATACTCTTCAAAGCGATCAACCATAGCCTCAACATGTTCAAGGGGAAATTGTCCTTCAACATGGTAGCGCATAAACAAACGCGTTCCATCTTGATTGTCCATGTTGTCAGAGGTGATTTCTCCCATGGGAAATGCTGCACTGACCAAAATTAATAATGCAATTACGCCAGTAATTTTAGGGTGTGCTAACACCCAAGTTAAGCTGCTTTTATAACGAGCTTGGAAGTGATTACTTTGGGATTTATTTCCTTTAGCGGTTGATTTAGTATTACTTAGTTTATCTAGCGATATTTTACTCAATAGTAAAGGGAGAAGCGTTTTTGCTATGAGTAATGATGCGGCCAGCGAAATGCAAATAGCAATTGCCATATGTTCTAAAAAGACCGTTAACTGTACTTTTTCGCCAATAATATTGGGTAAAAATACTATCATGGTGGTTAATGTTCCCGTCATAACGGCCAGTGATACTTTATTAACGCCTTGTAATATGTTTTGTCTTTTTTCTTTTTTATTTACGCTAGGTGTTCTTTGATGCTGGGCTGAAATAGATTCGGTAATAACAACTGAATTATCTACCAGCATACCTACGGCTAATAATAGTCCCATCATGGAAAGAACATTTAAAGAATAACCAAGTAAATACATGACTGCTAGTGTAATACAAATTGAGAAAGGTACTGAAGCAACTACTAGTAGAGTCGCTGTGGTATTACGCATGAATAAATATAAAACGGCAAAAGAAAGCAGAGCGCCAATTCCGCCAGCGGTTAGTAAGTCAGCTAAAGAGTCGGTTACTCCTTTGGCTTGGTCTTCCATCATGAAAATATTCACCCCTTCAAACTGACGACTTTCACTGATGCTGTCTACTAATTTTACTACTCGGCCAGCCACTTCAACTAGGTTTGCGCTAGATTCTTTAAATACGTTAACGCCAATGGCGTAGTTTCGATCTAGGTGGCGACCATCGATACGCTCAGGCTGCTCAAATTCAACAGTAGCAATATCACCGAGGTATACATTATTTCTAACTTGTAAGGCGCGAATATCTTGAAGTTTAGTAAATTCACCTTTAGGGCTAATGCGTATGCTTGCTTGTTCAGATTTAAGAGAGCCTGCATTTATAGTGAAATTCTCTTTTCTTAACATTAAGGTTAGCTGTTTAATGTCAATGTTATGGCTTGCCATTCTATCGCTTTTTAAACGGATAGATATCTGCCGGGGATCAACGCCGTAAAGCTCAACCTTTGATACGCCACTTAAACGCTCAAGTGGCTTCTTTAAGTAATTATTTAACAGCTGATAGCTATTTTTTAGTTCACGTTCGCTCGATATACGCAGTGTAAGAATTGGCATATCTGCAGTGGAAAATTGATAAACAAATATTCGCTGCAAATCTTCGGGTAGAAGATGGCGTATTGCATCAATTTTTTCTCTTGCTTCAATTGCTTTACCCGTTAAGCTACTCTCCCACTCAACTTCAATGCCTATTTGTGCGCCATTTTCAGTTGAGGTGGAATTTAAACGTAATATGCCACCCATGGTTGATAATGCTTCTTCAAGGGGCTTAGTCACCAAACGTTCAACTTCTGCAGGTGTTGAAGCTTGATAAGGGGCGTTAATCATCATTTCAGGAATATCAATACTAGGCCACTTCTCTAATGGTAATAGTTGCGTGGCAGCGAAACCTGTTAATAGCATAGTTAAACACAGCATTAAGGTAGTGATAGGTTTTCTTAATGCCAAAGCCGTTAAATTCATTGAATTACTTTTTGAGTCGTCACTTTGCTCACCACTAGTTTGCTCAGCGCTATTTATCTTTGAGTGTTTAGACACTAGTAGCCTCCGCTAAATCATTATTTCCTTTAGTTTGACTTACTATATTTTCAGTAAACTCTGTACTATTAAATTTTTTATAGTCGAATAGGCGATACAAAACAGGTAAAACTATTAGCGTTAAAAAAGTAGAGCAAAGTAAACCACTGATAACGGTAATAGCCATCGGGGCTCTTAATTCAGCACCTTCACCTAAACCAATAGCCATAGGCACTAAGCCTAATGTTGTGGTTAGAGTTGTCATAATAATTGGGCGAAGTCGTGATATGGCAGCTTGTTTAATAGCGTTAGTCTTATCACAGCCTTGAGTACGCAATTGATTGATTCTATCTACTAAAACAATGGCATTATTAACGACAATACCAGCCAACATGATCAAACCAATAAAGACTATTACACTGATATTTGTGCCAGTAAGAAATAGACCGTAAACTGAGCCAACAGCGGCTAACGGCACACTAAATAATATTAATAGCGGGTGCAATAAGGATTCAAATTGTGATGCCATAACTAAATAAACTAAAAATATAGCTAAAGTTAAAGCCATGATCATAGAGTCAAATGACTGCTGCATTTCTTCACTTTGACCGCCAAAAGTAGCTACCACTGAAAAAGGTAACTTAAGTTGTTCTATTAGTTTTGTTGCGTTAACAACGGCACTTTTTTGATCTCCCACCGCTATATTGGCACTGATAACCGCAACACGTTGCTGGTTAATACGATTGATTTGAGCTGGCCCAACTGTTTCAACAATTTCACTGATACTGGCTAGGGTGATCGGGTGGTTGCTATCAGGGTTGATCACTAGTTCTTGTAAATCAGTAATCGAGTCACGCTCTTTGATGTCACTGCGAACTAATATATCAATTTTCCTATCTAATAATGTATATTTACTGGCAACATTACCACCAACTTTTACTGCCAATAATCGCGCAATATCCGGTGTGTTTAAGCCTAATTGAGCTATTTTTTGTTGGTTAAAGTGAATGGCAAGTTCAGGCTGGCCTTTACGCTGACTATTAGCAACATCAACAAATGTTGGTGATTTATCCATTAGCTGGGTTAGCTGTTTAGCATATTTTTTCAATTCATCTAGATCATAACCTGCTAATTCAATACTAATAGGTTTGCTAAAAGTAAATAACTCAGGACGATTTAGTGAGGTAGTTGCGCCAACAATATTGCGAGCATATTGTCTTATGTCATCCATCACCGCATTTTCGTCAGTGCTATTGTGCAACATCACTTGTAAACGGGCTTGATGCTCAGCACCTTTATCGCTACTGCTAGTCATTAAACTGCCACGTCCTGTTAGCGAATATGTGCTTTTAACTCTTTTGTCTGTTTGTAGTTTTTTGGCAATTAAGTTAATGGCTTGATCTGTTATTGCAAGCGGTGTTCCGGGTGCTAGTTCTAGATCGAAATAAAATTCACCTTGAGATAAAGGAGGAAGTAGCTCAACTCCAATTTTTGGAAAAACCATTGTGGCGGAGCCAGCAAACAATAAACTAACTATCAAGGTTTTAACACTATGGTTAAGGGCTAATGATAATAGTTTTTGGTAAAAAGATGCCAATACATCGAAGAGGTAATTAAAGCCAGTGGATAAAGGTTTCATTACTAGCGATAATAACTTACTCATAGCGTGAAATATTAATAAAATAAGACGCATAACTAGCATTGGCAAGTAAACAAAAATCAATTTGAAAGGTAGAGCTGACAGCCATGCTATCTTTTGAATAATAGACAACTGTTTAAAGGGCGTTTGTTCTTTTGATACGTTATCAATATTGGTTTGCTCGTGCTGCTTTATTTCACGTGACGCTAGCATAGGTATTAGCGTTAGTGCTACAGCTAAAGAAGCGATTAAAGCAAAGGCAACCGTCATGGCTTGATCCGCAAATAATTGACCTGCAACACCTTCAATAAAAATTAGCGGCACAAATACAGCAAGTGTGGTCAGTGTTGACGCAATAATGGCCCCACTGACTTCTTTGGTGCCCTTTCTAGCAGCCTCTACAACCGATAACCCTTGCTCTTTGTAGCGAGAGATATTTTCTAGTACAACAATAGCATTATCAACTAATAAGCCTGTTGCTAAAGCAATGCCACCAAGTGACATAATATTTAAACTAATATCATTACCATACATCATGTTGAATGTGGCGATAACGGAGACAGGAATAGAAAGTGAAATAATTAAGGTTGGCACTATTGAGCGCAGGAATAAATACAGCACTAACATGGCGAGTAAGCCACCAATAATAGCGGCAGACTTAACTTCATTGATGGCATTACTGATGAAGGTTGATTGATCATAAACAACGGTAAGTTGATAATTGTCACCAACAGTTTTCTTAATTGCGGCAAGTTTGTCATTCACTAATTTTGCTACTTGCACTGTGTTCGCATCGCCTTCTTTATAAATGGCTAGTTCAACCGCTTCTCCAGCGTTGATACGAGTAACATCAGTGCGTTCTTTGTAACCATCAACAACAGTAGCAATGTCATTTAAGTAGATTATTTTATCATTTTCACGATAAACCACTAACTCGCCAATTTGATTAATATGGGTAAATTGGTTGAGGGTGCGTACTAAATATTGAGTATTACCATCAATTAATTTTCCTGCTGAGATGTTAATGTTTTCGGCATTAATTCTATTAATTATTTGCTGACTGGTAAGGTTAAGTTGCGCTAGTTTATGTTGGTCGATAATAACTTGGTATTCCTGCTCTAACCCACCGCCTAGCTTAACTGAAGCAACGCCCAATAAAGACTCAAGCTGACGTTTTATATCATATTCAGCATAGGTTCTTAATTTTGTTAATGCTGCGATAGAATTATCTGTACTTTGTAAGCCAAGGCGAACAATAGGATCTAACGAAGGGTTAAATTTTAGAATGAGTGGTTTTTCAACATCTAAGGGCAGGGTGATTAGATCGATTTTTTCACGTACTTCTAAACTGGTGATATCCATAGCTGTTTGCCATTCAAATTCTAGCAAAACATCAGATTGACCTGCTTTTGAAATAGAGCTTATTTTTCTTAGTCCTTTGACTACACCTACCGCTTCTTCTATTGGCTTAGTGATTAATTGTTCAATTTCTCCTGGCGCAGCACCTGTGTAGTTAGTGCGAACTGTTAGTGTTGGATAGGATAGCTCGGGCAATAAATTCACCGCCAAACGAGACAGCCCAACTAAGCCAAATAAAATTACTGCAAAAGTAAACATCCACACGGTTACAGGGCGTTTTATCGCAGTATCAACTAAACTCATCATTATTCCTTAATTCGTAATTATTGTAGTAGTTAGTTCTAGTGGATTAGTGCGCTTTTACAATGGCTATTTCATCATTTGCTAATGAACTGTCGTTTTCTATGGAAGTATCATCGTCGTTAAGCACTTCCACTAGCGCATCTGCTTTTAAGTTATGCTGACCATTAATCACGACAGAGTCGCCTTCTTTAATATCACCACTGATTTCGGTTAGTTGTCCTTCAATAAAGCCTTTACTTATTTGTACTTCGATTGCTTTGTTATCTCTTACTAAATAGATTTTACTGTTATTGTCTAGCGTTATAATAGCGTCGCTAGCGATAGTAAATGCATCATTATGTGTAGCAAAAGTTAGTGCAATTTGCGCGAACATACCCGGCTTTAACTCCTGTTTACTGTTCTCAATAGATAGAATGATCTTGAACGTACCGCTGTTTGGATCAATGACAGGAGATATTGAACGTACATTTGCTTGATATAGTTGATTTTTACGAGCACTAAAGCTTAAATTTGCTTGCTGATTTAGTTTAACATTACTCAATTGATGTTCAGGCAAGTAAACTATTGCTTGCAAGTTAGTTGAATCAACAATATGAAATAGTTTTTGATAACCTTGGGTGAAATAACCTGGCTTTACATATCTATGTGAAATGAAACCTGAAATAGGAGCAACAATTTGGCTGTCTTGTAAATCTAATGCAGCGAGTTTTCGAGCGGCTACGGCTGCTTGGTGTTGATATTTTAGTTTGTCAGAAGCTTGGGCACTGACCAGTTTTTTTTCAGCCATTAAATACAAACGTTGTAACTCTTGATTGATGCCAGCAAGCTCCGCATCAGCCTTATCAAGTGCTAATTGGTAACGGCGGGGATCTATTTTAGCTAAAACCTGACCTTTTACAACATAGTCACCTTCTTCAACACTTAGTTGCTCAATAATCCCAGTAACACGTGTGATAATGTCAGCTTCAGTACGTGATTCTAAAGTTGCGGTTGTGTGGAAGTTCGATGAAATACTGTTGCGCTCAATGCTGGCAACAGAGACAGGAATAGCGAATTCTTTCTCTTCTTCTGTCACTTTCGCCGTTGTTTCACCGCAGCCAACTAGAAAAATGGTGTTAAAAGTAAAGAATGAAATTAGTAGTGCTTTTTTTGTGTTAATAGTTAACATTTACTTATCCATAGAGTGAAACTATTTTAGTTGTATTAAAAATAGCACACGCTATGCCAACAAGTGATAACACTTATGTAACAAGGAGTTACAAATATTAACAGTTTTAATGGATATTGTAGTGTGTGAAAAAACTTATTATTTGGTGAATTTACTCATTTTTTACGAGAATTATAGGCCATTAATTTGGAGCACTTATATTAACGGCATTGATATCTTGTAATATTAGTTTTGTATACGCATTTTCAGCTCTACTATTTGATTTGTCTGAGCCTTTATCACCTTTAATTTCAACAGCATAGTTTGAGAATGGGTTGTTATAATGTGCTCTATCTTGTTCGAAAGCTAACATCATTGCTTGATCTGTTGTCATTGGTCTGTTTAAAAGAGACATCATTAATTGATGATCAGAATTCATTGTTTTTTTAATTGTATTTTCATTAATGGGGGTAAATTGCGTGTGAGAAAAGTTCTCTCTAACAAATCCTTGAGAATAACCATTATCAATAAAGTAATTATTATTAACTTGTTCGGTAGAGCTACAAGCAAATAAAGATAAACAAAATAATAAACAGATACTATTTTTAATAGTAGGTAGATTTAAATAGGATAAATTTAGAGAGTACATAACAAACCTTCACAGCAAAATAGTTTCTATAACTATGAAAGAGCAAGTGTTATGCCAACTGAACTTTTGACATGTAGATATTGTTTGTTGTGCTACTTAATTCATTGAAAACAAGGTTTAAATTAAGCTTTATTTATTTCCTTTTTATATTGCGATAGCTACTTTTTTGGTTAAATAACATACTTGCATTTGATTGAATTATAACCGTCAATTTTTTGCTGTTTTCATCTTTGTTCATTTTCAATTGAAAGTGTCTCTTCTAACCATTTGGTAAATGCAATAATTGGTGCGTAATCTTGTTTATCATTTGGGGTTACTAAATAATAACTACTGTCAGTGTTTAATGGCTTGTTACATACAACAATCAATTCACCTCGCTCAAGTTCACGTTGAATTAAAAATTTTGGTAGTAATGCCACACCTAGGCCGGCAATTGCAGCATTGGTTGCGAGTGAAAATTGCTCGAAATGCATTCCTTTCCTAGCTTTGCTTTGAGTACTGACGCTGCTTATTTCTATTTTGTGATCTTCAAACCAATGTTGCCAATCATTGGGTCTGGTAGATATATGAAGTAAAGGTTGGTCAACTAAGTTAGCACAAATATCACCAATTTTATCAAATTTAGCTTCGTTAAACAGTTTTGGAGAGCATACAGGAATCGATTCTTCACCCATCAAAAGAGAACAGTTTGCATGAGGCCAATCTTTTTTACCAAAGTGTATTGCACAATGGACATCTTCTAAACTGAAATCAAAGGGGGATAATTTACTGACTGTATTTATAGTGATTTTGGGGTTTTTTGCTAAAAAGTCAGGCAGCCTGGGCATTAACCAGCGGGAGCCGAACATGGGTAAAATAGCAATATTTAGCACACCACTTGCTGGGTTGGTCATGATATTTAATGTAGCACTTCGAATATGATTTAATGCACAGTAAACTTCTTTGGCGTAAATTTTTCCAGCTTCAGTTAAGCAAATTGTTTGTTTATGCCGTTGAAACAAGTTTACTGATAACTGCTGCTCTAGTGCCGTTATTTGTCTACTAATAGCACCTTGAGTTAGTGCTAGTTCTCTAGCCGCAGCAGTAAAGCTGCCAGTTCTAGCTGCGGCATCAAAAGCTGATAGCATACTTGTACTTGGTAATAATCGTTTCGAGTGAGTTTTTATTGTCATTAAATTATTTTGATATTAGTCTGCCAATTCTAAGTAACTTTTATTGTGCTATCTTTTTTGACTAATGTCATTACAAAAACTCATGATATAGTGAATTATTGTCGTTTGCAAGACTTCAGTTTTTAGCTGAATATACCCGCACAAAAACCAAGGGTATCAATTAAAAAGGTCTCAGATGTCAAATTCAAATGTAGTACAACCAATCGATGTTGCTATTGTTGATCCAAAAGCATTAACTTCAGAAGAACAAGCGTGTCAACCAAGCGGTGCTGTTCATGTTCGCCAAAGTGGTATTAATGACGTTACTTCGTTAGATGTTGAACATATGCAGGGTATTTATGGCTATAGCGAAGAAACTCGTCAAATTATTAAAGATGAAAATTTATTACCTATTGGCTTATTAAGTCGTTTGCATGCCTCTTACCCACAGCACTCAGGCTTGATGGAAAAAGAAGCACATATGTTTGATGAAAAAGATCAATACACTGGACTTTCTGGTTTTAGAAAAGTGGTTGAAATTTTGCAAGCTAATAATATTGATATTGGCGATATCGAAGAACGTGAGTTATTTGTTGAGGTATACCGATTTTTAGCGACTAAACACAGTTTAAATAGTATTGACTGGACTAACTTTTATGAAGATTCAGTTTTTCAGTTAGTGATGCCGCAGCCAAATATGATCAACCAATGCACTGTTTCAGAATATATGGGTGCAAGATTAGAAGAAAAGAAAAAAATTGTCAGTGACTATCAAGAAAAGACTAGTCCACATGATGGTAATCAACAATTAAATAAACCTTGGTTTGAGAATGAGCAAGGCGAAATTGAATTCCTTGATGGCTCTCAACATAAATATCCACAATGTCAGTTAATTTTTGATAAAACGACCCAGAACTGTTTTTCATTTTGTACTTATTGTTTCCGTCACGCACAAGTACGTGGTGATGAAGATATGTTTATTCAAAAAGAAATTGATCAAATTCATCGTTATTTGAAAGTACATAAAGAAGTAACTGATATGCTTATTACTGGCGGTGACGGTGGTTATATGCCGGCTAGCCGTTTAGAGCAATATGTTACACCACTAATGGAAGATAGAGAGTTATTGCATGTTAAAACAGTGCGTTTAGCGACTCGCTCGTTAACTTTCCAACCAGAAATGATTTTAAGTGCTAAATACGACAAGATGCTAGCAGTATTCGATAAGTTGCATGAGAATGGCATTCAATTGGCTTGGATGGCACATTTCTCAACGCCACGTGAATTATTAAATCCTACAACTATTGCTGCTATTCGTCGATTACAACGTCATGGCGTAGTTATTCGTAGTCAAAGCCCAATGATGAATCATATCAGCTTATTTGAGAATAAAGACGGTAGCATTGATATTGATAGAAGTGCGCAAAACTGGATAGACCTAGCCAATATCATTGGTACAATGCTGATCAGCTTCCACTCAATGTATTGTGCGCGTCCAACAGGTGAACATCATTATTTTACCGCTCCGCTTAGCGCTGTAAGTAAAATATTTGATAAAATTTACCGTGCATTACCTTCTATTAACCGCCCAACGCGCCATATTTCTATGACAACATCGGCAGGTAAAATTTCAATTATGGGTGAATGTGAAGTACGTGGCGAACGTGCTTTTGCTTTAATGTTCACTGAAGGCAGAAATATGGAATGGTTGGATAAAGTATTTTTAGCTAAATACGATGAAACCACAAATGATGTGAAATTATTAAAACCACTTGAAGGGGATACCTTCTTCTTTGAGGAAGAGTTAGCACAAATCGAGCATGATTTAGCTGCAGCATTGAACAACCGACTTAAATCATAATGCTATAAATTTTGAGCTAGTAGTTAGCTTTGGGTTATTAAATCTGAAAACCAGCTTAATTGCTGGTTTTTATGTTTAGGATGAACGGTATGTCGTGGTGCCAAGGATGGCAAAGAGCGTGTTATTGCTTATCTATAATGTTTGCAATAAGTTGAGCTGTTTTTTCTGGTTGCTCAAGAGGGAACATATGTCCACCTGAGGTTGTGGTAAGTTGAATGATTTTATTTAACTTAACAAATTTCTTAAAATAACTATGAGGACAGACCTCCGTCTGCTCACCATAAACTAGGCTTGCAGGTACTTGAAGTTGATTTTTATAGTTAGATAAATTTGAGGCTAAATTTCTGAATATATCAGCTTCTACCTGAGAAGAAAAAACTAACTCTAATTGTTCATTTCGTTCGATAATACCATGGCTGACATAGTCATCCAAACACCGCCTATCAAAGTTTTTAAATAATTGCCTACGGGCGAATAACTTTGCTATATCAGTGCCTAACGGCCAGTGTGTTCTTCTTATCTTTGCTTTACCGGCGGGGCTGAATTTATCTACAAACCGTGTCTTTTTTATAAACTTTACTGCTAGTGCTGTGCCACCAGTTATTACCGGAGGATCTAACATAATTAACCCTTTGAATAACTCAGGTTGTTGACAAGCAGCAATGAAAGAGATAACTCCACCAAACGAATGACCAACATTAATAACTTGTTCTTGTTGATGGATAATCAACTGTTGTTTAACAAAATTAATAAGCTCATCAACTAAAGGTTGCCAGTTGTTTTCGACAGGGTACTGGTCATCATGACCATATTTTTCGAGAGATATTACTTGGTATTGTTCTGGTAAGAAGTTGAATAAAGTTTGGTAACTTCCTGCAGGAAAACCATTAGCGTGAACAAAATTAATAAGCGTTTTTGACATAGAAGAATAATTAACTAGTGGAAACAATGAATAACTAGAAAGTTAAACGCTTGTTTGAATTTTGTCAATGTTCATTTTTGAAGTAGAGCAAATATTTTTTAACAAAACATTAAAAAACCCAGCTAGGCTGGGTTTTGGTTGCGAACAAATTTTTTAAGAAAGGTTGGCTAAAACTCTTCCAACATATACTCTAACGAATCTTCATATATTTTTAGTTCTTTTTCTAGTTGGAATTTATCTCTTAATTGTTCTATTTCACGCCATTTTCTTTTTTTATTTGACGCTGGTTTTCCTTTTGCGGGTTGACTAACTGACTTTAACACCTGGCTTAAATTATCCATAAAAGTACCCCTTAATAGATTTTCTGTAAAAACATAAATCAACTGCACCTTTTTAATATCATATTTTTTGATTGATGCAAATAAAAAACGCACATTTTTTAACAAAAATGTGCGTTTAAAATACGTTTAATGGTGCTTGTTTGGGCGACAATTACCGTTTAAAGCATCTCTGCTAGCTGCTTTTCAAGCTTAACTTGGTCAATAGCAAAATTACGAATCCCTTCACTTAACTTCTCAGTCGCCATAGCATCATCATTCATCTGCCAGCGCCATTGAGTTTCAGTAAGCGGAGTTTCTGATGAGGTTATTTGACTGTTATCTTGAGCACGAAGCTTCTGCTCAACGGTGGTTGTGCTATTCGCTAGTTCATCCATTAGTTGCGGGCTGATAGTTAATCGGTCACAACCAGCAAGCGCAATTATTTCACCAGTATTTCTAAAGCTGGCACCCATCACTACTGTGTTATAACCATTGCTCTTGTAATAGTTGTAGATACCTGTAACAGAAACAACACCAGGATCTTCGTCACTTGGATATTCTGTACGACCCGTGTCTTTTTTGAACCAATCAAGAATACGACCAACAAATGGAGAAATAAGATAAACACCAGCTTCCGCACAAGCTCTTGCCTGTGCGAAACTAAATAGCAAAGTTAAATTGCAGTTAATGCCTTCTTGTTCAAGTTGCTCTGCAGCCTTGATACCTTCCCAAGTTGAAGCAAGTTTGATCAAAATACGATCATTACTAATGCCTGCTTCATTGTACATTGCGATTAATTTATGAGCTTTGGCAATAGAAGCATTTGTATCAAATGAAAGTCGAGCATCTACTTCAGTTGAGATACGACCAGGAACCGTTTTTAATATTTCTAAACCAATCAATACGGATAATCTATCTGCCGCATCAATAACTTGCTGATTAACATCATTTGACTGATCTTTTGCCCAAGTAACCGCATCAGATAATAAATTTTGATATAACGGTAATGCTGCCGCTTTTAACAATAATGATGGGTTAGTAGTAGCATCTTGAGGCTGAAATTTAGCAATCGCTTCAATATCACCTGTATCGGCAACTACCGTTGTCATTTGTTTTAATTGTTCAAGTTGAGAAGAAGAGTTTGTCATGATGGACCTATAGTTTTACTAAAAATAATTACCAATAATTTATATGATGAAATATTACTACATTAATACGATAAATGTACCCCTTTAAGCATTATTTGTTTAAAGTTTTCGTGATTTTTCAAAATGCATTGTAATTACTAATAATCTGTTATGAATGTTTCTCTTACATAAATTAAAGCTATGTTATAGTTTACACCATCGAACCCTTTAAATTGTTAAGTCGAAGTATATTATGTTACTTGTTGTTTCCCCTGCTAAAAAATTAGATTTTGAATCTCCTTTGGCAACAACTCAAATGAGTCAGGCAAGTTTGCTTGAGCATAGTGAAATATTAATTGAGCGTTGTGTAAAACTTTCCCCAGATCAAATTGCTTCGTTAATGAAGTTAAGTGATAAATTGGCGGGCTTAAATGCGGCACGCTTTGGTGAGTGGTCACAGCCATTTACGGTTGAAAATTCCCGCCAAGCTGTACTTGCTTTTAATGGTGACGTATATAGTGGTTTAGATGCTAATTCATTTAGTGATGATGACTTTAATTTTGCACAGCAGCATTTTCGAATACTATCAGGTTTATATGGTCTACTTAAACCGTTAGATTTAATGCAAGCTTATCGATTAGAAATGGGAACTAAACTCGATAATGTTCGTGGTAGCAATTTATATCAGTTTTGGGGAGATATCATTACCAATGAATTAAATATAGCATTAGCTGAGCAAGGGGATGATGTGTTAATTAATTTAGCCTCAAATGAGTATTTTAAAGCAGTTAAGGATAAGTCATTAAATGCGACTATAATAACGCCACAATTTAAAGACTGGAAAAATGGTCAATATAAAATGATCAGTTTTTTTGCTAAAAAAGCGCGTGGCTTAATGGCACGTTATATTATTCAAAACCAATTAACAGATGTGGAGCAATTGAAAAACTTTGATTTAGCAGGGTACCAACATAACAGCGACTTAACTCAAGGTAATGATTTGGTATTCACACGAAAAGAAATATAGGGCTTATTGGTCCACTTGAGCTATGTCTGTTACTTTGGCTCCGCCAGCTATTGCAGCTGCAGTTGCAGACTCTGCGGAAATCCCCGACTTAATAGCTGTCGAGATAATCTCACGAGTCTTGTCACTGTTAGACGAGTTTACGGCAATACTGACAACATCGGTATTATCTGGTGAAATTCTTAATGTATCTCTAACAATATTGACTACTTGATCAGGTAGCGCCTTAATTGCTACCACTAAAATATCAAGCATTCTTTCAGGATAGCTTTGCATTGTGTCGTCTACAACATGTTTTGCCATTAGAGGTTCAGCAATTATTGCAACCCTGACAATATTCTCTATATCCAAAGGATTGTGTGAAACAGCAGCATTCACAATTTCTTTAGCGTAAGCAGGCTCTTCAGTTAACGCAAAACTGACTACATCTTCACTTTTTGCAATATTGGCTCTCAAAATTATATCGATAACATCACTTGTTAAAGCAGGCTCGGCTCGTAATGCACCGCACATAATCTGTTTGTATTCTTGAGGGTATTTAGCAATCGCAATTTTTAAAACCGACTCTATTTTTTCAGGATAACTTTTAAGTAAGGCTTTAACACTTTTTTCAATTGCCATTTCAGAGTTCATTTGATGTTGCACAAGCTGATCAAATAAGTCAGAAAGTACTTCTGTTTGTCGGCTTTGTATTTGGGTATTTGAATGACTAAAAGCAGGAAACGAAAAACATAAAACAATTGCGCATAAAAAACATAAATACTTCATTGATACTTCCAACTAATAAATAAAACCCCTACGCATTGTTCCATCAATTTGAGAAGCGAAAATGATTACACCCAGACAAGTATTATAGCGTTGTCGATCTGTATATAACCGCATATATGCTTAAATGTCTATGGGTTAGTCTATTAAATCTACGTTTAGTTCAATTTATCTTCGAACAAATAAAAGTTTCAAAATAATGCTTGATCCTTTTTAAAAGTTCTCTACAATGCGCTTCAGTTCCAAGGGGTTCAGGCAAAAAGCCTAACCAACTGGATGTTTTGATAAGTTATCTGCTTTCATTTATTGATAATTAGCTAACTTAACGTTTAAAGTATAGGTTTTAAAAGTTTGCAAAAACTTTTAAAAAAGATTCAAAAAAACGTTGACATTAAAACACAGACGCGTAGAATGCGCATCTCGCTTCAGGCAAGGCTTTAAAGCAAGTCTGGAGCATAAAGTAAAACGAATGAGATTTTACTTTAGTTAACTCCTTCTTAGTAAGAGACGTTAACGTTCTTTAACAATTAGTTATCATGCAATTTGTGTGGATACTCACATTACTTGTTTTTACATAGTTCTTTACCTTTTATTAGGTAAGAACAAAAAAACGCTTAATGAATGATGTTCATGCAAATAAATATATACTTATATATGTAATGCGCTATTTAGTTTCTTTTATTAGAGATTAGGTAGCACGACAGAATTCATTGAGCAGTTATGCATCGCTTGTCGGTGACGTAACACAAACGATTTTTAATTGAAGAGTTTGATCATGGCTCAGATTGAACGCTGGCGGCAGGCTTAACACATGCAAGTCGAGCGGTAACATTTCTAGCTTGCTAGAAGATGACGAGCGGCGG
>Ga0209184_1000114_pt1 | contig 103952 bp, 86 predicted proteins | sample EN8Hudsemesocosm_2_FD_184627 | JGI IMG/M metagenome (GOLD analysis project Ga0209184, IMG submission 184627) | Methane-oxidizing microbial communities from mesocosms in the Hudson Canyon - EN8C Hudson Canyon (SPAdes) (version 2) | ecosystem: Environmental > Aquatic > Marine > Cold seeps... | reverse complement strand
GATTTTCGTCGTGAAATTTCGGTGTCAACATTGCCTGCAGGCGACACTCAAATATCTATTACTATAAGTATTGGCGTTATTTTCGATAGTAAAGAAGGACTTTCAAAACAGATGAATGAAGCAGATAATGCACTTTATTTAGCTAAAGATCATGGTCGTAACCAGATTGTTATATCTGGTAGTGATGAGCACGAATAGTCAACTAAGCTTCTTTGGACAACTAGCTATATCTTTTCAAATAAATCGTCGAGCTTAATATCAAAGTAATCACAAAGCTTGTCAATTACTTCTAGATCAACTCTGGTTGCTGTTTCGTTATATAAACGCGAAATAGTTCCTCTGTTGATCCCTGTGTCTTTGGCAACATCTGAAATTTTCAATCGTTTCTCGCCCATGATTATCGAAAGATAACACTTAATCATTTGTCCTCCAGGTGAGCTAAATGCTCTGTAAAAGATTAAAACGCTCTTCTGAATATAAAAGGCATTATTATACGTCGTGACCTTTTAGAGATTATATTTATTTTTCAGAGCTCATTATGCTCCTTAGAAGTGTAACTTGAATTATAGATTTTATCATCCACGAAATGAGAATTTTCTAACAGCAGTAACTTGAATTCATATGAGTTATTGATTTGTTGGGCATTTTTATTTTAGTTGCTCTTAGATTTGCCAAAGAAAATTAAAAAGGTGTGCACTATACAGAAGTTGAGGATGTGACTTTTTGTTTTATCTTGAACAAAGTCAATCTATTATCGTCGTTGGTAGGATAATATATAATGGCTTTACAGGATATGATTAGGTAATGGTCCGACAGGAGTCGACTTGACGCCTGTCGGTTTTTATAAATAAGCCACTCCGTTTCTTTTCAATTCATTCAATTCATTCAATTAATCTCATAAGCTATTAAAAGTTATTTAATTCCTTTATGCTCTGCATAAATAAAACGTAGATTTAACATAGATATTTATTATGGCTATTGAGCATTCGACTCTATTAACCGACGAATTTGTCATTACTGTTGCAGGTAATAACGCCCAAAATTCTGTTTTGTCTAATTTTGTATTATCTAATAATACTGTTGTTAGCATACAAGCTGGGGAAAAGGTGAGAGTGCTTGATTCTGAAAGCCATATTTTAATTTTTTCAGGTTATGAAATTAGGTGTCTTGAACAGCATAATTCAAATGTTTTTCGGCAGTTGATTGATGCGCCTCAGCCCGCCATTAGTGAGTGGCTGGAACAAGCTAATGGCTATTTTTCTCTTGCGATAATTAATAAATCTGATGGTGGTATTGTTATCGCTCGAGATAAGTTAGGTGCTAAACCGCTTTATTATCAGTTCAGTGATAAAACCATCACGCTTGCGAATAGACTTAATAATATGCCGCATAGTGCTAATCAAACATTTGATGCGGTTGGCTTATTTGAATCAATTAATTATCGTTGGATGTCAGGTAAAGAAACGTTAATTAACTCTATCTCTCAGGTTCCGACTGCTTGTTATGTGGATATAACTGATAACTCATCGGTAAATGAAACACGTTATTGGAACTGGGAAGCAGCATGTAGAATTACAGAACGACCAGAAATGTCAGAAGTTATTGCCTCTTTAGAAAAAGGCTTTGACGAATACTTTAAGATTATTGCACCACAAGTGAAGAAAGTGTTAATTCCGCTAAGTGGTGGTATCGATTCTTCAGTTTTAGCGGCAAAAGCAGCAGAGCACCTTGGTGATAAAGCAGTGCTTGGTATTGTTAAATTTGAAGGAGATAACAACCCTGAATATCAAACGGCATGTTATTTTGCTAAAACGCTTGGCTTAGAAACGCGTGTTATTGAATATAAAAATGAAGATGTGATTAACGATATTAACTCGTTAGTTGATAAATTGGAGCAACTTCCTCGCCATTATAGTTCTATGCCTTTTGCTAAATTGTTAAATTCATCAGATGAATTTGATGGTGTAATTTATGGCGAACCAGGTGATACCTTATTTGGTTCAGGCACCATTAATCGCTTAATTAAACGATTAAAAAAGAAAAAATATAGTCAGTATATTCCTAACTGCTTATTTAATGGTGTAGTAAGACCATTACAGCCAAATATAGCTAAAAAGTTTATCGAGTTAAAAAAAGAATCTATTCATAGTTTATTTCATACCGCCGACAAATTGGTTTTTGATAAAAATGATGAAGTAGTGCTATCTCAATTACAAAAGCATATGAGAGATGTTTTACATATAGATGGACACCTTGCGCTAAATGATGATGGCGATTTTCTTGCTCAAAACAAAGCGGATTGGTTGGCTCAGTTAAAGAATTACATGTTGATAACCGATATTGTTGATCATTTAATTACAGCTGATCACTTAATTGAAAATCGTAAAATGGAAATATTAACGCCTCTTTCTTATAGCCCTGTTGTTGAGGCGACTAAACTAATATCGGAAAATCTCTATTTAGGTAAATCGCATGTAAAAATTGCGCTACGAGAACTAGGCTGTAAATATTATTCTAAAGAAAGTATGTATGCACCTAAATATGGCTTTAATACGCCCAATGATGTGTGGATTGAGGCGTTACGTACATCAATGGAAGATAAGATTGGTAATGGGCAGTTAGTTCAACAAAATATACTCACTGATGTTTCAGCAGATAAGTTATCTTCACTATCAAAAGAAATGATCTGGACGCTATATCATCTTGAAATATTCGCGAGTAAATTTAACATTCAAGCAAGCCCCAATTAGGGCGTTTTTGTTACTTCGTCGTTACGTTCACTAGTTTACCGTCAATGAATATGGCTTGTTTATCGAGGTAAATACTCGCTTGGGGGCTAACCATGTCGCAGTGCTGTGGGTATTGTCCAAAACCTAAATTAATACTGCCAAAAACGCGTTCTGCTTCCATTAAGCTTCCTGAAAAATTTGCAGGAGGCAATAAGCCTAAGCAAAAATGCAAAACTTTTCGGTTCGATACTGATGAGTATTTATTGATTTCTGTTAATATCTTAGGGCTTCCAGATAGTTTTTTAATATGACCTTTTTTAATTTCACAGCCTATCCATTCAGTTATCTTGCCAAGCTGTTTCGGTGGAAATATATAAGTATTAGTGCAAAATTTGCCGCTTACCGTGCGCGGACTACCAAGAAAAGAAATTTGCCCAATTAAAAAGGTCTCTTTTGATGAGTTTTCTAAAATACCCTCACTGACTCTTACGTGAGAAGAGCGCCATGGAATTATTTTCAATTTTGTTAATATTTTTTCTAGCATGGTTCGTTTCATTGCCATACGAATATCAGTACCTGCAGGGCAAGTGATATGAATGTTATTCGCCTTTTTAAACTTATCTGTTAATACCTTGATGAGTTTAGTGCTTTTTTCCATGTCATTTTGATAAACGCAGCGGTAAAAGGCATCAGCAGTTAATGCGCCGAGGCTAAACAGTTGAATCTTATGTTTTCTTGCTAGATGCCATACCTCACTAGGATAAAAATATTGTTCTGAAAGCTCAATTATCAGGTCAGCTTTAAAGACAGTATATTGTTGAATTAAATTATTTTCTTGTTGTTGTAAAGGTTGTGAGGAGTCAATTGTTAACCAAAGGATATTTAATAACAGTTTCTCTGCTGCCGTTACCAGTGCTTGCTTTAATAATAAATCTGTATTTTCATCACCATAAATTAAAATGCGGTTAATACTTCTTAAGTTAATGTTATGCGTAAAAAAATAATGAGCAGCCGCTTCTAATTGCATTTTATCTACAGGAGAAGTTTTGCTATTAACAGGTGGTGTTATTGATTGTTTATTATCATCGGGTAAAAACGAATGCATACCATTGATTATTAATCCGTTAACTCTATATTTGTTGGCGAGTTTTTGTGTCGGAATGTCGTCATAGGGAACCAAGCCCTGTAGCCGTTTAGCTTGCTGATGAATGAAAGGAAAGGCACTAATAAACTGAGCTAGTTTTTCGGATGAAAAATGATGATTTAAAAAGAAGCCGTGTAAGCTGGCTGATGTTATTGTTGGCTGCCATTTTCGTTTAAGTTGAAAAATACCATCATGAAAGAATGGCTTTGTTAAACCAAAACTTACTTGGCTATAACCTAATTCGGCCAAGTGAAGCCCTGAAAAATAATAACAAGCGGCAATGGCTCCTTGGTTCATCCATTCCCGTTTCGCACCTTCTATACCTATAGACCAAAATCTAGGAAGATTTTGGCTGTAATCAATAACCATGCCCGCGATAGTTTGCAGATCATTTGCTACAAAGACTATCTCAGCCTTGTTCTCTTGTAATAGCCCCTTTAGCTTAGGCCATTGCATTGCGATACTGCGTTCCGCGTGTCTGGCAGTGATGTAGGGCTTGTACATATTGTTAAAAAAATCATCAGCTTTATCTAAGTCTGAAGAAACAAAATAACGCAAGTTATTTCGTTTAATTCGACTTAAGTCTGACTTAGACGATTTATTGGTTATCGGCAGAGGCAATTGGGCATTGCTATTGACCCATGTCGGTAAATAAAACTCATTGCTGTGATTTTTCATAAAATATTTTTTAGCATTCTCCATTGATGAAGAAATTAAAATAAGATCGCAATTTAAGCTGTTGTTAAATAGCAAAGAATGAAATTGCCAAAAATATTTATTACCTAAGCTTTGTGTTTGAGCTTGCTCAAAAAATAATAATTGGAAGTAGCTTAAGTCTATCTCTTTACCCACAAATAATATCTTACCTAGTTCACCTGTATGGCGCCATGTGCCGGTAATAGCATAAGTCGTTGTTTTAAAGAAAGGAATGCGTTTTTTGATGTGTTTTTTAATTGTATTCAACATATATGATGACTTTGCTTAATGTTAAAAAATTTTATAATTAAAGATTGGCTTTTCTTTGAGCATATAGCCTAAGCTAAAACGGTTTGTGTTCGAATAAATACAATGCCAAAGTGGCTCGTTTTTCGTCATTCTTAATGCCCTTAAATTCCATGTTTTATCAGTTAACTTGATAAATTCTCCATCAAGGCGAGCGACTGTTGCTATGTCAGCCTATAAAAGAATCTTAAGAATACCAAAAAAATGGCCACTCGACACCAAGTTGGTTTCTTTTAATTTGTCAGGGATAACATCACATGCTAGGTCATATAAACCACTACTGTTAAGCTCTGTTTTCATAACTTATTGCTTAATTTTTACTATTTTTATATTGCATATATTGCATATATTGTTCAAACCATTGTTTTATGTTTTTAAGTTCTTTATTGCTACTTTGAAATGATATTGTCCAATTCATTATTCTAGCTAAATAAGCTATTGCAATCGGTTTATAACCAAAATTGAAGTAAACGGCAAGCGAGGCATGATTATCTTGATGAACACTCGTTAGCATTTCTTTCACGCCACCTTGGGCTAAATGTTTTAATAAGAACTGTTTAACAATGGAACCATACCCTTTATTTCTATCATCTTTATAAGTATAAAAATCATAAGTAAATGCTTGTTTGCAGCTTAATGTTAAAAAGTCAACTTCCTTTTTAAAGCCTCTAAATATCGCACATTTATCGTGACTAACCCAGCTATAGGCAACAACTCTTTTTTTATTTAATAAGATAAAACAGCTATCACCTTGTGCTATACGTTGACGATAAACCGCTTCGGGTAATGCTTCTTGATGCTGCATTATTTGATTTATCGCTGCTTCGTCATTAACTAAGCATTTCATGTTTTTAGATATATTAAGGTTAATTAATGTGGGGGATATCTCTTTTTTTAAAATAAGAGGACACGCAATAAATTTATCTTCAATATGAATGGATCGTGTCGGAATTATACGACGCGGAAACAGTTTGACTAGCCACATTAATAGAGTATATTTTTTGTTCGATAGTTTAAGTGTTGGAAAATTTTTATTCATTGTTATCGGCGAATTATGTGTTTGATAAAGATTTCAAATTTTTACAATATCGTTTTTGCCAAGGTCTATTTAGTGGTACTTCGTAGCATTGTTTTTTGTTTCTAACGATATCTGATCAAATAATTTTCGGTAAAGTGAGTTTTAGCCAATAATCTAATTGTTGAGCAATATAACTTAACTGTAAGCTTTTTGTTAATCGAATACAGGCGTTGTAATAGACATCATTATGTAATTTTTCCGTGAGGATGAAGAGTAGAGCATGACAAAATCCATGTCGTCTTCTAGTTCGATTGTTAAACGTACAATTAACAATGTTAAGTTTTGAATATCACCTGCTTCGATCATTTTTATATGTTGATTAATGGCGTCAACGTTATACCAGTATAGCAGTTCATATGAGATCAGCATGTTCGTGATGTTCATATTAAATTTATACCATTAGGGTGTGCTATAGAAGATTAAAATACTCTTTAGATGGTAATTAAGTGACATGGGTATTGATTTTTGGTCTGCAGGGAGTGAGCTGCTGCTCAATATTTATCCTGTAGTGATCTTGATGTCGATAAACTGAATGAAGCCGAAGTAGCTTGCCATAGCATTAAATCGCAATGAAAAAGTAGATAAGTAAAAATATCAAAAACTTTATGGAAATGCTGAGGGTAATCGAATAGAATCCTCGACTAGTGCGCTCTCGTGGTGAAATGGATATCACATGGACCTCCGGAAGCCGCAATTTGAATTTCAGCACCCGTTTGAGGGTTACGACCTTTACGCGCAGCACGAGCTGACACTTTAAACGTACCAAAACCTACTAGTGCAACATCTCCTCCATCAGCTAATTCAAACTTTGGTTATAATTTAACTTATATAAGAAATAACAATAACGAGAGCTTAGCAATTTTTTTGTGTGTAGACAGTATCGCTACGGTTAATGACGAGGGTGATATTAATTCATACCCAGATATTGTACTAAGGTAAAATATATTCAATTATTCAATTATTTGAATTAACCAACTTTACTTGAAACAGATAAGTTTGCTCCCCCAATAAAAAAAACACAAATATTAGAAAATAACATCACTATCGAAGGCGTTCTCGTTGGGACAAAATCAGATCCTGGGCAACAAATCAGTTTAAAAGTTGATGATGAATAGCTTTCACTCTTTCTAAAAGTCGAAATTTTCAAAAATATATTATGGAAGTTAAGGGAAGGGGATTTAGCTAGAAATTTATAAATATGGTCCCTGACAGGGTTTGAACCTGTGAGTGACTCTATCTAGCTGAGTTACTCGCCCTTGTAAATGCTTATATAATATCTGCATATTCCGGCAAAAGTTAGGTTTCAATCCGTTTTGTTAGTGATTTGAATCCGGTTAGTACGACGCAGTTGTCCGGTTATGTTGTAGGGGCTAGTCTTGGTTAATCTATGAGTTTTAGTTCTTTTTGATATCTAATATATAAATAGCCCTTGCTGCTTTTTGGATTTCCTTCAATTAAATAAACTTAAATGATCTAAAATTTTATTGGGTGTCTTACTAATTAGACTGAGTTCATGAAAATTTGGTAGTTTGTTAATTTAATGGATTTATAACTATTGAGAACACCTGCGGTTATGGGGCAATTCATGGTGATGGTAAGCAAGTATTAATTGATTTATGCCAGCACTGTTTAGCTGGTATGTGTGGTGATATTTCAAAGCTCAAATATCCTTTAAGGAAATAGGCGCTGAAAGCGGTACATCCACAGTTTTTTCCGTTAACAAAGACATTGATGAGGAAAAACCGAGTTTACATACTAACCCGCTAGCATATCAATATTCTTAAAAACCTCAACTTATTAAATACAACCTATTAGTTGTTATTTGGAAATACAGCTTATAGGTTGTATTTTTTCTTTACAACTTATAGGTTGTAATCTATATTGATATAAATTGCTTTTATTGTAAGTGAGACCATTTGTTATGAGTTATGTTATTAACACACCAGCACAGTTAAAACCTATTTTGGTAGGATTTAGAAAATCAAAGGGCATGTCACAAAAAGACATGGCTGAAAAACTGAATGTGTCTCAACAAGCATACCAAGTACTAGAATCAAACCCTCAATCAGTGACGCTGGAGCGATTGATGAAGGTACTTAATACGCTTGGCGTGAAACTGTATTTATCTGATACCGAATTAAACGCTTCACCCGAAAAGATATATACACGAAAAAGTGATTCTCAACCTGATTTTGTGATTAGTAAACCCGATGGCAATTTGATTATAGGTCAAGTAAAAACTAGAAACGTACCTTCAAATCAAATCACCAAAAAGCTCAACAAGGATAGTTGGTAATGGCTAAACGTAAAATAACGCATTTGAACATATGGATGAATGGCGCGCTTGTCGGACAGTGGGAGAAAAGAGCAGGTGTAGAAGAGTTAATCTATGCACAAAGCTGGGTTGATAGCGAGCAAGGTCGACCCTTGTCTTTATCGCTTCCATTTACTCCAGGAAATCAAAAACTTCGAGGGGATAATGTTAAGTTTTATTTTGATAACCTATTACCAGACAGTGAAGGCATTCGAAATAGGTTGGCAGTTAAGTTTGGTACGAGCAGCGCTTCCCCTTTTGATTTACTCGTTGAATTAGGTAGAGACTGTGTCGGAGCTATTCAACTGCTAAAGCCTGATGAAGAGCCAATAGATATTCATCAAATATCAGCTAAACCAGTTAATGATTCAGAAATAGCAGAGATTTTACGTAATGCTGTATTGTCTGACGGGTTGTTTAATAAAGATAATGATGACTTTAGAATATCTCTGGCAGGTGCCCAAGAGAAGACAGCGTTTCTTTGGCATAATGAACAATGGTGTGTGCCAATAGGAGCTACGCCAACAACTCATATTTTTAAATTACCACTAGGTTTGGCCGGAAATATTAGTGCAGATATAAACTCTGTCGAAAATGAGTGGTTGTGTTCAAAAATATTAGATGGATTTGGAATCCCTGTAGCTTATTGCGATATTGGGCAATTTGAAGATCAAAAAGTACTCATTGTTGAGCGATTTGACCGCGTATATTCTGAGGATGAAAGTTGGATCATCCGATTGCCACAAGAAGACTTTTGCCAAACAAATGCTATTTCGCCCTTACAAAAATATCAAAAAGATGGCGGTTTAGGTATTACTGAATGCATGAAGATATTAGATGGATCTAGTGAGTCGGTAAAAGACAAATATACATTTTTTGCAGTTCAAGTTATTTATTGGTTACTTTTTGCGACGGACGGACATGCTAAAAACTTTAGCATTAAACATACGTCTCGTGACGCCTATGAAATGACCCCAATTTACGATGTCTTATCAATCTTTCCAATTTTAGGGCCAAAACAAGATCAAATAGCTAGAAGGAAAGCTAAATTAGCAATGGCTATACGTGGAAGTACAAATTATTATGAGCTAGATAGGGTAATGAAGCGTCACTTCATCACACATGCTGTGAGTGTAAGAATTTCTAAAGAAGAGGCAATAAGAATAATTGATGAAATTGTAGAATCAACACCTGCTGTTATTAAACATGTTTATGGATTATTGCCTGAAGACTTTAACAAATCGCTAGCAGATTCTATTTTGCAAGGTATGCATAAACAAGCCAATAAATTAGCAAAAATGCCTGCTCAAATGTTGTAGGTTGAATTTTTTCCATAAATATATGGAATATTATTCAAATAATTCCATATATTTATGGAAAGCCAAAAATTCTCTCATTAGAAGCGTCTTGATGCTATTTTAGAATCTTTCTTCTTAACTTATCATCTGTAAAAAATGACAAGCGGCGCTTTGATATACAGACTATGTAAAGTTACTTAAATGGGAGAGTATACGATTCCTGTATAACACCGCTACCCTAAATCAATGGAGTGAATACAGAGTAATATTAACTCAGGATGCTCTGGAAAGGATCTCCTACCTGATAAATATTTATAAGGTATTAGGTCTAATGTTTAAGAACAAAGAACAAAGAACAAAGAGCAAGCTAATGTTTGGATCAAAAAAGCCAATACCCATTATCAAGGCAGCTCTGCACTTGAGTATATGATGTCAGGATCAATGCAGCATTTCGAAGACGTGGAAGATTATCTTTCGGCTAATTTATTTTAGTTTTTTAACGTTAATTGATATCTATATTTACTCAATTCAGTATGCATCGCTCTAGGCAAAACATACTGAATTTAATGCTAATTATTGGTTATTTATTTTAGGATGACAAAATATCTTCACCTGACTTAAAGTTTTCAACGTATGTCGCTCGTGTCTTATAGAGAGGCAATTGTTGAGTAACTCTTTCAGGATTGTTGTTAGTATTATTTGCCGTAAATTTATAAGCGACTGTTGGACTATAGCGCTTTACAAAATTTGTTAATGAAACAGAGCTTTTGTTTTTGCCACTTTTAACCTCTATTGGAATGAGTCCTTTATCGACTGATTTGAGAACAAATTCAATTTCCATACTATCTCCTCGTTTGAAACTGAATAATTCTTCGTGATCTTCAGAAAATACCATCGTGCTGATTATCTCGTTTAAAACAAAGGCTTCTGCTATAAATCCTTTGTAGGCATCTTTTCCAGCTTTAATTTTTTGATAGGTCATTCCAATCATACTGGTTAAAATACCTACATCATGGGGGAGCAATTTAAACATGTTCTCTTTCTTCTGAAAATTCATGTTAAATTCAGCGTTAATTCCGTCAAAGATATAAACTTTATGAACTAATTTGAGGCACTGTAGAAAGTCCACAGGAGCGACTATGTCTTCATAACTAACGTTGGTATTACCTAGGACACCTTTGAACTTGAACTTAGGTGTATTGCCATCTTCAATCTCTGCTATCTTGTTGGCAACAGCATCATAGACCCTTTTTATATTCAATGTGGTTGCTGAATGATCTTTAGCAAACTTTCCAAAATCATTTTTGTAATCGGATAATAAGTTTGCTTTGACCCTTTCTACGGCTTTGATCCGTTTTAAAGGCTCTGTTTCTGAAGTAGAAATCCAGGCTTTGACAGCTTCAGGCATCCCTCCTACAAACCAATAGTCTGTAACTAATCCTATGAGCTTTGTGTGAGCCACAGTAGGTATACGAGACCATTCACTAGAGTCAACAAACTTCAATAACATAGAGTTATCCGTTGCCATCAAAAATTCTCTAAAGGTCATTGGATACATCGTCAATCTTTCAGTTTTTCCAACAGGATAATTTTTGAATAACCCAACATTTGAACCCGTTGCAATCAAATGTATATCAGGGGCTTCTTCATAAAAGAACTTCAATGAAGTGAGGGCTTTTTGAGAAAAACCTATTTCTTCAAACACCAACAAGTCTGTTTCTGGATTGAACCCTTTTCCTAAAGCAATTTGAGCATTTTCCAATATACTCCAAGGCTTCAACCCATCATCAAAAATATGTGAGAGTATTTCTTCATCACGCATAAAGTTCAACTCAAACACTTTCTTATATAGAGATTCCCCAAAGCTTTTGACAGCGCTTGTTTTTCCGACTTGACGTGCTCCAGCAATAAGCAAAGGTTTCCTATCTAAAGAATTTTTCCAATTAACTAAGTATTGGTCATAATTTCTAATAAAAAAACTCAAAGTCATCTTCTCCATTTATATTTCTAATATAAATATAACATCATTTGGGATTTTTTCCGATACTAATTTAGGCTTGGTTGGGGTTTTTTCCGACGTAAAGGTTTATGAACATGGGACTTTTTAAGGGATTTGAATATAGGTTTTTGGGAATTATTCCGATAGTAAATCCAATGTGTTTGGGAAGTTTTCGGAATTAAAATGATATGTACTTGGGATTTTTTATAGATTTTATAAGTAAAACCTAGGCTTCTAATGCGAGTAGTCAATCTTGGATTAAACTGTTATATTCTAATAGTGTCAATTGGTTACACTGCTCTTTAACAAACTCCTTTACAGCTTAGACTCAGTAATAACATCGCGTAGTTCATATGAACGGGCGGGTGTATGATTATAACGTCGGTCGTTTCATGAGTGTGGACCCCTTTATTCAAACGCCAGGGAATCAGTGGCATTTTAGTCCAGTGCCACTAGCCCAAAAATACGAGTGTACCTTACAATAGATATTTCACTTTTTTGCGTGTTTTGTGAAATATCTATTTGGGTTGAAATCATTTTCTACAGGCTATCAGGAATGCTTACTTTTCTTAGCTATCCACAAGGATACTGAAATAAAATAACAATGCGATGATTGTAATCTCTTGAAATTACCTCATAAAACCAGCAGAAGGAATGTGAGTGCAATTGCTATGTGCCAAAGTAACGAAGTGTTGGAACAGGTTATAAATGGTCTTAGCTGTGTTGATTCGAGGACGGAAAATCGAGAATTAATGCGGATTGGTAAAAAGCCTTGTTTTTAATCTTAAAAATAGTGTTAGTTGCCGCTTGGTTTTTACTCGATAAGATGACTACAATGTCATAGTGGCTATCAAGCAGTGTTCTCAATGTTCGCTGTGCCGCATCGTGGTAAGTTGAAGCGAGCAAATGAACGTTATCAATGATCAAAATTACTTTGTCACCTTTTTGTTCAACCAATTCATATATTGACCCATATTGAAAAAGCTAATGAATACTAAAATTTTTTAGTAACAAATTAGTTGTACTATAATGAATTAACATAGAATATAATTTGATAAGGCTTAACTAAAGTCACTAGATTAACGCAAAGGAATGCAATCATGGAAATCAACGCTACCCAAATAACTCAAGTACCAGATAGACGAACTCACTCACAAGCTTCTGCCACACTTTGGAACAAATTGAATGTTTCGCAAAAATATTCTGCTAGAAGTATTTCAAACTTTGGTTATAACTTAACTTATATAAGAAATAACAATAACGAGAGCTTAGCAATATTTTTGTGTGGAGACAGTATCGCTACTGTTAATGACGATGGTGATATTAATTCATACCCAGATATTGTACTAAGGTAAAATATATTTAATTATTTGAATTAACCAACAAATCGTTACTTAATGTTAAAAAATATTCATCTAGCTCTTGATTTAACTCTTCAAAAAAAACAGTATCTTGAGTGTCTATAAGCGCAGACAACAATGTAAAAGTTTGCTGCTCTTGTGTAGCACCAAAACCAACAATAGAGGTACTCTCAGCGGCTTTAAATAGCTCAGATAATTTAGAAGGTAACTTATGCTCGTGAATTAAGCTGCATGGCGGCGATTTCATAGATAAAAGTTCCTTTTTTATAAAACAAGTGCAGCAATTCCAAACTAAATCAAACTGAAATGATGAACTTTTTGAGAAAGAGTCGGTAAATATAACACAAAAATGTAGAACAACAGAATAAAAAAATATAACCTAGCTAACAAAAGCCTACAAGGTCGATGCAATTGAGTGCGACAGATCAAAAAATATCAAATCAACCTGCAATTAAAAAATTATTGTCAAGAATGCCAGAAGACGTTGCCAACAGCTTTACCGACGAACAATTAACTCACTTATTAACAGCCGTAGGTTCACGCAACTGGGGAAAACATAAGGTAGATTTACGGGGTACTTTTAAATTTCCATTTTACCAATGGCGATTTTATTATGTGGTTCTTGCAGGTAAAAACTACCGAGAATTAAGCCGACAAGAAAAGCGACTATCTATTTTTGTTACTGCAATAGTCTCTAGCCTTTTTCTTATGGTCTCTGCCGCACTTGGCTTATTAGTTCTTTATCTGATAAAATCTGCGCTTGGTATCGACTTATTCCCTGGATTTTCATTAGGGATATGGGGTTGGTTTAAAGATACCTTTTTATAAAAGAGTAAATTGATGACATAGATAGTGTCTGCTATTTTTACACTGTAAAAATAGCTATCTCAGCATTTTAGTTAACCCTTTGTATGAAAGGTGTTTTTTAAAATGGTCTGATTTTTGCTATATTATTTCTCAGATTTTCAAATATTGCACATAATATTAATAAAAACATTCGTTGTGCTATAAATAAGGACGTTGTGGTAGTTGTGGTAGAAATTAAAAAAACACTTACTTTAGTTAAAAGCACATCAAAATTAGTCTCTGTACTCATTGCATACCTTTTCATAAACACCTATGTAAATGCAGAAGAACGTCAAGGTTTATTATTAAACGCGGCCATCATTGTAGAGCACGACGACAATGTTCTTCGTAAAGTTAACGCTACCGCCGACAATGCCATAAAACTTGCCCCAGAGCTGCAATACCTCACACATTTTGGTAAACATTTATTCGCCATAAATTATGAGGGTGAATATGCACTTTATAATGATAATGACGACTTAAACTACGATGATCACGACATATCTTTATTTGCTCGTTTAGACCATTCATTAAAAATAAATTCAGAATTCAAACTTTCATACAAAGATGAAATTGAAGAGCCTGGTTCAAATAACTCATCATCATTATTAATTCAAGAATTTAATCAAACCAATAAAACACAGGCTTTGGCTAAATTATATTACGGCAGTAAACAAAGTATTGGCCAACTGGTTTTAGGGTTAGATCACAACGAATACCGGTACACCAATAATTTGCAAGGTTATCGTGACGTTGATAGAAATAAACTTACCGGTACATTTTTTTACCGTATAGCGCCAAAAACACGCTTACTGTTTCAAGCGAGCATTGGTGATTATGACTACATAGAAAAAAGTCAGTTTCCGGATCAATCTAGTAAAGAAACGTTCTATCTAGCCGGTGTTGAATGGGACATAACCGCTAAAACCAGCGGAACATTTAAACTGGGTTATCAAGGAAAAAACTTTAAACAAGGCGTTTATAACGATATTAGTGGTTTGTCTTACATGCTTGATATGACATGGAAACCTAACACTTACACAAAAATAAAAATTGGTGCTAGCAGAATGACACAAGAGTCATCTCAACTGCTAACCAGTGCCTTTGTAACAAACTCTTATACTGTAGATGCCGAACATGAAATTACGCCTAGAACAAAACTCAAAGCGGCGTACACATTCGACGATGATGACATTGTTACCGTTCGAAGTAGAACAGACAAGCGCCATAATGTTGTATTTGGTGTAGATCATAGCCTATTAACTTGGCTTAATATCAGCCTTGACTATCAATTTATTGAAAGAAAATCAGATTTTGAAATATATGAATTTAAAGCGAATGTCATCGCACTCTCTTTAACCACAAAATTTAAATAATGCCTGACTTATTAACACTAGGCTAAATAACCCGACATAGAATAGAAAGGAATGTAAAAGGAAATATATGAAGTTATTCAAACTTTTTTTAACCATATCTCTAGCAATAGCGTTAAGTTTATCTGGACAAGCTTTTGCTGATGAAATTGATGATTATCGCATTTCTGCTGACGACCAAATATCGATCACTGTATTTAATGAAACTGATTTAAGCGTCAATAAAGTTCGCGTAAGTGGTAATGGTACTATTTCAATGCCACTACTAGGACAAGTAGCCATTGAAGGCCACACTATTGCCGAAGCAGAGAAAAAAATATCAACATTGTTGTTAAAAGGCTATTTAAAAAAGCCGAATGTCACCGTTACCATCACAGAATACCGTCCTTTTTATATCAATGGTGAAATTAAAAAACCCGGTAGCTACCCTTATATAAAGAACTTAACCGTAGAAAAAGCAGTAGTATTAGCAGGTGGCTTCACTGAAAGAGCCTCTCGCACTACTATTTCTTTAGTGAGCGAAAATGACAAACGTTTTGTAAAGGCTGTGGCCTTAAGCGATAAAATTAAACCTGGTGATGTTATCACTGTCAGCGAAAGTTTTTTTTAAGGACAAATGAATATGAACACAGTAGTTGCTGACAAAGTTTTAGCAGTTCAAAAATCACAAACTAACGTAAATTTTGATAACGAAGAAGTTATCGATTTAGGTCAATATTGGCGTACCATAAAAAGGGCTAAATGGAGCATTATGGCGGTAACTTTATGCTGCCTAATAATTGGTGGCTTAATTGCCTCTTCTGCAGTACCTATTTACAGGGCATCAGCAAAAATATTGGCTGATCCTCAGCAACCTAATGCCAATAGAAACGAGCAATATATCGCCTCAGCACTGGTATTTTTATACTACGAAACACAATACGAAATAATTAACTCGCGTAATATTGCTGAAACTGTTGTTGAAAAACTCGGGTTAGTTGAGAAATACAAAAAAACGCAAAGAGAAAATAAAAACGAACAGAGTTCTGGTTTAAGTAGCACCATTAAAGGCATAAAAACAGAATTTTCCGCGCTTTTCAGTAAAGAAAACAGCACTAAAAAATTAGCGCCTACCGATGCAGATCTTAAAATCATGCTAGCTTCGGGTATTCAAGCGGGCATTGAAGTTTCTGGCGGTAAACAAAGCCAAATAATTAATATTAGTTACACCTCTCCTGACCCACAAGAAGCGGCTGAGATCATTAATGCGGTTTCTGATGCTTACATTCAATTTGGTTTAGAATCACGCTTAGGTGAAGTTAAAAATACTGAATCTTGGTTAACAGAACAATACGCCTTACTAAAAGAAAAACTTCAAGAGTCAGAAACTACATTAAGTACCTATCGCTCGCAACAAGGTTTAGTGGATACTAGCCAACAACAGCGTATTGCAAATAACCAGTTGCAGTCGTTGAATAGCGAATTAATACGCTCACAAACTAAATTAAGCGCAGCGGAAGAGCAGTATTTTGCCGTTGAAAATGTTCAAAAAGGCTCAAAAGACTTCTATTCATTAGGCCCGGTATTACAAAATAAAACTGCCAGCGACATGGTAAAAGAAGAAGCCGTTTTATCACGACAAGTAAACGAGCTATTTGAACGATACGGCGAATTACACCCTAAAATGATAGCCGCTCGTTCTAAGCTTAAAAGCGCGCAAGAAAACCTTGCGACCGAAGTAAGCAAGGTGGTTGATAATATAGAAAAAAATTATCGCTTAGCACAATTTCAAGTGACTAATATCAATAAGTTAATCAGTAAAACGAGAGGCGATATACAGTCACTACAAACTGAAAATTTTTCATTAGTTAGCTTAGAACGTGAAGTTGAAAATAACCGACGAATTTATGAAAACTTTCAAATTAGTTTAATGGAAGCCAGCGGTAAAGGTGAATATACCGCTTCAAATGTTCATATTATTGACCGTGCAACAGTGCCAAAAGCCCCTTTTAAACCCAACATTAAACTCATTATTGTACTTGCTGGTGTATTCGGTGTTTTCTTTGGTGTCGTGTTAGCCTTTATGCGAGAAGCATTAGACAACACCTTTAAAACGCCTGATGCTGTTGAAGAAAAACTAAAAATTCCGGCTTTAGGTATAACCCCAGTAGTGAAAAAGAAAAAAAATACTGCCAAACCTGAAAAGCAATATTTAGACGACTCTCGTTCACCCTTTGCTGAAAGTATAAATACCATTAGAACGGGATTATTATTCTCAAATATAGACAACCCACCTAAAACTATTTTAGTTACCTCTGCTACCGGTAGTGAGGGTAAATCAACCATGGCGATGAACCTTGCAGCAGCCTATAGTAATTTAGGTAAAACACTGTTACTTGAAGTTGATTTACGTAAACCGAGTATTGCTAAAAGCTTAGAAATTGAAGCAAAATTGGGCTTAACAGATTTAGTGACAGGCTCAGTTACCACAGCAAGTGAAATTTTTTATAAAGATAACAACGACCAATTAAGCGTAATAACGTGCGGCACTATAGCTAGAAACCCACTAGAGCTATTGTCATCACAAAAATTTGAACGAGTACTTGAGTCTCTTAAATCGCACTTTGACTATATAGTATTAGATGGCCCGCCAACGTTACCGGTAAGCGACTCTTGTATTTTAGCGAATAAAGTTGACGGTGTAATTTTTGCTGTAAAAGCAGAAGATACACGCATTAAAGTAGCAAAAGAAGCCGTATCACGCTTACAAAAACTAAACGCTAATATTATCGGCGCGGTATTAACCGTAGCAGAGCCTAACAAAATGAGTTACTACGGCGATCATTACTACTCAGGTGAATACTACGGCACTAAACCAGAGAAAGAAGAAGGTTAAGCACTAGTCACTTCTCTGTGATCTCGGTGGTAAACTAAGATCATAAATAACTTAATTTGGTGATAAAATGATAGATATTCACAGCCATATATTACCCAACATAGACGACGGGGCTCGTAATACAGAAGAAGCCCTCGACATGCTAAGAATGGCTGTTGATAACGGGGTTACAACACAAGTACTTACCCCGCATATCCATCAAGGGCGTTTTGATAACACCAAACACGGTATAGAACAAAAATTTAGCCAATTTATAGAAAACGTTGATGCTGCTAATATATCTATAAAACTATTACTGGGCGCAGAACTCCGCATTGGCCCAGAAATAATGACGATGATAAACAATGACCAAGTGCCTTGGTTAGGTGAATGCCAGCAACAAAACACCTTCTTACTTGAATTCCCTAGAAATGACATACCTTTTGGTAGTGACAACCTTGTTCGTTGGGTATTATCTAAAAATTGTTTACCCATAATAGTACACCCTGAGCGCAATAGAACATTCATAAACCACCCCGAAAAACTACAAGTTTTTATCGATCTTGGTTGCCCTATTCAAATTACCGCTTGTAGCCTTACAGGCAGGTTTGGTGATGATGTTCAAAAATTCTCAGAACAATTACTCATTGATGAAAAAGTAAGTGCTATTGCTTCTGACTGTCACAACCTAAAAGGCAGAACACCTGATTTACAAGCAGGATTTGAGCATGCTAAAAGCATTGTAGGAGAACAACAGGCGAGCACACTAGTTAACTTAATACCCAACACGCTAATCCACAATAATAAATATCAATCGCTTTAAATCACTCCTTTGTGAAGAGCAAAGCGACTCTCTGCCCTCTTGGTGGTAAATAAATATAAAAACGAACACACAAAGAGTAACCATCATAGAAAAGGGTATTTCATAGAGCACAAGAGCACATTCAAACTAAATTACCCCATGAAGACCAAGCAAGTGTAAAGTTTGTTGAAAGGAGAAAAATATTGTCACCTAAAGTATTTCTTAGTTTTGGATGGGAAGATCATAAACTGGCAGGGAAAATAGCAAGAGAGTTAACAAACTGCTCGTAAATTATAAATCAGCATTATTTGTACGTTCAATGAGAGGTACTAAGTAAAGTTCTAGTTAGATACCCTTTACTTATAGAACTTAAGAGCTTACTTTAGTAATGATAATAGTTTAAAAAATACGCACTATTAAGGTGGCAACATGGAAGTCAAAGAATCAAACTTTGACGATGAGCTTGAACCGACTCGTCAAAGTAATGAATCAGAAAGTAACTCTCCTTCAATTAAGTCTAATTTGCGGAGCAGCTCCCTTAGTACTGGCAGGTATATTAAATCCCTAGTAATTTTGTTTATCGCAATTACTATTTCTTGGTGGTCTATGAATATTGGACCAACAAATGAAAATCATTTTAGTGGTGGAAGCGAGGTTCTTAGTTGGTCTTGGTTTATCCATAGTATGGAAGAAAACCCAATATTAAAACTAAATGTGATTAACACAAACTTTGAGCCTTTAAAACTCAGAAGTCAGTCAAGTTTTTTGAAAATTGACTTTTACAATTCCCTAGAAGAAGAAAGGCAGCAAGAATTAATTGCGGACTACAGCGTTGCTGTCTCTCCTCAAGGACAGTTGTTTTTGTCAAGCATAGACGAAAGAACGCCACTTAGTAGTGAACCCTATTCCTCGAATGTTATTTATTTTGACTATGACCGTTCATCCATTAATCCTGATGAATCCAGTAAGTTAGATGATATTGCTAAGTTCTTAGTTGGTAACCCAAATGAAAGTGTTTTAATTGAGGGACACACCTCAGAATATAGGTTTTCACCGAGCGAGAAATCAGAAGTTGGTAGTAATAAGCATACGCCTGAGTATGCTATTGCGCTTGGTGAAAGGCTAGCAAAGTCTGTTGTTCGCTACTTGGAGAATTTAGGTGTTTCACCAGCACAAATGTCTGTAGTTTCATATGGCTTAGAGAAGCCCGATATTTTGAGTAATTCTGTTGTTGAAGGTGAAAAAAACAATCGGGCTGTAATTGTCTTCAACGGTGGCCCTCCTGAATCAGCCGATACATCAAATATTCTGGATGAAAAAAGGAGTAGTGAATTACTAATCAATGGCGCTGTAACCACCAAAAAATTTTTGTATAACTCAGATGAGTTATGGAGAGTATCAACAGATGGGTTAGTTCAAAGCCTAATTGCTGGCAATTGGCATACTGTTACAGCAACAAAAGGCTTTATGGATGCCTATTCAAAAAACTGGGAAAATTTGCAATATAGCGTCTATCCTGCACCGTTTGCTTTAATTCTTAGTCTTATCCTAGGGGGAATAGCAATTGTTATGTTTTTACTGCCTCCTGAGTCGAAAATAAGTGAAAACTCCTTTTTGGAAGATTTCTTTGTGAATGATGCGCCAATCTCTAGCCCAGAAACTGACAAATTAAATTTTAGCCCTATAGCTCAGTCATTGTCTGAATTTTTACGGAATGAGAGGACTTCACCTCCTTTAACTGTTGCTGTAACTGGTCAGTGGGGAAGTGGTAAGTCATCGCTTATGCAATTGCTAAAGAGTGAGTTATCAGAGCATAGATTAAATCCAGTATGGATAAATGCTTGGCATCATCAGAATGAATCCCAATTTCTATCTGGGTTATTAGAACGAATAAGAGAAGACGCCTTACCTCCCACCTTTACTAGTGCGAATATTATTTTTCAGCTAAATTTAATATGGCTTCGTTTTCAACGCCAACCAATTAAAAATATTTTATTGTTTGCTCCTATATTTTTAATATCAGGACTACTTATAGCAAATAACGGCGAAATACCAATTAAACTGCTTTCTTGGTTAGATGTGGATGATAAGCAAAAAGGCATTTCTTCTTCATCTGGTGTGGTCGCTGCGGGTTATTCCTTGTTTGCTATTTTGAGTATTCTTGGTACTAAAATCTCTTCTATCACTGGTAATAGTTGGTTTAAGAGGGTACTTGGCTTACGGCCCAAATCATTAGACCTTCGATCTATGATTGGACTCAGAGAACAATTTGTTTCTGAATTTCAAAATATATGTAAAGCACTCGAACCTACTACGCTCACCATTTTTATAGATGACTTAGATAGATGTAATGAAAAACGTATTTTAGATATTCTTGAGTCGGTAAATTTCTTGGTATCTAGTGGCAACTGCTTTGTTGTATTAGGAATGGAGAAAGAGCCAATTGAAAAAGCTATTGCAAACTACTACCGAAGAACACACCAAGGGATGAATGAAGACGAACTAACTTTAAAGTCTAAGCGTTATTTAGAAAAACTAATAAACATAGAAGTACCTGTACCCGAAACTAGCTCCAAACAGTCACAATCTTTAACTAAGGCGTCAAAAGTAGCTTCCCAAAAGAGAGATTGGACTTTGATTTTTAAACATATCACTCAAATTTTTCTTATTTCTTTCCTTTTCATGTGGGCTGGTGTTGCATTGCATGATAATTTCTTGTCTACATCAAGTGATGATAATGATAGTAAATCATCGTTACCCACTGTAATTGAACAAGAGTTAGAAACGCTTCCAAGAGAGGATGAGGAGATACCTCCTGTGGTAACAGACCGAAACTCTTCAAGTGTCAATTCGTTAAAATCTAAGCAGGCTCAAGAGCATGAATCAAATAGTGTTTGGTGGCTATTTTCCTTTATTATTCTTTTTGCGGTCTTTATCGTTTATGAAAAATTTAGGCAACGTAAAAACGTTGTAGTTACCGACTCACGAAATTTCGAAATAAACATAGAGAAATGGGGAGTAGCAGTTGGTGACACTAGACCTACGCCAAGAAAGATTAAACGCTTTATCAATAGAACAAGGTTCTTAGCAATGAGGAGTAAGAACTCTGAGCAAGAATTAAAGGAAGACGAGATAATAACGCTAGCAGCGCTTCATGAAATTGCACCTGAGCTATTTGATGAGATAGGGTTTAAATCTCCAAACGAAATAATAAGTAAGTTAAGTGCTACGTGCCAACCTGAGCATATATCTGAAGTTAAAGAAAATATAATGCAATATTGTTCCGAAGGCAGGTCAGAAAACATTGAATTGTTTAAACGCTGGATTAAAGGTATAGCACTACGATCCTAGCTCACAAATATATTATTGATCTTGCATGTTAAGGCATTAATTCTATTCCCTCCCCGTTCATATGAACGGGCGGGTCTATGATTAAAGCCTTGGTCGCTTTATGAGTGTTGATCCTTTAATTCAAGCGCCTGGGAACTCACAATCGATTAACCCTTATTCGTATATTATGAATAATCCGTTGTCTGGGACAGATCCGGCAGGGTAGCGAGAAGCGCCTCTGTGCTCTAGGTGGTAATTAAAAATCACTATCACTTCTTTGTGCATTCAAATTATCTTATGTGAATACACATATTTACCACGATTTATAGGTTATAAAAAGCGCTTATGCTAACATTAACAATCAACTATAGAGAATAATATAACAGAAGAAAAAGCCCACTTTGATGATTACTTCTGAACAACCTAAACAGACAGCACACTCAAAGATACCCACTATAATTGCTGCCATTATTTGCTCAGCTTTTGCTTTATGGTCAGTTCTTTGGTTTTGGTCTGCTGTTCTAACAGTAAGACCTGAAGCAGTGATAACCCAATGGGAAGAAAATAAAGAAAACGTTGATGAAAAATTAGCAAACAACATGATAACAAGGCTCAAACGATCTATAGCCATCAATCCCTTAGACGCGAACAGCCACCTATTGATGGCAAGGTACTATGAGTTTTTAACACACTCACACCCAAGCACCAGGCCTAATAACAATATAACAAACCAATATACCCAACTTGCAGCGCTAGAATATAAACGTGCTGTTCAACATCAAGCTAGCTGGGATTATGCCTGGGCTAAACAAGCTAACTTTTATAGCAATCAACCAGAGTTAAACATTAATGCTTTCAAGCATTCGCTATCAAAAGCGATGTTATTTGGCCCTTATGAAAGAAAAACTCAAGAAGTCATTATTCCCTTAATATTTAAACACTGGCCATTACTGGTAAATAATAAGCAACAACAATATCAAGCGGCCAAGGTTATTAAGCATGCACTTAAGCATTATACCCATGCGCTTCTCACACTTAACTCTGCTAAGAAGTACAATCAACTACCAACATTAGCGCCCATGCTGACACAAAAGTGGCATAAAAATCGTTTAAAGAAGTATTTAAGAGAAGCAGCTAATGACTAGTCCATTACAACACAGCAGTAACATTGATGATAAGCCACACAGCAGTAAAGTGTTTGCTGCTCTACTGATTATTGTATTTGTATTGCCTTGGCCACATGGCGGTGAGCTGGCATGGCAATATTTGCTTTTCACCACTGGTATTTTTAGCATTGCGGCAATCTATTTTATTAATAGTGTCAACAATACAAACAATAGTTTTACGGCCTTAAAAAGTATAAAAATACCGTTAATACTCCTTGGAACTTGGTTACTGTTTCAAGTGTTACAAATCATCCCTTTGCCGATTGATTTATCAAGCATTACTTTGCTAGATATTAACTTATTGAACACAGCAGAACAAAACCGAATTACTAACCATTGGCAAACTATAAGCATTGCGCCTAATGTAACCTTAATAGAGCTAATAAAGCACACAAGCTATGTCACTGTATTTATTCTAATCCTGCTACTATTAAACACAAAGCAACGTATATTAGCATTAGCTAATGCCTTATTTATTAGCTCAGCCATAATTGCCTTATACTCATTAGTAAACCATTACACCAAGGGAGCTTTTGACCTTATAAACTCTATTCCCCCTTGGACATCATCATGGGAAAAAACAGCTCACGGTACATTCAGTTATCAAAACCATTATGCTTCTTTTTTATCCCTAACCATTCCGCTAGGTTATGGTCTTCTCTATGCAAATATCAAAAGAAAGAGTAGTAAAAAAATAGGTAAAAACAATTTCGAAAAAATTATCGATTTGTTTATGTCAATGAACGGACTTTACCTACTAAGCTTACTGATAATGGTCACTGCTTTGTTTAAAACAGCATCAAGAGGTGGTAATTCTATCTTTGTAATTAGTGTCGCCATTACCTTTTTGTGTGTGTTGTTACAACAAAATAAATCAAAGACAGAAAAAGCAAAAAAAACAATGATACTAATAATTGGCATGCTAGTTGTTGGTATAATAGTCATTTTTACAGGTGTTACAGACTCACTGACAAAAAGGCTTGAATCTCAAGGTTATGCACCAAACGGAAGAGATTTAATGCATCAAACGGCTTTTAGCATCATCAAAGAAAGACCACTAGTAGGTACAGGCGCAGGTACTTACCCAATTCTACAACACAAATACAAAGCGCCAGAATTAGGCCTGACAGCTATGTCTAAAAGGGCGCATAACGATTATTTAGAGCTTTTCGCTAACCAAGGAGTTATAGGCTTTAGTTTATTAGGAATAGCAACGCTACTATTATTTCTAAAACTATTTAGAGGATTGAAAAAAAGTAGGAGTAATAAAAAAAGGAATTTGTACGGATTACAAGTTGCGAGCTTTTGTTCAGTAACCGCCATATTATTGCATTCACTGGCAGATTTTAATTTTCACTTGCCAGTAAATACAGTTTATTTTTATATGTTAATCGCGCTTGGAATTAGAATTCAAACCTTAACAATTCAAAGATGACATTACAAAAGTGTATTTATAACTTTTTCATTTGTAATATTTGATAATACTTGAGACACCAACTGTTGGGCAACATGTTCACTTGATGACTCTACATAACATCGCAGTTCAGGCGCATTTCCTGATGGTCTTATATGAATAATATTATCGTCTGACAAAGTAATTCTTAAACCATCTGTACTATCAACACTTGATACGGTTACTTTATCGAAACCTAGTAACTTAATTAATATAGAGGGATCTTCGCTATGCGAAGCAATTAAGGCGTTACTTTTTACTGTTGCAAAATTCTTAATACGATCACTTGCCGAAAAACGTAAAGAGCACGATTCAACCAGCGAAGAAATACTCTTTTCACTCCTTGTAGCGGCTAATAACATAATGGCAGGAAGTAATGCATCGCGAGTGGGTAAAGACTTTAATACTTTTCCTTCAATAACGGTATCAGAGCCTAATAAAAAACCTCCATTCGCTTCAAAACCAGCCACAGAATCATATTCTTTGGCCAATGTTTCAAATTCAGCAATAACATAAGGTGAGCCTATTTTTGTACGTTCAATTTTTTTAAACCCTTTTGACAGTTCTATCGACGTATTGCAACTTACCGGAATTGCTAACGCCTCGACCTTAAGCGCTTTAGCACAAAGTAAGCCTAAAATATCACCACGTAGCCAATTGCCTTGTTCATCTGCTATTAAAGGGCGATCGCCATCACCGTCTGTAGAAAATATCGCATCAAAATTATACTGTTGTGACCAGATTTTTGCTTTTAGTTGATCTTCTTTTGAAACCGCTTCAGTATCAATAGGCACAAATTTATCACTTCGTTCTAATGAAATAACTTGTGCACCCAGTTGTTCAAAAATCCCTTGGTATAAATCTCTACCTGCACTTGAATGCTCGTAAATACCAATTTTTTTGCCCGTTAAAAAGGGTTGTTCAAATAACGATAAATAGCGTTGGCAATATTCTTTAGCCGACGAGCTATCAACAACCAAGTCTTCTAGCTGCGATAATGAAGTAAAAGGAGCTTTGGCAGCCAAAATAGATAATTCGTCTGGCTTGGTAATTTCACCGTCTGGCCGATAAAACTTCAAGCCATTACGATCAAAAGGAATATGACTTCCAGTTACCATAATTGAAGGTATATTCCTCTGCATTGCCGCATAAGCTAAAGCTGGTGTAGGCACAACGCCATAATATACAGTTTTAATGCCAAATTGAATTAATGCAGCACTACATGCTTGAGCCATAGCGTAACTGCTTGGACGGTTGTCAATGGCAATTGCTAAAGTATCAAAAGTGGATTGTTTTTTTATAGCGTCAATAAAAGCGACAGTAAAAGCTGCACAAACATTTGGGGTAAATTGCTCTACTAAACCACGCGCACCACTAGTGCCAAATGCAACGCGACTCTTTTCGATAACCGTGTTTGAATATAAAAAAGTCACGTTAATTTACTCTGCCATATCGGTCTTCAAACCTTACAATATCGTCTTCACCTAAATAAGAGCCTGATTGCACTTCAATTAACTCTAAATCTAACTTGCCAGGATTTTCTAACGAATGAACAGTCCCTATAGGTATATAAACAGATTGATTTTCTGTTACTAACTTATCAGACTCGTTAATCGTTACTTTGGCTGTGCCTGAAACAACTATCCAGTGTTCAGCTCGGTGATGATGCATTTGCACTGAAAGCTTAGCACCTGGTTTTACCGTTATACGTTTCACTTGAAAGCGCTCACTGCTGTCAACTGAATCATACTTACCCCAAGGGCGGTACACTTCACGATGAAAAACCGCTTCACTACGCGCATTTTCTTTCAGTTTATTTACAATACTTTTAACATGCTGCGCTTCATTTTTGTGTGCAACTAATACGGCATCTTTAGTGTTTATAATCACTAAATCTTTAACGCCTACCGTTGCCACTAACTTATCTTCAGTAATCACTAACGAATTTTGCGTATTTACCGCCTCTACATCACCCGAAAAAGAGTTGCCATTGTCATCTTGGTAAGACACATCTAACAAAGCTGAAAAACCACCAACATCATTCCAACCTGCGTCCATAGGTACAACAACTACATCGCCATTGTTTTGTGCGCATAAAGGTTCCATAACAGCATAATCGATAGAGTCATCTGGGCAGGCCATAAACGCTTCTTTGTCTACACGTACAAAATCCATGTCTGAATTTTGAACTTCCATGGCCTTAAGGCACGATTTATATATAACAGGGTTATGAGCCTTTAATACTTCTATATAACGACTAGCTTTAAACATGAACATGCCAGAATTCCAGTAATATTCACCTGAATTAACATAAGCTTGTGCCGTTGCTAAATCAGGCTTTTCAACAAAACTACTAACTAAAAACGCTTCGCTATCATCTGCATTGTTAGCAATAGCGCTTCCTCGTTTGATATAGCCATAGCCCGTTTCAGGTTTATTGGCAACAATACCAAAAGTAACCAATTTATTATTTTTCGCATGACCATACGCTTGTTTCACAGATTCTTGAAAAGCGTCTTCGTTATCTATTACATGATCGGCAGCTAATACCAATAAAACAGGATCTTCATTTTCATCTGCCTGCTCAAGTGCATGTATTGCCGCTAATGCAATGGCAGGGGCGGTATTACGGCCAGCAGGTTCAAGAAATATTCCTCCGTGCTCAACGCCTAATTTCCTAACTTGTTCAGCAGCAATAAAACGATGGGTTTCATTACAAATAAGCATGCAAGGTTCATTGTTCAAGCCATTTAACCGAGAAATAGTTTGCTGCAACATCGTTTGATCTACATTATTGCCACAACCTAGTGCTAAAAACTGCTTTGGGTAGTTACTGCGAGATAAAGGCCATAAGCGAGTTCCTGAGCCACCAGCCATAATTACAGGTAAAATCATGTTAAAACATCCTATTTTTTAATTTATATCATTTAAGTAAAGAGCTTTCTTTGGCCTTGTTTCTTCTCGGTGAAGCGCAAAGCGCCTCGGTGTTCTCGGTGGTAAAATTCATTTTTTAAAATACCATTTAGTATGAGCATGTACCTTTTCATCGTTTAACAGGCTATTAATATCAAACCATCTATAATTACCGTGCTGTATGTTCAAGGGTAGTTGTTCTAGTTCAGATTCAAGTGCAAGCACATAGGCGATGGCAACATAATGAGTACTAAAAGCATCTCCGAAAACATTGTCATTATAAAAATGGTCAAATGGGCCTAACAACTCTGCTTGTTCAATTGAAAACGCCTGCCCTAACTCTTCAGCTGTTAAGCGTTTAAAGGCATCCGCTAACGATTCATCTTTTAATATTCTACCACCCGGTACAAACCAAAAATCTTTTGCAGGGCGATTTAATCGTTGCCCCAATAAAGCTTGCCCGTGCTTGTTTTTCACAACCAAGTCAATTGACACCAAAGGCGTATTTTCAATAACCGCAGAAAACTCTTTTTTGTTTAAAAACATTCACAACCTTTAATTTAGAATCATATACCACAGAGTACACCAAGGGACTACGTCCTCACCGAGGAAAACAAAACATGACTAATTACTTATCACTTCTCTGTGGAGCGAAGCGCCTCTGTGCTCTCGGTGGTAAAGAATATCTTATCTCTTATCTCTTAAAAGAATACTAACCACAGAGTACAACGAGGGACTACGTCCTTCACCGAGAAAAAGATACTTCTTATCACTACCTCTGTGTAGTGCGAAGCACGTCTCTGTGCCCTCGGTGGTAAAAATTTCATTCTTTAATTCGTGTTATTTGCGAAATTCGTAGAAAGTCTTTATTTTCTAAAGTTATCTTGGTTTTCTAAAAACCATTCATAGGTTTCAGTTAACCCTTGCTCTAACGAAATTTTATACTGCCAACCTAAATCTTTTAATCGAGAAACATTCATCAACTTACGTGGTGCACCATCAGGTTTTGTCGCATCAAAAGCGATAGAACCTTCAAATCCAACCACTTTAGCCACGGTTTCTACTAATTCACGAATAGTACAATCGACACCTGTACCCACATTGATATGACTCAACATTTCTTGCGTGTTTTCTTCATACGTCGCTTGGTTAAGTTCCATTACATAAATTGATGCGGCGGCCATATCATTAACATGTAAAAACTCACGCATAGGCTTACCACTGCCCCAGGCAACCACCTCAGCTAAGTTATTTAACTTAGCTTCATGGAAACGGCGTAATAATGCAGGAATAACATGAGAATTTTCAGGGTGAAAATTGTCATTTTCGCCATACAAATTGGTTGGCATTACACTACGGTAATTACGCCCATATTGGCGATTATAAGATTCGCACATTTTTATGCCTGCAATTTTCGCAATAGCATAAGGTTCATTAGTGGGCTCTAAGGTGCCCGTTAATAATGCATGCTCCGTCATAGGCTGTTCTGCAAGTTTAGGGTATATACAAGAAGACCCTAAAAATAATAAATTTTGCACGCCCGCTAAATGCGCACCATGAATAATATTATTCTGAATAGTTAAGTTCTGATAAATAAACTCGGCTGGGTAAGTATTATTAGCAACAATACCGCCTACTTTAGCGGCAGCTAAATAAACTTCATCTATATTTTCACAAGCAAAAAATTCAGCTACAGCTTGTTGATTAAGTAAATCAAGTTCACTACGTGAACGTAAAACAATCTCAACGTCAGACTGTTTCCTTAACTGCCTTACAATTGCCGAGCCAACCATACCATTATGGCCAGCAACAAATATTTTTCTCATAATAACGTAAAACCTTTTTAAAAATAAACAACGAATTTCGCCAATCATCCGAATTAAACACATTAATTACAGCGCACACTGAAAACAAAAAAACTCTGTGTAGCGCGAAGCGCCTCTGTGTTCTCGGTGGTAAACAATGTCTTATTACTAATTCGTTAAATCCGTGTAATTCGCTGACAACCGTTTTTATTCCACAGAAACACGAACATCATGCCCATGTGCTTTTAACAACGCATGTTGCTTAGCTTTGTTAAGATCATTCTGTACCATTTCAGCACACATTTCTTCAACTGTAATTTGAGGAACCCAGCCTAATTTTTCTTTCGCTTTAGAAGGGTCGCCTAACAATGTTTCAACTTCAGCAGGACGGAAATAACGAGGGTCAACTTTAACAATAACATCACCTACATTAAGCGCCGATGCATTGTCACCCTCAATTGCCGTAACCGTACCAACTTCATCAAGACCTTCACCGCTAAACTCAAGCATTACACCCAGCTCTTTTGCTGACAAACGCACAAATTCACGTACTGATATTTGCTTACCGGTAGCAATAACAAAATCATCTGGCTGCTCTTGTTGCAACATCATCCATTGCATACGCACATAATCTTTAGCATGCCCCCAATCACGTAATGCATCCATATTACCTAAATATAAACAAGGCTCTAACCCTTGAGAAATATTAGCTAAAGCGCGGGTAATTTTACGCGTTACAAAGGTTTCACCACGTCGCGGAGACTCATGGTTAAACAAAATACCATTACAAGCATACATACCGTACGACTCACGATAGTTAACCACTATCCAATAGGCATACATTTTCGCTACCGCGTAAGGTGAACGTGGATGAAAAGGAGTTGTCTCTTTTTGCGGAATTTCTTGTACTTCACCATATAGCTCAGATGTTGATGCTTGATAAAATTTAGTTTTCTTCTCTAAGCCTAAAAAGCGAATAGCCTCTAATAAACGTAATGTTCCCATACCATCTACATCAGCGGTATATTCAGGACATTCAAACGATACCGCAACATGCGACTGAGCACCTAAGTTGTATACTTCGTCAGGTTGAACGTCTTTAATGATGCGAGTTAGATTTGAGCTATCTGTTAAATCGCCATAATGTAAAAAGAAGCTCGGACTTTTTTCATGAGCATCTTGATAAATATGGTCTACACGTTCAGTGTTTAACGACGAAGCACGTCGTTTAATACCATGTACTTCATAGCCTTTTTCTAACAATAACTCAGCAAGATAAGAACCATCTTGCCCTGTAACCCCTGTGATTAACGCAACTTTTTTACTCATTATATTCATCCCTTTATTTTCAATTTTTATTTAATCTATAAATTAATTTTTATCTAAAGCTCTTCTCTATGTAGCGCAAAGCGAAGCCTTAGTTATTACTAGTCACTTCTCTGTGTAGCGGAGCGTCTCTGAGCTCTCGGTGGTGAACAATCTCTTATCTTTAATCTCTTAAAGAATACTATCCACAGAGCACACCGAGGGACTACGTCCTCACTGAGGAAAACAGAGCATTACTAATCACTTCTCTGTGTAGTGAAGCGTCTCTGCACTCTCGGTGGTAAACAATTCCATTATTTCTTAGCGAATTTACTCTTCAACAATTGCTTTCCAAAGTGCCAAATAAACCTTGGATTAGTTGAAAAGTAGCGCCTCCATAACCTTTTAGGCTCAGAACACAAACGGAAAAACCACTCCATACCAATTTTTTGTACCCATCTTGGGGCATGCTTTTTTTCACCCGCAATAAAGTCATATGCGGCACCTACACCTAACATTACACAACTAAGTTTATCTTTATGCTCTGCCATCCAACGCTCTTGTTTAGGACAACCGATACCAACAAACAATATATCAACCTCAGCAGTATTAATAGCACTTACTACCCTAGTATCTTCTTCCGCAGTTAACGGCCGAAATGGAGGAGAAAAGGCATATTCAATCACTATGTCAGGATAACTGGCAGTTAATTTTCTTTCAACTTTCTCCAATAACTCATTTGAAGAACCACCATAAAAACCGAGTTTCAATCCTTTATCTGCACTTAATTGACAAAGCGCATTCATAATATCTTGGCCACGAACTTGTTCAGCTTCTTTATGCCCAAGTAGTTTTTGCGCCCAAGACAAGGGTTTACCATCAGGAATAACCAAATCGGCGTTGTTTACTACATTAGCAAAATCAGGAGAATCAAAAGCTTCTATACACATATGAACATTTGATACACAGACATATGATCCATCAGCTTTGAGTAAAACTTCAACTTTTCTTAAAGCTGTACCTAGGTTAACAACATTTACTTTCATTGTTATAATAGTGCTATGCTCGCTCATTAATATTTGCCCTATTAGTCTTCACCTTCCATTCAACACAAGCTAAGTACGCTAAAGCACTCCAAAAAAGCATAGCCATTAAAGGTTGATTTATCACAGGGTTAAACAACATCACTATGATCGCTAAAAATACCAACATACTATGATAAAGTGTAAATCCGAGCGCTAGGTTCTTTAAAGAAAATAATAATAGTGTAACTACAGGATAGAGAAAAAGACACATTCCAAGTCCCCCCCCAAATGCCATAATGTCTAGAATATCTGAATGGCTAGGGATCACCATCTTGAAAAAATCAACACTAAGTTCAGTGCTACCCACAAATAAAAGGCCCAATATAGGATTCTCTAAAAATTGATTCAGCCTAATCTTATAAGTAAAAGTACGAATATCTGCACTACCGCTAGGTAACAGATAACTATAATTAATATAACTATAGAAAAGTATAAATATGAAAAGGAGTAAAATTGAATACAGTATTCCTCTAGCATGAACTCGCATAGATTCATTATAGAAGCTTAAACTTCTTTGAAATAAAATAAAAAGTGCAAAAAAGCTTACTAACACAACAATTATTCCCGTCAGTTTTACGATAGCAACACAACTTATGAGAATATACGACAGCAACAACCACTTATAAAAATTCATCTTTTTTACCTTAAACAAACTTAATGCTGTGGCCCCCAAAATAAAAACTTCTTCATGAAAAATATGTAAAGCATAAACGACTTCTATCCCCATCCCCCAGAGATATAACATAGTGGCAATCAAAATTGAAAAGAGCAATGATAATTGGAGAAGCTTTTTATTGAACCACTCATTCTCTTTATTCACTGAAAACAGTAAAAATAGACATGGATATACTGTTATAGGAATCGAAAAGCGCAAGAAAGAAGTAGACAATTCGCCACCTTCAAAAATTATATAATATGAAGAGCCCAAAAACGAAAACAATAGTAATAAAAAAATTGATATTGTATGTTTGATTATTGGTAGAGATATACCCGCTATCAAATATAACAAAGCACCAATCCAGAAGAATAGAACAACCAAAAATTGAGTTGTTAATGAAACCCCCCAGGCTAGACCCAAAGGATCAAGCAACAATGTTAAACAAGAAAGCATTCCCATCAACATAAATTTACTGCCAATCCTTAATAGGTTTTCTCTAACAATATACATAAATCATGACTTGGTTATTTTATAATCCAGAATCAATCCAGCCAAGCTAGATCTAGATATTGAATTCCTTAATTTTGTTTTAACCCATTTCCCATGGACTTGTGAGTATGATATTACCGGTGATGTTTTATAACAAATAAGACGACACAAAGAACGAGCAACAACTCCTTTTTGGGCAATGTAATTCCATAGTGTGTTTGGCTTTTTAAGTAAGGAACAAGCCCTCTCAACATCAGCCTCATAAGTTTCTCTCAATGCAGAAGAGCGTTGCTCACCTGGTAATATTCTAAATGCAGCGAGTGGGACACTAACAGCAACCAATTCAGAATATTTCGAAAATCTAGTCCAGAGCTCAAAATCTGCACCTAACTTATAGGTTTCATCAAGTCCTCTTACCTTATCCCATAAACTCTTCCTCCAAAACATACTCTCTTGCTGCAAGTACCCTCCAAGATGAGATTTATACCAACCATTTTTTATCCATTCGACGGGATAACCTACAGGGTTATTAGAAACTCTTGTGCAGTGCCCATGCTCATTAAGGAATGATGGCATCCCCATTATCCAATCGACATCAGGGTTTTCTCTAAAAATTTGACTAATAATACTAAAAGTCCAAGGCATGTAAATGTCGTCTGCATTTAGCCAGCACATAATATCGCCGGTAGCCATATTCATGCCTTTGTTTATAGCATTATATTGCCCTTCGTCTGGTTCAGAAATGATCTTAGTAATTTTGTTTTCATATTCGTAAGCATATTCAACAGTTTTATCTGTAGAGCCACCATCGACAAGAATATATTCTAAATTATCATAATCTTGATTAAAAACAGAAGATAGGGTACTTCTAATGTACTTTTCCATATTAAAGCATGGGGTCACAACTGATATTTTCATAGTTACCTATTAAAATTCGATTTAAGTTTTCTTCTTAACAATTTAAGAAGCCCATAAACTGTCGGTAAATTTTTTTCAAATAATATTACGAATCTAAGATATAAGCTAAAATTAGTTGCTGGCCTCCCTTCCATTGGCGTTTTCCAATCCTTACCATATAAACAAACTAGTAATTCTTCTGGATTTTGTGGAATATTGAAGTCCTTCCCTAAGAATGTATATTTTTGTAAATTTTCTAAAAAAGTTGTTTTAATGATATATCCTTCACATTCACGAATATTTGTCTTAGTTTTTTTAAAAAAATATATATCTATATATTCATCATTTCTGATAATTGAGATTAAACTTCCTGAATATCTACCCACTTCAAATCCTATTTCTCTAAGTTCAAGAAGTGCGTCAAGAAAATCTGCTTTATTCTCATCCAGCATAAAAAGGTCTGTATCTTCATCATGTGCGATAAAGTTATTCTCTCGTATTGCCCCCAATAAGGTACCATATATAAGCCCAAACAAAACATTATTAGAATCCAATAAACTCTTTAGTGATAATAAGTTATCTCTTGCTACATCACGATCAATTTTTTTTATTCCATTTTCAAAGTGTTTCTCTTTGTACTCATAAACACCATTTGTTGTATTAATTTTTTTCATAATAAAGCTACTCTAGATCTCTTTTCAATTGTTCAAGCACATCAAATGCGTTCAATATATCTTCTTTAGGTATCGACAAAAAGTTGGTCAATGACTTTTTCAATCTGGTTGTAGATACACTTGCTGTTCTTTTAAGATAAACAACATCGCAAAGCTTTTCTAGATGGTCAAACTTACCTGCCCAATCATCACCTATAGCAAAAATGTCAATATCATATTTGACAATGTCACTCTCCTTTTGATCCCAGTTTACTTCTGGAATCACCAAATCTACAAACCTTATATTTCTAACTATTTCAGCACGTTGCTCGTATGGGATAAGTGTTCTTTTACCTTTTAAGGTATTGAACTCTTCCGTTGATATTGCAACTATTAATTTATCCCCCATCGCTGCTAGCCTTTCTAACAGTTTCAAGTGACCAATATGAAACATATCGAACGTCCCATAAGTTATTATTGTTTTGCTCATATATACTTACCTTTTACCATATATTTTTGTACATAATACAACCTAAAAAATAAACCTGTAATCATATATAAAGTGATAGCGAAAGACACTACGTATATGTCTGCCTTAAAAGCAGTTGCTGCGGTAATATATAATACATAAATTATAGAGGCATAAATTAAACTTTTATTTGCGGGCTTTACAAAACCAAATGCCGCTAATAAAGGGTAACCTATCATAGAACTTAAAATACCAAAGATGGCACCGCTAAATACAATATTAAATATATCACTTAGTATTTCATTTTGGATATCAAATAAAAACATTAATAGGAACTTATTAAAATGCATTGTGATAATTATCACTAAGGCAGAAATACACATAGTGATAGATAATATCTTTTTATAAATATTTATATCTTTTACTCTGCTCATAAAAGGGAAAATCGTTTGAGAAACAATTCCTCCCACACTTATTAATGCATAAAATAGCTTTTCTACTATTGAAAAATAACCAACTAAAACATTACCAAAATTGAGGCCTATAATTGTAGTTGCGAAGTATCTACTACCATCATTTGCGACACGAGACAAAAAAAAGTAATAACTTTCCCTAATTTGTTTTTTAATATTTTCATTTGTTGGTATCACAAATGAAATATCGAATACCTTGAAGGCCAACCATAAAGAAGCTAAACCTGAAATAATCGCAGCAAGAGAATTCAGCATTGGTACATACATAAAGTCATTTTTATTTTGGACAAATACAAAAATCAAGCCTGTGATTATCGTTTTTGTAATTACATTTATGTATGTTATATATTTCATCTTTTCCATTCCCTGAAATAACCAAGAGGGAAAAAGCATATTACCAATAACAAGCCCAAACGTTACCAAATATAACGATGCATGATTACTTACTTCCTCTATACATATAATTAATAAAATTAGCACCAATAATGATGCAACTAACAGTACTAATTTGATTGTCATCACCGATGAAAAAATATCTGAAATTTTTTGGCTATTACCTGTATTCATAGATATTTGACGTGTTGCGGACAATTCAAATCCAAAGCTTACAATAATATTGAAAAACATAATTATGGACAAAGTAAAAGCAATAATACCAAAAGTTTCTACACCTAAACTTCTAACTAAATATGGAAGAGTTACAAGTGGTAAAAACATATTCAAACTTTGCAATACAGACAGGGAGAAAAAATTAGATATTAATCGCTGCATATCATGTGAAATATTACTCATAAATACTTGAACTCAATAATACCTGTAATAAAATTTAGCGAAATAGCTTATTACCCCTTGTAAATAAAGGATTAACGGTCTATCAACTACACTTACCCTTTCTTTCTGAATAATTATAGTAACAGCAGCCTGTGAGTAACAACATAAATCACAGCGGTAGTTATTTTATTTGTCATTTTGATTCCCTTTCCTAACATCATTTGTCACTAATGCTTTAATATAAAGCTTCTGTAAAGCTACAGGCCGAACAATACTACCTGTGAAAACAAATTGCCCTAGTATTTGATTTACCCTATACCTCAACGGTTTTCTATTTTTTATTGGTTGTGTAAACCGTGATTTTAATAATTTTTTTATCATCTTATAAGTGATGATTTTTGGTTTTATTTGTTTTACTAAGTCACTGTTAATATCACTACCCATAATTTCAGTGCAATTTTTTAATAGCGTAAATAAAGGCACGCTTGCACCCCACTTTTTTGCTATTGCTATGGTTTTTACAATATCAGGGCTTTGAGCACTAATTATTTCGTGACTGTCTACTAAATTATATTTACCAAAGTTCATGTCTTTGTAGGCATGAAGTGCTTGATGAATCAACGCATGCTCTGGTGACAATGTTCTAACACCTTCATTAGTAAAACTTGGGTGCACTACACTATTCTCCCATAACTGCTCTTCACAAATATTAAATAGTAACGGGTGTGTTAGTGAACTATGTAAATCAAGCGCTGCTCCAATTTTGTTTTTTGGTGTAAACGAAAGTTCGTATAAATCTCCAAACACATCAGGTTGCGGTTTTTCTGTGTAATTCATTACCGTTTTAATAGCAGAAACAGCTTTTTCCCAATGTTTTTTTTGTATAAGAATGTCTAAATCATTTGACGTTCTTGGGGCGTCTGCACTATATAAAACTTCAGCAAAAGCTGCGCCTTTTAACAATATTAGTGGGATGTTATGTGCCGACAATGTTGCTATCATTTGGTTTAACTGCGTTTTTCTCGCCAGCTCTGTCACTATGCCCTGTTGTGTACTCGTCATTAATAACTTTTGACTTTCTGGTGATAACTCACTGAAAATATTTAACTCATGGGCCTTATCATTAAGCAATGGAATTATGCGTTTGTGTTCTTTATGAAAGACAGGCAATTGATTTAGCAACTTAATAGCAGCAAGTGAGTCAACAGCGTTATTGTCAGGTTCAACTGAAATGCGCGCTAAGCGTAATAATTCAAAATAGCTCTCGTCTTGCTCTTTCACAAAATCAAGCGATGAAAACTTTGTAGATTCTAAATTCATGTTGCTTTTAAAGTCATATGGCTAATCTACTAATACGCATTTTTGTCATTGAATGATCTAAAAATAGTAAATAACACTATTTTAAAATCAAGCCAAAGTGACCAATTGCGAATATATTCAAGGTCGAATTGAATACGCATTTCCATTTTATCTATGGTGTCTGTTTCACCACGCCAGCCATTAACTTGTGCCCAGCCGGTGATGCCTGGTTTAACTTTGTGGCGTAGCATGTAGTAGTCAACCTGTTTTCTATATTCTTCATTGTGCGCTACGGCATGAGGCCTTGGTCCTACTACCGACATATCACCTTTTAAAGCATTAAAAAATTGCGGTAATTCGTCTAAAGAAGTTCGCCTTAAGAAGGCGCCAAATGGTGTAATTCGCGCATCGCCTTTGGTTGCCTGCACTACTTTGTCACCGTTGTCGGCAACTGTCATTGAACGAAATTTCCAAACTTTAATTTTTTTACCGTCTAAGCCGTATCTGTTTTGTTTAAATAATATGGGTCCGCGCGAGGTAAATTTAATCGTTATGGCAATAACGAACATTGGTACGGCAATAACCATTAAAATAGCAAGCGATAAGCATATATCTTCTACACGTTTTAACGCTGCACTAGCCCCTTGCATAGGGTTGTCGTATACACTTATGGTTTGAATTTCACCCACATGCGACATTGAGGCTTTCATCAGAGAATATATGAATAAATCAGGCACTAGCTGCACGTTAGCCGTGGTATCGCCCAACATAAACAAAATGTCTTTAATGCGTTTTTCTGCGGTCATGGGTAAAGTAATATAAACGGCGTCAAATTTATTGTTTTTTGCTTTTTTAACCCCGTCTTCTATACTGCCATCTAAGTATTCATGATAGGTTTTATCTATTCTGTCGGGGCTTCTATCATCATAAATTGCGTCTAACCGATAACCTGTTTCAGGGTGGTCTAATATTTGTTGTGCTAAACGCTCTCCACTTTTGGTTAATCCTATAATGGCTATATTGCGTGAGTTATATCCCTTTAGGCGAATTTTTTCTAAAAAAATTGAAAAAACATAACGCCAGCCTACAAGGCATATAAAAGTAAGCACAAACCAAATAGCAATAGTTACACGTGAAAACACGTCACTTGATTTAGTAAAGAATAAATAAAACAGCACGAGAACCGCAGCTACAGCCCAAGCAATAAAAGTATAGAAGATTAATTCTTTAAAGTGGCCAGCGCGCCACGAGCGATATAGTGAAAAAGATTCAGCAACAAAGATGTATGAAATAGTACCCGCCAAAGACATGACAAGGTACTGTTGGTTGTAGGTTACATTGTAAAAGAAAATTGCACTTAAAAGACTTAGTTGAATAACCACTATGTCTATCATTCTATAGAAAAAGGCAAAGGTATTGATATTATTTTGTATTATGCCTGCGGTGTTTCCCATAACAACTTACCTCCTATTTTTTACTTTTTATCGGTGACTCTTCACGTTTACATTTGAACTGATTGAAGATCACTTTTAATTAACTTGCCAACGTCGCTTAAATGTTCTTTTCCGCTAACATAATTAATTTGTTTGAATGATACATTTTCTAATAATTTAGATAAGGCATTAAGCCTCGATTCTTCTAAATTTAATGCTCTGTAACAGCTACCTAAAATACTATTTTGCAATAAAATGATAATGGCTTGTGCTGTTGCAATGGGCACTATTTCACAAATAGGCGCATTGTTGTTTTTAAGCTCACTATTAATTTGCATTTCAGGTAATCTATTTAATAAATAGATATTTTGTAATTTTTGGGGTTTATCACAAAAATCAAAACCTTTTGTTTGTTCTATATTTACTACGCGTTTTTCAAATTTTTCATGTACTTTTTTAAGGTGCTCACTTGTCTCAAGTTGCATATCGTTTAATGCATCTGGCCACATTCTAGCAACTGGCCAACTTGGATATATTTCATAACCTTGCTCACCTTCATGCAAGGCGACCATGTCGTCTGTCATCAATGCAAAACCACTTTGGCTAAGTGCAGCGGTTAACGTAGTTTTACCTGTTCTACTTGGCGCAACAATGGCAAATGCTTTATCTTTATGTGCTAAAGCATTTGCATGAATACACAGTACGTTGTTTAATTCTAAATTTAAGGCAACCGCTAATGTTTGAAAGTAGTGGTCAGCGCCTGTGCCTTGTTCTTGCCAATCAATGGTTATATTATTTTTCGTTATTTTGAATAAACCATTACCTTGGCAATTAATGCTTAGGTAATGGTTGCTTTCAGGTGAAGATTCTTTATATAAATTAACTTCGCTATGATAACGCTCACCTGCGTCTGTCATTGACCATATGGGTTTTAATGTTTTATCAAACTTAACACTTGAGAAATTCAACGCAATCTCAATGGGTAAATCATTGTTTTTTGGGCCGCAAAAAGGAACACAAAAAACACCATGAAGCGGTAAACTAAATAAAGGATTCATCAGATATTTAAAACGTTAAACAATCCCTATATTTAATAGAGATTGTCTAACATCAAGTGTTTAACCTTGGAAAGGATTTCGCTTTGTGTGGCCGCCTTGCTCGTCTGGAATACTTCCAGCAAAGCCTTGGGTTAGTTCAGCTAAGCTACCGGCATTTTTTAATACAGGTTTAGTGTAAGCTGCTTTACTTTCAACAGATTGTTGAGTGTTCGTATCAGTAGTATTCATTTCAATTACTTCCCTGCAGAATTTCTACGTAAAGTTAGTGCAATTAAACCCATAGAAAAGATGAATAGAGTAGACGGCTCTGGCACTTCAACTTTATCGGTGTCAACGGTGAAAATCATTTTTTCTTGAGCTTCAAGACCGCCTTCAGAACCAAAATTAACTTTTAACTTACCGTATAAGTCATTGTAATCGTCACTGTGTTTTTTTCTAAACGATGCAACAGCATCATCATTGTCTGACATAAATGGCCAACCAGCACCAGTGCCAGGTGTTTGTACATCTATAATACCTAAGTCAATATCGCCGTAAACTTTATCAAACCAGATATCGGCCTTACTTGCCTTGATAACAAATGAAGTAATCATGAAATCACTGCTTAAGTTTTCAAGTGTCCAAAAGCCATGTTGGAATTGTTCAATAGGATCATAATCTGGAAAAGAATTTCCAGCTAAGGTTAGTGAAAACCAATCATTTTTAATGGCTCCACCCAAATTATCATCTAAAGAGATTGTGCTCCAAGTTTTACCTTTACAATCATCTTTGCCATCATTATCTGCATCAACATCAAAACAAACCTTCACTCTCATACCGTCCATATCAGAACCGGTAATATCACTTGTAATAAGGGTGGCTTGTGAAAATGAGCTTGCGGTAAGAAGAATTATCCCTAGCGTCCATTTCTTCAACATTTGTAAATCTCCAAAAAATCTTTGTAAAAAGCTTGTCCATTAAATCTATGGATACTTTGAAAGCAAAAAATGCGCCAATAAAAAAATATCCTTTTTATTCACAGCGCTATATACAAAAAACCATTATTATTTTTTATAATTATACATCTGTGTAAAAAACTCTGACACTGCTTTTAACATAATTCCAATGTATCATTTTTATAGCAGCACTATTAAAGTGCTATTGTACCCTACTTTAAAGTACTTTTTAATGACAATTAGCAGGATATACGACAAAATGTGGTTAAAGTTAACTTTTAATCAACTCTTCTAAATCCGGCACAATCTCATTTATTAAGGTGAATATGGACAACCTTTTTGCTGTTATCATTCCAAATAAATACTCGGCTGAGACTAACCTTATAATTAATAACCAGTTAACAACGGTTATTTTTAACAACTCATCGTCTGTCTGTACCGAAATCTCAAGCAACAACCACACTATTTACTTGGTTAAGTACTCAACTGAACAGCCTGTTTTCGATAATGATACTCATTCAGCCAAAGGGCATTTAAAAACGCCAATTATTGCTAATGCTAGAATCGATAATAAAAATGATTTGGCGTCTGTATGTGAATTTGAGCTAACGGATCAAAACCAGCCTTTACCAAATGATGAAGATATTATATCTGGCGCCTATAAAAAGTTAGGGTCTGATAGCTTTGCGAAGATTAAAGGTAATTTTCATACTATTTTTTGGGATGAACAAACACAGCAATTATGCGGAGCAATAGACGCTTTTAGTAGTCGTTCATTGTTTTACGTAAAGTCAGGCAATGCTTTTTATGTAGCCTCTGATGCAAAAACATTGGCGAAGGTTACTAAAATCCCCCTTACTGTAAATAAAGTAGCCGTAAGCCAGTGGTTAGCTGGACGTCCAAACCCAAATGCATCAATGTTTAATGAAATATCTAGACTACCCGCTGGGCATTGTTTGGAATACAACGAAAATCATGGCATTAAAATCACTAAGTTTTGGGATATTGACCCTGACTTTTCTGTTGCTTACAACAACACAGAAGATTACAAAGCCCATTTTTTTGAGTTATTACAATCAAGCGTTGCTAACCGGTTAGCTGTAAAACAATTATCGATAAGTAGTTCTGTTTTTTGCCAAATGAGCGGCGGCATGGATTCAACATCCGTAACAGCAATAGCAAAGCAGTTGCTAGATAAAGTAAACTCGCCTTTGCATACCCTATCTCATCGATACAAGAACACTGCAACCTGTGATGAGAGCACAAATATAAATGATATGATCTCAACACTGGGCTTAGAGCACCAACATTATATTGATTTAGATGAATATGAATCAAGTTCGTTCGCTCAGCTTTATCCTACAGACTTTGATAACCCAGGGGTTGTTCTTTCTCCAAAATATCATCAAGAATTAGCTCTGATGAAAAACTTAGGGTCGCGCGTTCTTCTAACGGGAAATGGGGGGGATGAAACCTGTTGGGGACATAGCGCCTCATATCGTTCACGCTTATATAAGGGAGAAATTGGCGTTATTGGCGAAGTGGTTGATGCTTGCAGGCAGTTAAATGAGCCTGTTGCTAGGTCTTTATATAAATTGTTTATGCCAAATGCCATTCAAAATATTATTAAGTTGGCTAGACAAAAACCTATTAATGCTAACGAATGTCCCCCTTGGTTATCCCCACAAGCTTACGACTTTGTAACTGATAAAAATGCACTAATAACCAACCCTTTTTCGGCAGTTTTTAATCCTGCTAAATATGCCCGATACCATGGTTTAAAAACAACCTCTACCTACAATTCTATGCGTTCTTACCAAAAAGTAGCGAGTGGTTATGGTATTGATGTTCGTCATCCTTTTTTTGATTCTGATATCGTTAAGTTCAGCTTTGCCATTCCTGAGAAACTGCTCATTCAAGGTGTATATCCTAAGTGGTTATTACGACACACCATGCAAGAGTATTTGCCTGATTCTGTTTGCTGGAACAAGCATAAAGTCGTGTTTGATCATCATTTTGCTAATTTAGTTAGAAATAATAAGCTAGAATTGCGGAAATTGTTGTCTCACGAGGGATTGCAAGATTTAGGGTTGCTTGATAATGCCATTTTATTAAGAGAGTTTGATGCTGTTGTTAATAACCCAAACGGTTATCTAAATGTAGATATGTTATACGCAATACTGACGCAACTATGGTTTCAAACGCATTGCTTAGATATTTAAGATATTTTGTAATTGTTCACCACAGAGCACACCGAGGGACTACGTCCTCGGTGGTAAAACTATTTAAGTGCACTAAGGATAGTATGCTCATTAGCCCCTTTTAATTCACTATAACGGCTCAGTACATCCTCGCTGTCATTAATTACGTTTCCTTGAAGAGTTAACCAGGCATGTGCTTTTAGTTGCTCTTCTTCAATACTCACTCCAATGTGCATGCGCGTATTAAAGCCTCGTTTTGCCAGCATTTGTTTTTGTGATAGACATCGACGGAGGCAATTCATTTTTCTGAAATGAAATCGACCTGCTATTTCACAAAGTTTAATGATATGTTTAACTTGTTCAGGAGGCGTTTCTTTCGCTTTTGTTATTGAGGCTGATGAAGCTGGTAAGTCACCAATTTCACTGCGCCAGTTTTCGTATTGTGTAAATGAAATTAATAGGTCCCACTTAAAAAAAACGAACCATGCTTCTAGTAAAACAAATAACTCTGCAGCACTAAACTTGAAGATTTTATCTAAACTAGCCATCATTACTATCAGCTTTAATGAATAACCCTTGCTTGAGCATATGAGTGAGTAATTCTTCTATGTCTTGGGTCACTTCAGCTTCAGTGGTTTGGTATTTTTCAAGTACTAAATTGATTACATCTACTTTGGAATAACCTTGTTGAAATTGCTCTACCATGAAGGTGCCTATTGCATTTAGCGTGTAGTATTCACCTGTTTCAGGCTCTAATATCACGGTTTCTTCTGCAACTTTTTGAAAAAGTACATTCTCAGCTAATTGGTAGTTATCTTGATTCATTGGACTACACTTCCCTTTGTACTAGTTGTCGGTATCAATTGATGATTTTTCACCATAAAAACTTGATCAGCAATATCAGCTAAATGTTGGTCATGGCTAACCATAATAACAGTTTTATTTTTCAAAACCTCATTAAAACGCTGCTTAAAATCACTTCTTGCGTCGCTGTCTATCATAGACGTAGGCTCATCTAATAATAAAATTGCGGGCTCAGTCATTAACGCTCTAGCAAATGAAATCCTCTGTCTTTGTCCACCAGATAATAATATTCCATTTTCACCAACCTGCGTTTGATAGCCACTTTCGAGCTCAGATATAAACTGATGTGCACCTGCTTTTTTTGCTGCCAACTCTATATCGTCAAAGCTTGCTTGAGGGTAACCAAACGCTATGTTGTCAGCTACTGTGCCATTACACAGCGCTATATCTTGCGAAACAAGCCCTATGTGACTCCTCAACGCTGATAATCTAAAGTTGCTAAGCGGTTTACCCCCAATAGTAATTTGTCCTGCAGTTGGCTCTATAAACCTTACTAATAAATGTAATAAAGTCGATTTCCCTGTGCCATTGGGCCCAAGAATTACAACGGTTTGGTTCGGGTAAATATCAATATTAATTTCTTTTAGTAATTGCTCATTTGGTTCGTAGCTAAATTCAACGCCTTTAAAAGAAATATCACCATAAAAGTCATCGCTCGTTAATGCGGTGTTGCCCTCTATCGTTTCATTAGAATAACTACTTGGCTCGGGAGACATATTAAAAACGTCATTAAGCCTTTTTGATGCACCTAATGCTTGTTGCGTTTGTCCGTATAAGTTTGCTAAGGCGCTCATTGGTCTAGCGAACAGCATTCCGTACATGAGTAGTGTGATGAGATCAGGCATTGATAAATCGCCTGACTGATAATGCATCGCGCTAACAACGACAACAACCAACACACCGGTAGAGACTAACAATTGAATTGCAGGCGATAAAATAGCTTGAATTTTTAACTGTTTCTTTCGTAATTGTTGAATTTCATATGCATTCGCTTTAAAGCGATTTGATTCAACCTTTTCTCTAGAAAAAGCTTTTACTAACTTAATGATACTTAGGTTTTCGCTAGCAATAGCCACCGAATCCGCTTGTCTTTGTACTAAGTTTTCACTTATGGGGCGAATTCCTCTGCCAAGTAATTTTAAAACAATAAAAAACGCTGGCACCATTAACATGATGATTAACGTAATGGTGATATTTATTGATGCCATTAAAATCAGCGCACCAAATAAAATAAGCGTGGCTGGCACTAAACCTGTAAGTACACCCGAAAGGAAATAACTAATAATAGTGACGTCGTTACTCAACAGCGCTAACGTTTCACCTTTTTTGGTATTATTAAAATATTTAACGGGCAGTAATTGAATATGATCATATAAGCGGCAACTTAGCTCGGTTAGCATTTTTGCGCCAATAAAGTTTACTCGGTAAGTTGATAAGAACCTCAACAAAGCCTGTAGTACAAATAAAGACAACCAAATAAGTGCAATTTGCAGATAACTTAAGTTAAAAACAGTATTGCCATCAAGAATTGATTCTGAAAATTTACCCGCAAACCATGGGACAGACAAACTAACCAAACTTTCAACAACCATTAGCGCAATAGCGATTAATAAAGGTAACTTATGGCTTTTAAGTAAGCTAAAAAAATGATAGAAAGTCATCGGCTATTTCTTTATATGCTCTGAGTCATTGTCTTATGACTTAGCGCCACTTCAATGGGGTGATATTACTCAATGATACTGAACAATAAGCTTTTTTACTATCTTCTTTATTATATGATTACTGAGCCCTCTGTATTAAATCTTTACGACTACCACCTAGCTAGGAAGTAATAAGCCAACATTCTATGGTATTGAAAATTTAACTCTTTCACCTGGCTATGTTGAACCAAAGTAGGGCAGTAATATTGATTAAATAATGGCCCACCCGACAGGATTCGAACCTGTGACCTATGCCTCCGGAGGGCATCGCTCTATCCAGCTGAGCTACGGGTGGAGAATAGAAATGGCATTCTATAAAAAGCTTATTACTAATACCAGTACTTAATTTATAAAGTTTACCTTACTGCGTTTTAATAAGACTGATAATGTTAGTCTTTTAGTTATTGCTAATATGTTAATCAATTGGCTAATTATGATGTGTGATTGTCAGGTGGCATTATCAATTAATTGCTGCTTGGTCAGTTTTTGTAAGGTGATCATTTGAGCTCATATTAATTTTCCTTTTTGTATACATCATTAAGACCTGCATCATCTAAATACTGATCTACCCGTGTGCCATCAATTTTTGTCATGTTTGGGACAAAGCGACTGTAGGTTCTAAATAGCATTTCAGTTGATGTATGGCCTAATTGTCGTGCTATCCATTCTGGAGATTCTCCTGAAGCAAGCCATATTGATGCTGCAGTATGGCGTGTTTGGTACATAGCGCGTGATTTAAGTTTCAATAGCCTTAATAAAGGATGCCAAACATACCTGCCAATATAATCACTTCTTAAATAACACCCATTAGGTTTTAGAAATATATTATCTTCTGCCTTATCATGTTTTGTCGTAAATTTATGCTGTTTTAGCACCTCGATAACCATTGCGCTCAATTGAATCATGCGATATGACCCTGCTGTTTTGGGACTAATCATCTCATCTTCTACTAATGCTCTTCTTATCCAAAGTACACCTTTGTCTATATCAAAATCATCCCAAATAAGGCCATTCACTTCAGAAGAGCGTACTCCTGTAAAAAATCGCACGACAAAATAAGTTTTAAAATCAATTCTTATTGAAGATAAAAATAATTTAACCTCTGCTAAGGTAAGCGGTAAAACTTCTGTTCGCTCCTTCTTTAATGGTTTAATATTTCTCGATGGATCAGGAAAATCAAAACGACAAGCAGCCTCAACTAAAACAACTTTGCACTTCATCATAATTTTATTGATGTGATTTGAGCCTATTTTTTTGTTATCTCGACCTATTGTGTTTATCAAACTATTTCTAAAAAGTAATAAATCAGATTTAGTAACCTTATTTAGCGGGATATTACCAAAACATGGCAAAATGTACTTATCCATAAAGCCTTGGACACTTACTTTAGTGGCTGGCCTCCAGGGACCTAAGTTTTCAGCAAACCATAATTCATAGAACTCTTCATATAGCATATCGCCACCAGATGAAAAATTAGTTCTTTCTTGAAACAAATAGAGCTTTTTTGATTTTGGAAAATATTTTTCATACTTAAATTGGCCTAATAATATTTCAGCTTCAATACGAATAAGAATTTCTTCAGCCATTTTTTTATCCCGCGAGTTATCACGGAGTTTTGTTGTCTCTCTGCATCGAACACCTTTAAAGATAAAGTCAAAAATTAACTTCCCATCTCTTGCTCTAATACAGGACATGTTTCACACCTTTTGATTACTGTAAGTTGGCAATAACATTATTTATTGAGCCGCTTTTTAGCATTGCCATTTCAACCTCTTCCCATATATATAAAATTTTGCGTCCGCCAAATGGGCGGATGTAATGCACACCTTCTAATAAAACAGAATCCTTTAATTGAGTTCTAATTGTTCTTGGTTGATATTTTATTTTTTCAGATAACTCATTTGTGGTTAAATATGTACGTGCATCCATAGATTTCCCCTGCGACTTAACTGGACTTGGATTTGTTTTAGTTTCGTTGATGCTTTTATTAAAACTTTTGGTTTTTTTACGTACCAACCGTTCGAGCCGACAACGGTGTGTTGACTGTCGAAATCGTGGCTTGCAATCGTGGGTAGTAGGCGCTTAGCTGTATTACATTCGACTTCTTGAATGAGTGGAATATTCCACTTTTTGTGGCTCATTTGAACAGTAGCTGTCTTGATTTTACAAGCTGATTTTCTATGCTGAACAACACCAACTTTTCCTATCTTTGGGAGGCTGATAGCGCCATTTTTAATACGAATGCAGTTAGGGTTATTGATGCGGCGTAAGTCATCATTATGTAACTTCTTTTGCTTTAAGCTAACATTAAAAATAGGGGGCTTTTGTAATCTGCTTTTTGTAAATGAGTTTTTAAGTGCAGTTTCTAAATCTCTAGTAACTTTTTGTGCGGGCTCTGAATCAAAGCCTTTAAGGCACGAGAACGCTTCAAAATTTTTTAAATCCTTAATCAGTCCGGTCATTTTCTTATAGGATAAAAATGTTTTATCGTACTGAACTCGAGACATATTTTCAGACAATAATAGATCCCACAGGCTGAGTACATACGCGCCAAACTGAACAAGTTTGACCTCCAATTCCGCGGTCGGTTTGAGTCTGAATTTATATCTAAGCATATTTTTCATATACTGTATAGACTACTGTATAAAAAGAATTTGTCAAATAGGATGTCAAACTGATTCACATTGTAAGCATCTAATTGCTTTGCATTTAAATCTTGTGGTGAAATATCGCAAACAGTTACTTTTAGATGATGTCGGAGAGTTCGTTAAAGAATTGGTATTGCAGGGTTTGGAGGTTACAGGTTTTTCCATTGAAGAGATTGAAATAGACACGTAGTGGTGTCGTTGGGTAGTTCACTTAAGTGTGGTGTTAATGACCTATTTGAAAAAATTTATCCTTAAGTATGCTGATGTTTTTCTAGTTAAAACGGCGAGTATTTACTTATAAGCGAGGTCGTTTTTACTCTCGGTCATAGTAAGCCAACAATATTAATGTACTTTATTGAAAAAAGTGCATAAAGTAGTAACTATACTTTCAATACCTTATTGAATATTTTACTCTTTTATTATGATGAAAATGTATTTACTTAATTTTTCCCAACGTAATTTATTAATGTTTTTTTATAAACAATTCATTGGTTTGATTTTGCTATTGTGTTGTATCACTACGGCACAAAGTACGGCCAATGAAGGCTATCAATTAACACGAATTGAAGCTGAGCCTTATACCCAAGTAATACAGCGATCGGGTAAAGTTGATTTTGCTAGAGTAATAAACCTCTCTTTTAAAACAGTAGGCTTTTTAACGCAATTAAATGTTGATGAAGGCGATGTTTTTGAGGAGAAACAGCTACTAGCTGCACTAGATACTTCAGAGCTAAAAGCGGAAAAAAATGCCACTTATGCTCGCTTGTTACAAGCAAAGCGTAATATATCGCGCGTTAAAACCTTATTGAAAAAAAATCTAAGTTCACAGCGAGACTTAGATGATGCGCTAACTGCTGTTGAAACGACTAGAGCAGCCTACCGAGTAGCCTATTATAATTTAGAGAAAGCACAAATAGTTGCCCCTTTTAATGGTGTGGTTGTGCATCGAAATACAGACTTAGGTGAATTACAATCTCCTGGAGTAGGGGTTTTACAGGTCGCAACATTGTCTAATAACCTTATCGCCAGCGTTTCATTAACCGGTGAAGAAATCTCTTTAGTACATTTAAATCAAAAGGTGAAAGTTCATTTAGCTTATTCGGGCTTAGTGGATGGTAAAATAAGTAAAATTCCTGCGATAGCCGACAGTCGAAATCATTTGTTTACAATTGAAGTTTCCCTGGAAGAAACTGAATTGACTAAACCATTAATTGTGGGTCAGTTAGCGCGAATACTTATTTATGCTCAAGGACAAGATTTGGTTTATCGTTTACCAATAGAGGCTCTTAATGCCGTAGATGAACAAGGGCAAGCTTTGGTTACCGTTGAAAGAAATAATAAACCTGAACAGCAAGCTTTTGCTATTTATAAAATAGATAATAATTTTCTTTACTTAATCGCCCAAGAAAACTCAGCAGCGCTCGATGTTATTACCCTAGGGTGGAATAAGTTACCGCTTATTTCTACTAAAAAGTAAGCCTAATGAAGTTACCTAGTTTAGCGATTAAAAACGCGCAATTTACTTTAACAATCGTTGCCTTACTTGTTCTTGTTGGCATCGTGTCTTATTTCAATATGCCGCGCAGTGAAGATCCTCAGTTTGATATTCCAATTACCTTAATAGAGGTCGTTTACCCTGGAGCATCACCCACAGACATCGAAACCCTCGTTGTAGACCCGCTAGAGGAAGAATTCGCAGACATTGATAATATTAAAAAAGTAGAATCTCAAATAAAAAATGGGGGTGCTCGCATTGAAGTTACCTTTCATTATGGCTCTGATCCTGAATTAGCTTTCAATAAAGTGCAACTTGCCGTTTCGTCAGTGAAACCGTCATTACCCGCAGGCGTGCAAGATTTACTGGTCTTAAAAGCCACACCAACTGCAGTAGCGATAGTTCAACTTGCCTTGTGGACAGAGCCAGTTAATTACAAGCAAATGGAGTTTTATGCAAAGCTTTTAGAAAAACGCTTGGAAACAATAGAAAGTGTGAAAAAGGCTGACATTTGGGGTTATCCGCAACAAGTGGTAGCCGTTGATCTTAACTTAGATTTACTTTTGCACCATAACGTTTCTACTACTCAGGTCATGCAAGTTCTTCAAGGACGAGCGATAAATATCACCCCAGGTTTTGTTGATGCGAATACGCGTCGATTTAATGTGAAAACAAGCGGTAATTTTGAAAAAATTGCGCAGCTAGAAAATACAATTATTGTTTCTAACGACGACTTTGTTATACGACTTAAAGATATTGCACAGGTGAGCTTTGGCAGTCAAGAACCAAATTATTTAGCCTATTTCGATAAAAAACCCGTGATTTTCGTTACGGTTGAGCAACGAATAGACACTAACATTTTCTCATTAACAAAAGCCATTCAACAAGAAGTCGCGTTATTTAAAAAAACAGTCCCACCAGAATTAAAAATGGATGTACTGTTTGAGCAAGCACAAAGCGTTGAAACTCGAGTCAATGGTTTTTTTAATAACCTTTGGCAAGGCCTTGTTTTGGTCGGTATATTATCGCTGCTGTTTTTAGGGTTGAGAGAGGCATTAGTTGTGATGATTGCTATTCCTCTTTCTTTTCTTATTGCCATTGGTTGGTTAGATTTTGCAGGTTTTGGTTTGCAGCAAATGTCGATTGTTGGACTTATCATAGCCCTGGGGTTATTGGTTGATAACGCCATTGTTGTCACAGAAAGCATCCATCGAGAGAAGAAGAATCATAAATCACTTTCACAAGCGGCAGCTGCTGGTGCAAGTAAAGTGGGTTGGGCAATTTCAAGTGGCACGATCACTACCATGTTGGCATTTTTACCTATGTTGATGCTAGCAAGTGACACAGGTGATTTTATTCGTTCTATGCCGGTAACCGTTGTATTGGTTTTGTTGGCTTCGTTGCTTATTGCCTTGACACTTACGCCGCTTTTAGCCAGTAAATTTTTCTCAACTAAGCCGAGTAAAGTTAAAACCCTGCAGCATTATATTAATCAATTTGCTGAAAATATTTATGCTACTTGGCTTCAAAAACTTTTTAAATTGAAAATGGTGGTGATTACCATTGCCCTAGTAAGTTTGTTGGCTATGTTGTCACTTTTTTCTGAAGTGGGTTTGAGTTTATTCCCAAAAGCAGAAAAACCAATGATTTTAATTGATGTGGAAACACCCCCTAATTCGTCGTTGAATTATACCAATAGCGTTATGCAGCAAATGACAAGTTTTATAGAAATGCAAAAATTAGTCGATAAAGTTGCGTTGAATGTTGGCAATTCTAATCCGCGTATTTATTATAATGAAATCCCTAAACGTGGTGTAGTTAGGTATGGTCAAGTCTTAGTGGTATTAACTGAATTCAACCCGAGTGAAATGGAGTTATTAGTTAACTCTTTGAGAAATGAGTTCGACAATTGGCAACAGGCCAAAATAACCGTAAAAGAATTTACCCAAGGCCCCGTAACGGATCAACCTATTGCTATTCGTTTGATTTCTGAGTCTTTAGCAGACCTAGAACGTGTTGCAAAAGATTTAGCCAGTAAAATGGCGGCAACGCAAGGCACTATTAATATTGATAACCCTATTGGTGTGGCAAATACCGAGTTAAGTTTAGAAATAGATTATGACAAGGCTGGCCTATCGAATATTGATATTAACGTATTAGATAATACGCTTCAGTCTGTTTTAACGGGCACTTATATTGGCCGCTTTAATGATAGTAATGGCGAAAATTATCCCATTTTAGTGCGGAATAAAAACCCTGACATTAATACGTTATCGGATGTCTATGTCACCAGTATAACTGGGCAGCAAATACCTTTAATGCAAGTGGTAAATACTCAATTACAAAAAGGTCAGTCTGATTATTTTCATCATCAAAAATTACGTATGGCAAAAGTCTCTGCCGACGCTGCTTCAGGTTATTCAGTTAAAGCGCTTACAGATGAGTTTGTTCAATATATTGAGCAATATAACTTACCTATGGGAATGTATTACACCTTAGGTGGTGAAGAAGAATCTAGGCAAGAGTCTTTTGCCGGTTTAACACAAATTATGTTGATAACGGCCATTGGTATTTTTGCTGTTTTAGTGTTGCAGTTTAAATCGTTTTTACAGCCTCTAATTATTTTTAGCTCAATTCCATTTGCTATGGCAGGTTCTATCATTGGTTTATATCTAACAGGGTTATCTTTTTCTATGATGGCATTTATTGGCCTGATTAGTTTGTTTGGTATTGTGGTGAATAATGCCATTATATTGATTGATAGCACTAATAGAAACTTGGCAGAAGGGTTAACCAAACAGCAGTCGGTACTTAAGGCAAGTTCAACTCGTTTTACGCCAATACTGCTAACAACACTAACAACCATTGGTGGATTAATACCGTTAACTTTGTTTGGCGGCGGTTTGTGGCAGCCACTTGGCGTAGTACTTATTTCGGGGCTTTGTGTTTCTGCAATTTCAAGCTTCTTATTAGTGCCCGTGTTAACAGAGTTGCTTACTCGTTCAAATGTTCAACAAAATCATAATCAGGAAATAAATACTTAACTCATGGAAATGTACACTGTAGGTATTTGGGGTTACAGCTTTGCTAGTGTCGCCTATATTCTTTTTTCTTTACTTATTCTTGCCGCTCATAACCAATCGAGTATCGCCAAGTGGGTTTTGTTTAGTGCGTTGATTGCTGGAGCGGCTAATATAATAGGCGCGCTACAAATTATTGTTGGCTTCTCTTTGCAATGGGCAATGTTGATTGATGCCATTAAAATAGCAGCATTTTCGGTATTAATACTTAGTTTTAATATTGAAAAAGGTAATGTTCAAGAAATCCTAAAGAATAAAACAATTGGTAAGTATTTACTTTTTTGGTTTGGAGCTACCGTTGTTTGTTGGGGGGGGAGCTATACCTTAGATTATTCTTACGAATATCTGTTCTTGCTTTTTGTTGTACTCAACTTGACCAGTTTAGTCTTACTTGAGCAGGTTTATCGAGGGGCAAATGTAGAAGCAAAAAGATCGATTACCCCGTTGGTTATTGCCTTGGGAAGTATTGCTGTATTTGATTTTGTTCTTTACGCCCAAGCAACAATGGTTGGAGGTATTGAGTTTGACTTTTGGTACGCCAGAGGATATGTGTCAGCTTTAGCCGTACCGTTATTATTGATCAGCATTCGAAGATTTAAAGAAGGTACTGTGCGAATATTTGTATCGCGCAATGTGGTTTTTTATAGCTCAATGTTAATGATTGCAGGTTTGTACTTATTATTAATGGCTGTAGCGGGGTATTTAATTAACTATTTGGGTGGTGAGTGGGGCCAGTTAGTTAGTTTTGGCTTTTTCATTCTTGGCAGCATTGTACTTGTTGTACTCCTTATCACTGAAACGTTTCGTCGTCAGGTAAAAGTTTTCATCTCTAAACATTTCTTTGCAAATAAATATGAGTACCGCGAAGAATGGTTAGAGCTTATTGGTAAAATAGAAACGGCGACAGCTGAAAATTATTGGCAAGTATCATTGAAAATTATGATGTCTAAAGTTGACGCTACCGGTGGTGTTATATTGAAAGCTACTGGTAATAATCGCTTCACGGTGAAGTATAGTGATGGTATTGAGTTTGATAGCTTATTTGATAAAGACCTAGTTTTGCTTGAATACTTTGCGAAAAATCAAGGCTGGATTATCGATATAAATGAATATTACGAAGATCCATTGTCTTACCCCGGTTTATTTATTCAACCAAAAATTTGGCAAGCAATAGGTGTTAATATATTAGTGCCTATTTTCATTGGTAAATCCTTTTATGGCTTTTTTATTTTAGCGAATACTGATGAACACAATAAACTTAACTGGGAAGACAGAGACTTACTCTTTGCTATTGCCAAGCAATTAGGTAATTTTATTTCTCTCAATGAAGCTAACGACAAGCTAGCAGAATCTAAACAATTTGATGCTTTTAATCGAATGTCTGCTTTTTTAGTGCACGATTTAAAGAATGTTCAAGCACAATTAGCGCTAATAACGTCTAATGCGACACAACATCGAGATAACCCAGAGTTTGTTGATGATGTTTTTGAAACCGTAGAGTCAGCGACTGAGCGATTAGCAAAAGTATTATCACAATTAAGAAATAAGCAAGTAGCCCAATCAATGAGTAAAAGAGTTGATCTTGGTGATATTATTGAGCGAGTTACAGCACAACGAAACGTTATGAAGCCACAAGTTGCGATTAAAAACATAGAGAAATGCTTAGCGACCATAGATTATGAACGTTTTTCCTCAGTGATAAACCACTTAATTCAAAACGCACAAGAAGCAACACCAGATGATGGATTGGTAGAAATTACCTTAGACAAACAGCAAGAACTTATAAATATTGTTGTTAGTGATAATGGCTGTGGCATGTCTGAAAGCTTTATAAAACATAGGCTTTTCAAACCTTTTGATACAACTAAAGGTAATGCAGGAATGGGGATAGGTGTTTTTGAAGCAAAGCAATTTTTTGAAAGCGTAACCGGAAGCTTAACGGTTGAAAGTGTTGAAGGGCAAGGGACAAAGATGATCATTTGTTTACCTAAGTAGGTTGGACTTTAGTCTGATAAATGGACTAGCAATATAAAGAATTAGGAAAAGGCGCTAATGGAAAAAGTATTAATTGTTGATGACGATAAAGGAATTCAAAAGCAGCTTAAATGGAGTTTATCTGATTATAGCCCAATACTAGCAGGAGATAGGGAAGCCGCTATTGCAGCAGTTAGACGCTATGAACCTAAGGTTGTCACCTTAGATTTAGGTTTGCCGCCAGATGCTGCTAATGCAAGTGAGGGATTAAAAGCACTAGAAGAAATCCTTGCTATTGCACCACACACAAAAGTCATAGTGATCACCGGTAATGAAGATAGAACTAATGCATTGAAAGCCATTTCTGCTGGAGCTTATGATTTCTATCAAAAACCTATTGATGCTGAAGTGATTAATGTCATTATTTCACGCGCGTTAACCCTAGCGACCATTGAGAGCGAAAATCGCACTATGCGCGCAGTTACGGATAGTAATATTGGTATTATTGGCAACAGTGAAGCTATTGAGCGTTTATGCACTATGGTTAAGCGTATCGCCCCCACGAATATTACCGCATTATTGTTAGGTGAAAGTGGCACAGGTAAGGAAGTAACCGCTAAAGCTGTGCATCTTGCTAGTGATCGAATTGATAAACCTTTTGTTGCTATCAACTGTGCTTCGATTCCTGAAAATTTACTTGAAAGTGAATTATTTGGCTTTGAAAAGGGCGCATTTACCGGAGCTCATAAAACCACAAAAGGCAAAATAGAATGTGCTGAAGGGGGGACTTTATTTCTTGATGAAATAGGTGATATGCCTTTTAACCTTCAAGCCAAATTATTACGTTTTTTACAAGAGAAAATAATAGAACGACTAGGCGGCAGAGAAGAAATTCCAGTTAATGTTAGAGTCGTTTGTGCAACGAACCAAAATTTAGAAGAAATGGTTGCCAACAAAGAGTTTAGAGAAGATTTGTTTTACCGTGTAAGTGAAATAACCCTAAACATTCCACCATTACGTGACCGCGATGAAGACGTGTTAATTCTTGCACAATACTTTTTACAGCTTTATGCAACTGAGTATAAAAGCAACGCTAAATCATTCTCTGATGATGGAATTAGCGCGATTAAAGCGCATAAATGGCCAGGAAATATCCGAGAATTACAAAACAAAGTAAAATCATCTGTGGTGATGAGTACAGGGGTGCAAGTGACTGCTTTTGATTTAGGGTTCTTTGACCATACGGATAGTAACTATGAGCTATCATTAAACCTACGCACAGTTAGAGAACAGGCCGAATCCATTGCCATTCAAAAAGCCTATGCGCTATCCGAAGGGAATATGTCGAAAACATCAGAATTATTAGGTGTAACTAGACCAACTCTGTATTCGTTAATTGATAAATATTCGTTGAGTATAAATTGATATTTTTTCGGAGATTTTTATTGATGTCTATAATGAAATATTGTTTTAGATTAATGCTTGTATTGGTTATTTCAATCAATACATCTTATGCTAAAAATACGGATGAACTTTATGAAGAAGCGTTAAACTCTTATAATAATAAAGAGTATGGCAAGTCTATTGTTTTACTAAAAGAAGCAATGTTTCAAAACCCTAAGCATTTGTCTGGTCGCATCCTACTTGGACGTTCCTTTCTTTTATCTCGCCAATTTAAAAGTGCTGAGAATCAATTTAGGCAAGCGCTGATTGATGGCGCAGATAAAAGTATTATTTTAATACCTTTAGGGCAATCATTGTTATTTCAGGGAGAGTTTGAGGTATTATTAGAGCTTATAAAGCGAGATTTGAGTTCAATAAATAATGTCGAAATTTTATCTCTTCGAGGTCGAGCTTATTTTGAGCTAAACCGTCTTGCTCTTGCTAGAGATAGTTACAATGATGCTATTCGTATTGCGCCAGGTAAACCCGTAGGTTATGTCGGTAACGCAATAGTTGAAATGAAGTTAGGCAATATTACTCAAGGGGAAAATTGGATAGATAAAGCCCTAGCGCTTGATCGTAGGAATGCAGAAGCGCTGCAGCTTAAAGGGGATGTTCTCTTTAGGCGTAATAATCTGCAAGAAGCTAAACAGTCTCTACAGCAAAGTCTAGCAATTAATGAAAGTAGTTTTAGGGCTAGGCTATTATTAGCCGAAATTTATATTGCTGAAGACGAGCTAAATGAGGCGCTAGCGCATATTAATTATGTTTTAGAGCTAGAGCCTAATTACCCTAATGTAAACCTGTTGTATGCTTTTGTATTGATTAAGCTTGGTCAAAAAGATGATGCTCAAAAGGTGAGTAAAAACTTATCTTCCTATTTAAGTAAGATAGATGAAAATGATCTAAACAAATCACCCTCATTACGTTTTATTTTAGGCACTAGTTTATTTATTCAAGAAAGCTGGGAAAATGCATATGGTCATTTAAATTACTATGCTCAAAAATATTCAGGACACGAGCAAAGTCATATCATGGTGGCGGAGCTAGATATCCGCTTTGAGCGTTATAATGCAGCCATTAAAACACTAAATCATTATTCTGGTGAGTCGAAATCAGTTAAATATTGGCTGTTGAATCTTATAGGATTGGTTAAACAATCAGACCACTTTGCAGCCTTAAACGTAGTTAAAGAGGCACTTGAATATCATCCGGATGATATACAGCTACATGAATATAAAGTTAAACTGTTAATTGCCAATGATAATTTGCCTGAAGCGATAGCTTTATTAGATAAATTATATCAACAAAATAGAGCATCAGAAGAGTTAGCCCTTTTATTAGGGCAGTTGCAGTTAAGTGTAGATGAATTGAAGCAAGCAGAAGGTGTCGCAACTAAATTATTAGCAAACCAACCGGATAGTCCAATATATTTAAGTTTATCTGCGGGAATTGATGCCAAGGTGGGCCAATTAAAAAGCGCGCAAGAAAAACTGGTAAAAGCGATAAAACTAAAGCCTAACATGTTACAGCTTTATATAAATTTACATTATGTATACTTGCAACGAGGCATGGTAGGATTAGCATCTCAAGTATTGAATCAAGCATATCAAAAAAATCCTAACGATCCCTTTATTATTGCTAAATTAGCTGCGTTGGCTGAACAAGTTCATAATTTGGAAGCTGCAAACAAATGGCGTGAAGAACTTTATAAGGTTACGCCGAAAAATATGGATAATTTAATTAGCCTTTCAGACAATTTAATTAAGTTAAATAAATCTCAAGTTGCTTTAGATTTATTGTTGCCTCTTAAGGTCTATAACCGTTTAAATGTAAAATATTTATCGAGGCTTGGTGCGAGTTATGTGAGCTTGAAAAAGTGTAATGAAGCCGAAAAAGTTTTAAATATTTTACACGGACTCTCATTTGAAAATGCAGTGCAGCAGGTTGCTATAGCACAAATGTATATGAAATGTGGGTATTATGAAAGCGCACATAAATCACTTGAAGTAGCTGAAAAACTGAAAATAAATAATAGTAAAGTGCAGCTAATAAGGGCTCAATGGTTAATTGAAGTTAAGCAAGCGAAATTAGCTCTGAAAGTTTTACAACCTTTAGTGAAGAAAAGAAACAGAAAAGCGTTAGAATTACAAATTAGCGCCTATAAATCCATAAACTACATGAAAGATGCCATTAAAACGGGGAAACTTTTATTTGAAAAATATCCGGAACCAATTAATGCTCATCGATTATTTTTGTTGTTAAAACAACATAATAAGGTAGAAGAAGGATTTGTAATTCTAGAGGCCTATTTACAGAAACATGAGAATATAAATATTCGTCGAGTACTTGCCTTTGAATATTTACAACAAGGTAATGAAACACAAGCTGAAAACTCTTTTACGATATTAGCCAAAAAGTATCAAGAAGCAACGGCTTATCGACAACTTGCTATAATTAAAAGTAATCAGGGTTCTATTGCAGAAGCAGTAGAGTTAGCGCAAAACGCGCACAAAATAGACTCTAATTCTCCTGCTATAGCAGCTACTTATGGTTGGTTGTTAGTCAAATCAGGAAAAGCTGAAAAAGGCTTACCTCACTTAAGGTTTGCAAATGCAAGAGATAGTAGCCAACCAACTTTAATGTTTCGGTTAGCTGAAACATTATTGAAACTCAAGCAGCCACAACAAGCAAAGATTTTATATGAAAAAGCAATCACTTATGATTTCCCAGATAAAGAGAAAGCGATAGAACGATTGAAAACCCTTTAGGTTAGGCTTTTGAAGTGTCAGGTTTTTTTACATAGATAAAAGTTACCTCTTCCAATTGGTTGATATATATAGGTTTTTATTTTGGCTCGTTTTTTGCTACTAAAATAAGCATTGATACTTTTTTTATAAATGGAGTGTACCCATGGGTTATATTCGGAAAAGTGTAGTCGCTACACTCTTCATGGGTCTTAGTTTAAGCGTTTACGCAAAACCGGCAGAAATTCAAGTGTGTCAGTACATTGATGTACAAATTACCACGATTGAGTTATTGGATGGAAGTGGTGTGAACACTTTGCCAGTCCCTCAAAATGCTACTGATTGTTTAGGGGCATATGAAGGTAATAATAGCTCGTTTGATAAGCCGACAGCAAACCTTGGGTATGATGAGGATGGTTGGTTAAATGAAGAAGATTATAATGATTGGTGGGATGGCCCTGGTGCTTTTGTAAATGAAGCCGACTTATTAGATCTAGATGGTGATGGTGATGCTGATGACCCAGGCTGGGTCTATGTAGGTAAAGACAATGGAGATGGCTTTATTGGCGAAACAAGTACAGATGGTAATACTTCTTATACGTTTATTGATGATTTAATTACGTTTGATGATTGTAAAGATAAAAATGGAACGGCTAGTCAATGTATAGGTGGAGATTCCGTTTCAGGTACGTGGACCTATACACCACCAGCACAAAATCCTGATGATTTGGTTGATTTATTAGGTGGTGATTTCTTTGACCAAGTTGCAATAGTATTTAAGGCAGGTAATGCCTTTGCAATTTATAATTTTAGCATTGATGCCTTAGGGTTAGATCCAGTATTAGCTGGCGATTATAATTTTGCTTTTACAGGAACGTGGGATATCAGCGATGTGTTAGCAAATAAAGGTTTATCTAATGTTACCTTTTGGGCTAGAGATCCTGTGGGGGCTACTGAAGTTCCAGAGCCATCAACGCTCGTTTTAATGTTATTATCTAGTATCTTTTTGTTAAGAAGAAAAACACTAAAACGCTAAGGTACTCAGATAAAGTAGTCACCGGTTTCAAAAAAAATGGCGCTGAAAACAGCGCCTTTTTTATATGTTAAATTTATTCTGTGGTACTCTCAGCTTGTGTTTTTGCATATTGACGGTTTTTCTGCTTTAGCAGTTTATCAACATAACGTGCCATTTTTATTTTTTGCTTAATATTACTCTCTAGTATTTCTTCAACTTCTCTTAATACGTCTTTAATGTTTTCTACGTTTTCGCTTGAATTAACGACTACTTGTTGAGCTGAGTTTTGGCTACTCTGCTGGTTATTTTCCAGCACTTGAGTACTTAATGAACCAGTTAATTCACCTGACATTTCTTCTGCAACATCATTAATAGCATCAATACCAAAATTGCTTAGCTCTTCTAAAAAGCCAAACAGCAATAAGCGATCGACAAAAATATTAATTTTACGAGGCACGCCTAATGTTTTATGGTGAATTAATTCAAATGTTTCATCAGAAAACAAGGATTCTTTTTCACAGCCCACTTGTTGTAAACGATGATTTATATAGTTCTTAACTTCTTCTACGCTTAATGGCTTCAAGTGCGCTGAAGCGATAATACGCTGCCTGAACTGCTCCATATTTGGCGCTTGAATTATATCCTTAAGCTCTTCTTGTCCAAGTAAAAAGCTTTGAATAAGTGGTTTGTCATCAAGCTGAAAATTTGAAAGCATTCTCAATTCTTCAACTGTTTCAGAAGGTAAATTTTGAGCTTCGTCAACAAGCAGTAGAGCGCGTTTTCCTTGTTTGTGTAGTTGAATTAAGAAAGCTTCTATACTGCGTAATACCTCGGCCTTACTATTTCCCTTTAGTGGAATTTTAAACTCAGCTGCCACTAACTCTAGCAACTCGTCAGGTGATAATTTGGTTGTTACCAATTGTGCGGCAACTATATTTTCATCACCAATAGATGATAATAAGTTTCGAGCAATTGTAGTTTTTCCTGTGCCAATAGGGCCTGTTATAACAATGAAACCTTCACCTTGATCCAAACCATATTGTAAGTATGATAATGCTCGTTGATGGTGGCTTGTGGCAAAGAAAAACCGTGGATCTGGGCTTAATTGAAATGGCTTTTCAGAAAAACCATAGTAACTTTCGTACATATTAAAATTCTTTTGTTACGTTAATTATTGCGCGTACTTCATCATAACTATACTGATCAATATTTGAATCTCTATTTACGTGTTGAAGGGTAAAGTGAGTCGATAATGATGATGCTAAGTCTTTGGTGTAAGTTGCTGAAAAAGTTCTGTAATGATCTTCTTGCCTACTACCTTCAGGATTATCTTTATCAAAAATACGATAATCATATTTTGCTACTAAAGTTAGATTACTCTTGCCGCTGATTTTTCGATCAATAGTGACAGAGGCACCTAAAGTGTCGTCAACAACTTTTGTCTCTAAGCCTTCGCGTCTTGTGGCAAATGTGTTAATAGCAAAAGATGTTCTGGCAAGTTGTAATTTTGAAGCCCATGCGAAACGTTTGTTTAGTGAAAACTCGTTACTCTCAATAGGCTCTAAAGAAAAAAATCTCGCCAACCCAAATTCACCGCTATCGGGTTGCTCTGATAGAACAAAACATTGTGAAATACCTTCTATAACGGCACCTGTCGGGCACCAGAACATACCAAGATCTATTTGTTCATAATTGTTTCGGTCAAAAACCTCTAAGCTTTCATCATACGTAATCGTATTGCTTAGACGTTTTGTTCTATGTTGTATATCAAGATTATAAGAGTCACCAAAAAAACGCTGGCTATAGCCTGCTGATAGGGATGTTCTTTCAGATGGCCCCCACACTATTGAAGCCGAAACATAATCATCACTAACCGTATCATCAGAGACGTAATTATAGGATAAATCAAACATAAAATGCTCTGAGGCTAACCAGCGGATACCCGGACCCCATGATGAGGTTGTTTCCTGATTTTGGTTAATAACTTCGCCAGAAAAATCTTCATCATAAAAGCGAATAAAAGGATTTAAATTTAATGATGTTATAAACCCTAATTTAGCATCAACTCTATATTGATCTCCCTTTCTAGTTTCACCAGAAAAATCTTGATTACTTGTTGAAAAATCGCTCGAAATCTGCCAAAAAGCAATGCGAGCATTGTTTCCGTTGTGTGTATTTAAAAGAGCTGATACACCATCACGATCACCTATCCCATCCTCAAAACTATTGATACTATAAGTAAGAGATGACTCAACAGAAAATGTATTATTCTCAATATTATAGAGAAGGCCTGCAGAATAGTATTCTGACTGCACAGTATCGCCTGAAACTAAATCGGCAAGGCTATTGCTGGCAGCATTTCTACTGGTATTATCTACTTTTGCACTAGCAATTAACTTAGGGCCACTTGTCCAAAGAGAATATTGGCCTACAGTGTCCAGAGTTAAGAAATTGTCATTAATATCACTGTCATGACTAAAAAAAAGATTACTATTCGTCCCAGTAAAAGAAAAGCTTGCTAAACGGGATTGATATTGCATATCTAAACCGATGATAGTTTGAGAAACAAGGCTAGAAGTTGGATCCGTTATAGTTAGGTCAACATTGTCAGTATATGTTTCCTCTACCCCAAATTTAGGAACAAATTGCCATTCTCCGGCAATTGTCGAAGATGGAATAGTAAACAAAGACAATAACGCCACAGCATTGGCTAGGCGGAAATTGTTAATTTTTCTTACCGTAGCCATAGCCATAATAGCCATACTCATCCTTTTTAGATCTTATTGTTTTATTCATCACAAAACCTACAGCAATATCTTCATTTAGCTGTGAAACTGCATTCTTTATGTCATCTATTTTTGTTTTTGACTCTTCAACCACCACAACAGCCTGCCCAACTAAACTAGAAAGAACAGGGGTTTCTGTTACACCTAATATTGGAGGACAATCGAATATAACAATACGATCAGGATAACGCTCTGCTAACTCTTCTGCCAAAGTTGCCATTTTTGTACTGGCTAGTAGCTCATTGGTCAAGTGGTGTGGTTTACCTGCAGGAATTAGTTTTAAATTAGCTATATTTGAATTATAAATAACATCTGATAATGACGGCACTTCGTCTAGTAAGTATTCAAGTAAACCTTTCCTGTTTTCAAATTCTAACTCTCTGTGCAGACTTGGTCTCAAAACGTCTGCATCGATTAATAATACAGTTTTATCTTGCTCAAGCGCTATACTCAAAGCAAGATTGATTGAAATAAACGTTTTACCTTCATTTGGGCTAGAGCTAGTCACCATAATTAAATTACTATGCTGCAATGTTTTTGAAGCAGGCCCAAAAGCATTGTTTAGTAATTTACGTTTAATATGTCTAAATTCTTCTTGAATATGGTGGGCGCTTTTAGAGCTATAAATAAAACCTCTTTCTTGTAAACGATCACCATTTAAAAATATAGCCTCTTTACCTTTTTTAGTTGTATGAGCTGAAATACTCTGGGGTTGTGGTTTAATTTTAGCTGTCGTTAAATCATCACTTTTTTGTGAGCCCGTTACTATCTTTGCTTCAATACTGTTTTTCTTTTCTTGTGCAGCTTGCTTTTGCTTGGCTAATGCCTTTTCTATAGTACTCACGGCTTACAATATCCTTTTAAGTGGTGTTTGAATGGCATCAGGAAATAAAAAATAACATATAAACATTATAAGAATAGTGAGTAAAAGCACATTTGAAGCGATAAATATAATCGTTTTATTTCTATGCCATTTTTGTAAGCCTAAATTTTCATTTGCCGAGACCCCTCCAAAGATAGGTATGCCAGTGGCCTTAGACAATTGTGCTGTAGAAATAGCGACAGGGGATAACTGACTTAATAATAACGATACGCCTATACCAGAGCCAAGCCCGACAAAAGTTACTAATATAAAAAACAAGATTCGCTTAGGGCCTGTTGGCTCTGTAGCGGCTCTAGGGGGGTCTATGACTTTAAATTGAATTTTGTTTGTTGTTTCGTCAGCATGCTGTGCTAGTTGAGCTGTTTCTTGGCGGTTTAAGAGTTCTTCATATTTATTCTTAGTTATTTCATAACCCCTATTTAGGGCAATAAGTTCCGCTTCAATTTCAGGTAAAACATGAATTTTATTTTCAAGATCTTTTACTTTACTGCGGTAATCGCTAGCTCTGACTTTTATTGATGCTACTTGGTTTTCATATTGATTAACCTGAATTTGTAATTGTTGAATAACAGGATTTTGGCTAGTGATTAATACGTTACCATCTTCACTACTGGTAGTGGTTAAGTAGTCATCAATCTCTTTGCTGCGTTGTTTTTCTAAGTGTACTAAACGTCTTTTGGCTTCTGCGACATCTGGATGTTTATCAGTATATCGTAATTGCAATGAATCCAAAGTTAGTTCTAATTCGGCAATGCGATCGTCGTAGCTAGTTCTTATTGAACTTGCTGTTTGGATTTTATTTTGAGAATTGTTTGACTCGTTAGGGACCGTATTTAGTTGTGCTCTTGCTGATATTAACTGTGTTTCGGTTTCTTTTAAATTGAGTTCAATAACTTGCAATTGTTCTTTAGCAATATTGAGCTTGTTATAATAACCACCGTATTGATCTGGCAAAACATTACTGTATTTTTGCTTAAAATCGGTCAGACGTGCTTCTGAACTCGCAAGTCTATTTTCATATTCTCTGATTTGGCTTACTAAAAATTTCTGGGCTGAATCTGAATCAGTTCGGTTTTCGCCAAGGGTGTTTTCAATAAATACAGTTAAAGCTGATTGCACAACATTTTTAGCCATTTCAGGATTTTTATCTTCAAAAGATATTGTATAAATATTTTCTCTTTTGCCGCCTGTATTTTCTATAATTATACCTTCTTTAAGAGTTTCTAATATTGCTTCATATTCTTTAGGGGTGTTAGCGCGAATATCAAGATCAGTCATTCTTGATATTCGCTCTAAATTAGGGCGGCTTAATAATGTTCTTACCATTAACCTTATTTGGGCGTCTGTATTCGTTTCGACGGTTAAGCCTTTAAGTAAGGGAGCTAAAATTGATTGAGTATCAGCATAGACTCGAGCTTTAGACTCATAAATATCTGGCATCACAGATACTATACCCCAACCAATAGGGCATATTAACCAAGTTGATATAATGATATATCGACGCTTAATCCAAATTCCCTTTAAATAATCTATTAGATCATCATATATTTCTTGCATTCTAAATCTTAACCTTCATTAATCATATCTCTTATAGGCGCAATGAACTAAGTTACGAAAAAAAATCGACGAGTTTCGAAGCCCCAAACTCTCATCATTTGATTTCGCCACTAGTAACTAACTCGCAACTCGTTATTGTCTTAAAATTTAAAACCACGCTTCTGGAATGATGATAATATCACCTGGAAGCATATCGATGTTGGCACTAATTTCGCCATCCTTTAATAACTGGTCAATCAGAATTTCATACTGTTTTTGTTGACCATCTTCTATTCTAACTAACACCGCATCATTACCGTCAGCAAACTCTGTCAAACCACCTACCTGAATCATTACATCTAACAACGTCATGTGTTGAGTATAATTAATCGCTTGTGGTTGTGCAGCTTCGCCAATAACACGGATTTGTTCGCTGAATGGACCAACAAAGCTATTTACTGTCACTGTTACAATGGGCTCTCTTAAATACGTTCCTAATATTTCTTCAATTGAACGGGCTAGTTCAGTTGGCGTTTTACCGGCTACTTTTATATCTTCAACAAGTGAAGTGGTAATCATACCATCGGGGCGAACAACAAAAGAGCCTGAAACTTCAGGGTTACGCCAAACGAATATATTAAGCACATCTCCAGCACCGATGAGATATTTATAAGAATTAATATCTGCCGTATTAGAGGGGTGTAATGTTGCCGTTGGTAAATTATTAGTGGAACAGGCAGAAATGATTTGTGCTAAAAGCAAAGCAACGACTACTTTTAGTGACTTGGTAAATTTTTTATCCATGGTTCATACCTTTAACATCAAAAATTATTTTTAATTCAACTACCGATTGTATGGTATTTTTTTCACAGATGCACACATTTTAACAACTGTAAATAAAACGTTAACTTTAACCATATTTTTGCTAGAATCATTTCTTTGTTTTTGTAAAATAAAGTTTTTTGTGTGTCAGTTGTGAGATATGCCTTTGTAGGGTGGAATTCATTCCGACAAATATATAATTTATCAAGGAATCTAGTCTCATATGTCTAGCCCCAAATTTCGCGATTTATCTGTTGCAAGTAAATCAATGATCTTAATAGAGTTCTTTTTGTTTTTAGGGGCTTTACCATTAGCTATATATGGTAATAGTTACGTTCTCTTCATCGAGTTTTCTGCAATTCCAGATAATTACTTAATCATATATTCAATAGTTTTTGCTTTGTTAAATCAGCTAACGTCATTAGCTTTGGGTTTGTATAATTCTAAATTACGAGTTAATTTTCGAGGTGTCATTCGTCGAGTATTAATGTGTGTCGCCGTTGCATTTTTTATTCTCACTATAATAAATCCTTTTTATGGTCAATATTCGCTACCTATTGAAGTTTTAGCGTTAGCATCATTGGTAAGCTTTATAGTTATTAGTTCATTTCGTTATTTAACTTTCCAAATAGATTTTTTTGGGTTAAATAAACGCGTTATTTTAGTACTTGGAGCAGGAGAAAGGGCTTCAATCATAGAAAGAAGAATGCGTAGAGATGTAGACAGACAAAATTTTTCAGTTCATGGCTATATCATAATGAATGGCGACGATGAAGAAGGTATTAAACAGGAAACTCGAATAGATCTTGAAGGCTCACTGGTTAACTATTCTTTAAAGCACAAGATTGATGAAATAGTTGTTGCTAGTGATGAACGTCGTAATAATATACCTGTAGATGAGCTGTTTGCCTGTAAAATTCGTGGTATTGAAATCACTGAAATTTTAGATTTTATTGAGCGAGAAACGGGGCAAATAGCGGTTAATCTTATTTATCCAAGTTGGGTAATTTACTCTAATGGTTTTGCTTCAGTAAACCACCTTCGCAACACCCTAGATTGGATTTTTAATGCTAGCATGGCTTTTGTGTTGTTTGCTTTGGCTTGGCCAATAATGTTGCTAACAGCCATTTTGATTAAACTAGACGAAGGCATTACTGCTCCCATATTTTATTTCCAAGAACGTGTTGGTTTAGATGGTGAACCCTTCAATATTATTAAATTTAGAAGTATGCGTTTGGATGCGGAAAAATTTGGCGCTCAAATGGCTTCTGAAGATGACCCTCGTATTACAAAAATAGGTAATGTTCTACGTAAATACCGTATTGATGAACTGCCACAAATATATAATGTAATGCGCGGTGATATGGGATTTGTTGGTCCTAGGCCTGAACGACCAGAGTTTGTTCAGAGCCTTATTAAAAACATTCCTTATTATAATGAGCGCCACAATGTTAAACCTGGCTTAACAGGTTGGGCACAATTAAAATACCCTTATGGTGCTACTGAGGCGGATTCATTAGAAAAACTAAAATATGACCTTTATTATATTAAGCATCGTAGTTTCATGCTTGATTTACTTATTCTTATACGCACGGTAGAAATAGTATTGTTTGGGAAAGGACGATAATTAATTCTCCCGCAGGATTTGGTTTAAACTCCCGTCTTTAGGCGGTGATTATTATTCACTTTAATCGATTAGGAAATAAGCTAAATGAAAATTGAGTCAGTGTCTTATTACGATAAAGCAGATGGATCGTGTTCATTTGAGATTACCATTGTAGATAAACCGCTCATGTTCATTGGCTTTAATCAGCCGATTAATAAAAATATTATCGGAGATTGCTTATTACTACTGATTTTATTCCAATCGATGGAAGAAAAATCAGCGATAGAAATCCCCAAAGAATATCCTGTTTCCAAGCTTCTTTTAAGTAATGCCATTAAGTTACAAGATGTTTTTAGTCGCTGGTACCCGAAACTGAGTGTGGTCGCGATAGAAGCGACAAGTAAAGATCCAGAACCCAGTAATGATAAAGTGTCTTCTTTTTTCTCTGGCGGCGCAGACTCTTTTTATACGTTTTTAAAAAATAAAAACGAAATATCTGATCTCTTGTTGTGTATTGGGCTTGATATACAGCTGTGGGAAGAAGAAAAAATTAAAGAAGCTAAACTTTTTTATCAAACATTAGCGAAAAATTACGATAAAAACTTATTAATTGTTACCACCAACATCAGACAGATTTTTCCTAAATTCGATTACTTAGTACAAACTGGTGCGGTGTTGTCGGGCTTAACGTTAATGTTTGCTGGTCAGAGAATACTTGTTCCGGCAACCTTCAATATTAATGAGCTCATTCCTTTAGGCACTCATCCCTTAACTGACCAATATTTCTCAAATGGTACCACGCGAGTTGAACACCATGATGCGATTAACCGCAGCGAGAAAATGACCTATTTGGCTAAATTTCCTGACGCACTCGACAGCGTTAGAGTGTGTAATTCTAGCTCTGAGTTCAATTGTGGTACCTGTGAGAAGTGTTTGCGTACGATGTTCGCTTTAGGCATTTTAGGGGTAACATCGAAAAGTATGCCGTCAATATTTGATAGCATACCTTTGCTAAAAAAATTGAACGTTTACAAAGAAGTTAATTATATAGAATGGCGAGACAACATGAATTTTTCATTGCAATATAATTGTCCTGAATTGCAAAAACAGGCGAAAAGAATTGTCAGAAATTATGAGATTCGCCTGTGGTTAAAAGAAGCCAAACGGTTGTTGTTCAAACGCGGTTAGTCTTCAATATGTAAATGTTGTGCAAGAATAGCTAAACTTGCCATTGTCCATTTAAATTCGACATCGTTTTCGTAGTCTTCATGCAATGAAAAATGCTGTTTAGCGTCTTGCCAAAATGACTGCAAAACACCTTTCATCCATATTTCATGTGGTGCTGGAAAACCTAGCTTAGGTAAATACATTAATTCAGGAGTGAAGTATTGTTCTCCTATTTTTCTTAAAATAGGTTTTACAAAATCTTGACCAAAATAGCTGTCATCCTGCAATTTCGCGGCATAATTAATCACCCGATAATCAACAAAAGGGCTGATCAGCTCTAATCCGAATTGGTTAGCAATAACGCCAGTTTCATGAAAATGATTATCACGGTCTGTGCGCATCAAGAAAGATTTTAATTTTGCTAAATCGACAGTTGCAGGCGCGATGTTGTCGGTATTTTCTGACGAAATAAGGTGAGACAACACCCGTAATGCTTGTTTTTTCGGCGCCCAGCGGTTGATGTGGCGCTCGGCATTTTCAGACAAACTCAATCGCGACGAACTTAAGGCGTAACTTTCTAAGTTTTCATTTTGCAATAGTTTGAACTTATTACTGTCGGGTAATAAATTAATTAACGGCTGAATGAACGGTATATACCGACCTACGCTCGCCAATTTTGTTTGTTTGTGTTGTCTTAATTTCCAACGTTTTACTAAACTGGTGCCAAACAAAGTGTCAGCCGCTTCGCCATATAATATTTGATCAAAGTCTTCGCCAATGGCTTGGAAAATGGTATATAAAATTAATGAGCTTTGGTAGCGAGGAGGTTGCTCTATTATTTTGGTAACGGCAACAAAAGCCTTTTTAATATCGTCGTCGCTGACCTCAATAATTCGATGAGCGATACCAAGCTCTTTGGCAAAGGTAATTGCGGTGTCAAGTTCAGGGTTTCCGTGCTCAGGAGAACGATGAGAAATGGCGACTAAGTTGGCTATTTTTTTGCTCGCTAATGCCGCAAGCACTGAAGAGTCGACCCCTCCACTTAATAGTACCGCGACTTTGCTGTTAGGTTTTACTGCGTCAACCATTGCTTGGGTAAGTAAATCACTGGTTTGCAGCGCTTGTTGCTCTATAGTGTTTTGTTCTTTAACGGGGACCGGAAAAAGCGCATAGTATTGTTTACTAACAATGTTCGTGTTTTCAATGTCCCAATAGCAGCTTGATGGCAGCAGGTTTACGCCGAATAACAAACTACTCTCACCTGAATTCCAGCGATATTCTAAGGTCTCTCTCAATGCCGTGCGGTCAAAATTAGGCTGTTCTATATTGAGTGCTTGTAAGTTATTGCTGATTATTATTTCATTATTTTCCATTAAGCAGTGCAAGCGGAAACCACCAGAGCGGTTGGCTACTAAGCGTATTTTATTTTCATTTTTTGCAATTATAACTAATGAAAAGTGACCATTAAGCTGTTGATAAAATGTTGTTTGGTATTGCTTTTGGCAAAATTGTTCTTCGGTTGAGTGGTCATCGTAAAACCATTGATGTTGAATGGTTCCGAATACCAGTATATGGCTGGTTGGGGTTTCTATATGGCGTAATTGCTGGCTATGTGCAAATGAGTAATGTGCTAAATTAATCGCCGAACTCATTGATGAGTTATTAGCTAAATTACCTGAAGAACTCGTTGATAAGCTCTCTGATGAATTATTTTCAGTGTTAGTACTAATACGAACAATGGCGGCTTCCATTAATTAAAAATCTTTTTATAAAGCGAGCGCCATAATTGAGATAATTGTCGTAAGGCGAGTTTTAAAGCGGGTTTAGCATCCCACCAAACAAAATAGATAAAAACATGCGGCTTGAAAACATCTCGGGCGTAATCTTTGATAATACTAAAAAAAGTTTCGCCATCAGATCTTCTTGAATAAAAGTCTTCAAAAAAACTGAGAAAAATAATGCCGTCGCGCATTACAGGCTCGTTGGGTAAATCTTGGTTATTAGCCAGTAGCAAAGTCGCATAGGGGTTATTAATTCCGCCTACGGTATCAAAATAATTGCACATTCCTAAACGTGGATTAATTTCAATGTATTTGTATTCGCCGTCAGTGGAGTCAAATTTAAACTCTACCATTGCCGGGCCTAAGTACTTAAGCGCTTTACCAATTTTTTCAGAAAGCTCGATAACCCGTTGGTTCTTTTGACTAATAGCGTAGCTGGTTACCCCATAATGCGACGGAGACAATCTCAGGCGATTAAAGGTGAATGCTTGCATTAAGTTTGATTGATTATCGAACACACAGTTGCAAACCCACTGAGTATTATCGTCACCGAGGATAACTTGCTGCGCGATTAAGTGAGTTAATTTATCGGAAAACTCAGCAAAAAATTCTGTGACATCTTGTTCTGAATACAAGAGAATATTTTTTTTACCTAACACCATATGCTTATGAGAACGCGGTTTAATAATAATAGGTAAAGACAATGCAGTGATTAAGCTGTCTTGGTCGGTAATTTTTTGTACTGTTTTCGGAATAGGCGCCACGGTTGAAATGAATTCGGTTTCAAGGGCTTTATCAATTAACAGTTCACTTATTTCTACCGGCGGTAAGGTGAATAGGCAATTTGCGCTTAACTGTTCGGTATGTTGGCTTAGAAAGCTAACAAACCAGTCTGAGGTTGGAATTATGACGGTATTCTTCGCTTGGTTTTGTAAAACATTAAGCAGTTGGCTAAATTGTTGGTTATCATTGCCGTGTAAAAGGTGCTTATGTTGAGGCAGTCTAGAATCATTAGAAACATCGTGTTGTTCGCGGGTGATAACCGATACTTTTATTTTTTTAAGGTGCAGTCCTCGAACAACACCTAAACCATTAGGTCCAGCGGCAAGTACTATTACATTAGTATTCATCAATTACCTTAGCTCATTATGTTGAGACTTTACTGGAAATGATCATGTACTTTAAATGTTCCTTTGAACTATTAAAGTCAACCGGAATTCGTTGTAACTGAAACCTTTTATTGGGTGCTAAAGAACCAATAACACCGGTAATATAAGAAAATGCCAAGGTGTAGCCGGCGTCTTTTGTTACTCTCATGGTCAGGTCGTTAAACGTGTATTTTTTCCCTACCGGGTAAGCTAACGACGTTACTTTAATATTTAATTGTTGTTCAATTCTTTCTTTTGAGTTGACCACTTCGTCTATTTGGTCTTGCTCGCTTAAATATGACAATATATTGTGAGAGCAACCATGCGAACCAATGTGCATCTTTTCGTCTGACATGGTTTTAAGTTGCTGCCAATTCATAAACAACGGTTTATTTTTGATCTGCTCTGGCATGGTTATATTGGCAACGGTTCTTAATTCTTCAAGTTTAGTTGCCATTGAGACACTACTGTCTTTTTTTATCGCTTCTAATACTCTACGGATAGCCATTTTTTTAGTGCCAATATTCAGTGCAACACCCTGTGTCCATGAGTTAAGTTTTATTGTTGTTTTTGTGGTGTTGTTAACTAACCAAGCAATTTCATCCCACCAAGGAATTTGCGGGTGATCAATATAATGAATTGGCACATAAAAAGCGGCTTTTATATTATGCTTCTTTAACAAAGGGTAAGCATTAGTATAATTATCAATATAGCCATCATCAAAGGTGATCACCGCGTAGCGATCCGTTAACGGCGCGCCACTTTTTGTCATGATAACTAGCTCATCAACACTAATAATATTGAAATGCTGTTTCAGTAATTGAAGTTGAGATTCAAACTCTTCAACCGATGCACTAAAAACATTGGGGTCAAAGTCGTCAACGTTAGGATCGCCAATACGGTGATAATTAAAACAATAAACCCCTGGTGGTAAACGTCGCCATTTAAATGATAACCAACCACATAAGCCTAAGAGCTTAATTTTTAATTTATGCTTGGTCATTAGTTTTATCATTATTTTGGGTCACTGCATTTGGCCTTTATGCTTCGTCAGAGTGTTTATTTTTATAATGAGGTGCTGGCACAATATAATCTCGATATTCATTAGGGTGTTGTGCTTCACCAGCTTCTGCGGCCTTAATGATATTGTACATTTCTCGCGCAGAAACAAAATGCATCACATAATCTTTACCGTCGTTGTATTTATCTAATAGGTATTGATTCATTTCCTCAAAAGGTTTGCCTAATAAAGTGTCCATACTTTCCTCTTGTGTGCCATGGGTGTGAATTTTGACAAAAAGCCAGTCGGATTTTCCTGAAACTGCAATGGCGGTGTTTATCCATAAATCGATACGGTCTTTGGTTGACGGCATAGAACCACGAATATCACTGTTTTCAATTTGCGGCAAAAAGCCCTTTTTTCTATGCTTCCAATTGAGTCCTAATGGTCCGGTGATCATCATCATATCACCCCAAGGTGCGTCACCTACTTTGACTAATTTTCCTTTGTCATGAGATTTCGGTTGATTGGGAATATCTTGGGCATAATAAATTTCGTTAGCCAAAGCTGGTTGGGTGTCACTCGGTGCCGATGGAAACGTTAAATCGGCAAAACAACCGGTTTCTTTTAAAACAATTAATTCGTCATTTACCCCACACCATTTACCATCAGGGCGACTATTGTTTAAGCACCAGTTACCATGAATAAAAGAATATTGCAGTAAGCCTGTATTTTCATCTCGAATGAAAGCACCATGATTTTCATGGAGTTTTTCGGTGAAGTCGACCAAGGTTTTTCGCAAATTGTCACTGGTGTCGTCGTCGTGATGCAAATGAATTTCTAGCTCACCAAAACCTGCTGCGCATAAGTCGGTAATTTTATTTAAATGCTCCACTCGGTATTCTTCTTCAGGGTAAAAGAACGAATGTTTTGGATGACAACCATCAGCATCGGTAAACTTTTTAGCCACTACCGGATACTCTTTGTGCCATCGATCAACGCGATCACGTTCTTGAGCTAGAGAAATGTTTTTACCCCACATTGGTTCATAGTGGTCAACAAAGCAAAACATAATATGTTTTGTCTTAGTACATTTATTTGATTCGGATAGTATTCTTTTTAAATAATGTGGTAGCCACAAGTGCATGTGCTTTTTACGCACAATTAGGATGATTAAAGCAATCAAGCTGAAGCCGGATAAAATCAATAAAAGTAATAACATTAACGAGAAGTCCTTTGCCAAGTCCCTTGGACATTTTTAAACATAAAACGATAAAAGCCCTTTAATAACGCCAAATTCATTGAAACAAAAAAAGTAATCAATGCAATAATGGAAGATAATTTTTTCCCTTTTGCACTTGTTCGCCCTCCCCATAATGCCAGGGTATACATTAGAATATGCCCTACTAACAACAACATATATAGAGGTTGTTCAGCAAGAAAAAGGTTGGTGATAAAAGCAACAACCATTAAGTGAGGCGTAAACCACCGAAAAACTTTATGTGATATGTAACTAAATGAGCGCCATCCAATCAGTGGATTTAGAGCCCAAGTTAATCGAGTAAATGCTTGATAATTGCCGGTACCAATCCGAATTCTTCGTTTACTTTCTTCGGCAATATTAGGGGCTATTTCTTCATGGGCAAGTGCTAACTTTTCATAAATTATTTGATGGCCGCCTCGTGCGACGTTCATCACAATTTGAAAATCATCAACAATGGTGTTTGCAGGTATTGCGCTATAAAGGTTTGCACGAATGGCGTAAATGGCGCCGTTGGCACCGAGTAAGGCGTCTAGCTTGGCTTCTTGTTCTTTTAAAAATTGTTCGTAGCGCCAATAAATACTGTCTTGATTGTCGTTGTCACCCGGGTTAAATAAATTAAGCTCACCACAAACCGCGCCAATATTGGGATCGGAAAAGTGGCTGGTTAATCGTTGAATAGCGTCAGATTCGAAATGGGTGTTGGCATCAGAGAAAATAATAATAGGCTGTTCAACTAATGCAACTAACTTATTAAGCACACTGGCTTTACCACTATTTTGTTCAAATATATGGATACGCAACCGTTGGTCATCGAAGCCGCTTAATATTTCATTTGTTTTGTCACTGCTACCATCTGAACCAATAAAACAGGTGATTTTATCTTCAGGGTAATCAAGAGATAATAAATTTTCTATTCTCTCTTTAATGCACGATTCTTCATTATATGCCGCTATAACAACTGCAACACTTGGCAGTGTTACTTCGACGTTAGAATGCGTAGGCGTTTTTGAGAAAAAATTAGCTAATAGCATTAGAATTATTGGGTAAATGATGTAGCTATAGAAAATTATACCTAAGCAACACCAAAAAACTGTTTCCATGGACCAGCCCTATTATTTTTTTATTAACTAAATTATTAACAATATTACATTTTGGTAATAATTTTGCTTGCTCAATGTAACGAAGAATTGCAAAATGTTAACTTATAAGCGATGAGATGAACAGGTTAAATTATTAATGACGTATGTAAAGTGTTGGAAATACAGTTATGAGCAGTAAGTGGGACATAATTTACGTTGGGAATGAATATGGAACAGATAATCGAACAAGCAGCCATCATATCGCTAAACGCTTAGCAGCCAATCATAATCTTTTATATATTGAAGCAAGTGGTTTAAGAAAACCGCGTGCGACGGGATCTGATTTTAATAAAATTATTGCCCGCGTTAGAAAGCTTTTTAGTCCAATTAGAACGCCCGAACCAGGGTTAAAGGTAAAATCATTATTTATATTACCTTTTCCTAACTTACCTTTTATTCCTTGGCTCAATAAAACCTTTACCTTATTTACTGTACGCCAAGCTGCGAAAAAATGCGGTTTGTCAGAAAAGGTTATTGTTTGGTGCACTGTACCGACCTTAGCTAATTTTATTGAAGAGCTGCACCCAAGCGCGATTGTCTATTACTGTGTTGATGACTTTTCTGCTTTGCCCGACGTTGATGTTCAGCATATTCTTAAGTTAGATAAGAAACTGAGCCAGTCAGCCGACATAATTTTTACCCCATCAATTCCAATGTTCGAGAAAAAGAAAAAGATTTATAGTAATGTAAACCTTAGCCCGCATGGAGTAGATGTTGACCACTTTTCAATGGCCAGTTTACCGGGAGAAATGCCCGCAGAGCTGGCTGAAATAAAAGGCCCTGTTGTTGGTTTTTTCGGTCTCATAGAATATTGGATAGACATTGAATTGGTTTGTGAAATCGGCAGAAAGCTACCCGACGTTACAATCATTATGATAGGGCGAGTTACGGTAAATTTAGATGTATTTGATATTCCAAGCAACGTATTGTTTATTGGTCAAAAGCCTTATGAACAATTACCCGATTACGCGCGACGCTTTGATGTTGCCATTATTCCCTATGTTTTGAATCAACAAGTGTTCAATTCAAACCCTTTAAAATTAAGAGAATATTTAGCCACTGGAAAACAGATAGTTTCGGTGTCTTGCCCAGAAATAGATAAGTTTGCTCACGTAGTAAACATTGCAAAAAATAATGAACACTTTGTTGAGTTAGTTCAAATGAGCTTACAAGCTGAGCTACTTTCAAATTCCCAAGAACGGATTACATCAATAGCATCTGAAACTTGGGAAGCCCGATACGAAACAATATGTTCACATGTTAACGCTGTATTAAAAGATAAATAAGGAAATAAATTTTGAACAAAACCGTTATAATTGGCTGTGGTAATTTAGCCAGAATTCATATAAATAAACTCCGGAAGTTATTTCCTAGTATTGTAATTGCGTTAGTTGATATTGACCAAAAACGTTTAGATCAGTTTGCCGACGAATTTCAAGTAACCGAACGTTATACGTCAATTGAAGACATGCTTGCGCAATTTTCTCCTGACGTTGCTCACGTGGTTACGCCACCTGCGAGCCATTTCTTTTTAGCAAAACAGTTATTAGAAAATTCAGTGCATTGCTTGGTTGAAAAACCTTTTACTATTTCTACCGACGAAGCGAAAACGCTATTAGCATTAGCGAAAGAAAAAAACTGTCGTTTGACGGTAAATCATATGCGGGCATTCGACCCGTTGTTAGATAAAGCGAAGCAGTTAATCGAGCAAAAGCAATTCGGAAAAGTTATGCGCGTTCATGGTCGTTATAGTTTCGACTTTTACGAAGACCGAAAATTTGATCCAACCAGTCGTTGGATGACCAAATTACCCGGCGGACCATTATTCGACTTAGCACCCCATGTGCTTAGTGCTATGGAAGCGTTCACCGGAGAGCTCAAACAAGAAAGCAGTCAAATTCAAGACCAAGACGGCATGATAATGCAATGCCAATTTAACTTTTCAGCTTCGGATAATATTATTGCCGACGCTTATTTAAATCTAAACTCTAAACCGCTTAAAAATGAAATAATGGTTGAATGTGAAAATGGCTCGTTAACCCTCGATTTTCGAAATTTCCTGATCGTATTACGTAAGCCTTTAGGTTTACCAAATGCTATTGAACGCATTTTAGGTAATGTTCATATTGGTTGGCAAATGATGTGGGGCTCGGTAACCAGCGTTTATAAATTTGTGACCGGCAAGCTTGACCCATATGCCGGCATGGACGGTTTATTTCGTGATCTTTATGGTGATGAGATGAAAAATATTTTAGCCGATGACGCGTTGCGATATTTGGAAAATATGTCTCAAGACCCGATATTTTCCCCTGCTGAAATTGTTGAAAAAGCATTAGAGCCATTAACCGATGCTGATATTTTAGTGACCGGTTCAGGCGGATTTTTAGGACGTCCATTAGTAAAACGACTCTTGTCTCAAGGAGTAAAAGTTCGGGTGCTAGCGCATAGCAAAGTAGCCGATAAATCTATTTGGGGAGAACACGGCGAACAAGTTGATGTTGTGGTTGGCGATATATACAACGTCGCGTTAGTTGACCATGTTGTTAACGGCGTTAAAAAAGTTTATCACCTTGCCGCCGCAATGAACGGCCCTTGGGGTTATCACTTAGACACTACAGTAACGGGCACCAAAAACTTACTTGATGCTTGTGCTCAGCATAATATTGAACACTTATTGTATATGAGTACGTTAAACGTTTATGCCGCGAAAGATTATCGCTCAGGTAAAACCGTTAGCGAAGACTTTACGTATGAGTCGATGCCTGAAAAACGCGGCCATTATTCGCATGCTAAACTTATTGCTGAGAAAATGGTGTTAGCGCACGCTGAAAATAATGCAACGATGAAATTATCGGTATTTCGTCCAGGGCTTATTTACGGCCAAGGCCTTGACCCTGTACTAGGCGACTTGGGCATTAAACTAGGTAAACGTTTAGTGGTGTGTATGGGCATGGGGAAACGGAAATTACCGCTAGTGAATGTTGAAAATGTTGTTGATGCTTGTGTGGCTTCATTAACTGAACAACAAGACCAAGTCGAATTATACAGCTTGGTTGATAATGACTACCCAACGCAAAACACTTACATCAATAAACTGAATGCGTCTGGCGAATATAACAAAATATTATTACCGGTGCCTTTAGTGGTATTCAAGCTGGCTTTTAGCACGTTAGATTTCTTGCTAAAACATCTGCTCAAGCGCGATATGAACCTTGCCTATCGGTTAAAGTGTATTTCAGCGAGTCCTAAATTTAGCACTGACAATGCCAAAAATCAGTTGGCGTGGCAACAAAACGTTAGCTTTGAAGACGGCCTTAAATTATCTATCGAACACGCACAGCAAAACAGCTAATGTGGTTTTGCCAGACTTGTGTCTGGCAAAACCTTGAGTATAAAAAAGCATGAAAAAGCAATTAATTGCGAGCTCGATATTTAGGTTTCTTGAACGAGGAATTGTAGTTGTAACCTCTTTGCTGCTAACACCCTTTTTAATTGGTGAGCTTGGCGAGCACGATTATGGTTTGTGGATCTTAATTATTTCAGTGCTGGGTTGGTTTAATGTCATCAACCTTGGTTTTCCTTCTGCGGTTCAGCGTCATATTACCCTTGCGTTGGAGCATGCCGATCATCAAAAAGTAAATGTGGTGTTTTCAACCAGTCTATTACTTTTTGGTGTGTTAGGTATTTTTGCGGCTGCCGGTTTGCTGGTGCTTGCTTCATTCCCCAGCATTTTTGGCATTAATACGCTTGACCAGTCGACTCTCGCTTTAGCGCTAACCATTTTTTGTTTAAAAGTGCTGTGGGATTTTCTAATGAATGCCATTCACGGCTTTTTTGCTGGCTTGCTTCGTTATGATATTGACGCGAATATTTCGTCTTTTAATGCCATCGCCAAAGCATTAATGGTTTACATGTTAGTGACCGACTTAAATATTATGGGTGCGATAATCGCCACATTGGTGGCTGATTTTATTGCCAATATTTTGAAAGTTATTTATGCCAAACGCATTTACCCACAGTTGAGCTTTAGCTATAAAAATGCCCAGTGGCATGAAGTTAAAGCACTATTTGCTTTTTCAAAACACGTGATTGCCGCCGGTATTGCTAAATCGATTAATACCAAAGCCGACCCAATACTGGTAACTAAATTATTCGACTTGTCTTCGGTTGCGCTATACAGCATTGCAGTTCGATTAACTTCTCATGTGCAAGCATTTGTTTCGTCGGTTACCGGTATATTTTCTCCGGTATTTACTAAAATGGCGGCAAAAAACATTGATATGGAAGAAATGTTTAATCGAACCGTTTCAATTAACTTTTTTGTCGCAGCCACATTATTTTTACCTTTGCTGATATTTGGCGGATTGTTTATTCGGTTATGGGTCGGTGACGGATTTATCGACGCTATTGTTTTACTGGGCTTCTTGGCGTTTTCATTTATTTGTTTGTCAATTTCTGAAGCGGTAAAAAACATTCTATTTGCGCAAGCAAAACACCAGCTTATTACAATAATTAACCTGATAGGTGCTATTTTCAATATTGCTTTATCGGTTATTTTGGCGCAGAAATGGGGCTTGCTCGGGGTTGCTGCGGGTACCGCTATTGGCTTTTTTATTTCTGATATTATTTTTAATTTAATTTTATTAAAACGCTATAACAATTACCAACTTTGGCCGGTAATAAAAACCTTTATTACTGCCGTTATCATCATTTATGTGGTGGGATTAAGCGGGCAGTATTTGGTTACTCAATACTTGAGTGTTAGCTGGCTAGCGTTAATAATCGCGGGGGCGATTTCTTTGCCTTTTATCGTGATATTAAATTGGCTGCTGTTACTAGATAGTGAAATGAAACAGAAAACCTACCAATTATTAGCTAATAAATTAAAACGAAAAAATAAACAATGAAATTGTCTGCGCCTCTTTTTCAACACTGGTCCACTGAAGATTGCAGTAACTGATTATTGATCTGTTAAGCGCATTTATGCACTACGTTAGAGTTAGATTATGAATATTAGCAATATTATTATATCCAAATAGAAAGGCCAGCAAAAAATCGCCGCTAACATTGTTCCATATATACTTTGGTTTAAAGTTAGTGGTGACCTTAAATTAGCGGCTGATGATGCAACACCATTTTTGAGCAGTGCGTTGGTACCTGCCATGCTTTTAGGTGAAAATATTGTTGTTGATGAAAAATATACTGTTTCAGAGAAATTATTAACTCAACTAGACGCAATTCAAAAAATTTTCAACTGTTGGAATCCTATCTTTAAATTTATTTCGGTAACATCAGCCACTAAAAAAATTGTCGCTAGTTACTTATCAGCCTCTTGTTTTTTCTCTGGTGGGGTTGATGGTAGTTATTTGTTAATAAAGCATAAAGATATCATTGAAAATCTAGTGTTAATTAACGGTTTTGATTTTAATATGGATGATATTACATGGCAAAATATGATCAATCGAAATACTGAAATACTGAAATACTGAAATAGCGAAAATCAGCGGAAAAAGGTTAATTACCATTGAAACTAATTTAAAAGAATTTACCTCAAAATTTTCTATCGCACGATTTGTAAACTTTGGCGCATCATTGGCAAGTGTTGGACAGTTACTTAACGCTAATACTGTTTATATCAGTGCAGCCGTTACTTATGATCAAATACATATTAGCGGCTCTCATCCGCTTTTAGATAACTTATGGTCGACAGAAAGCTGTGAGTTTCATCATACGGAATTGGAAGCAAACCGTATTCAAAAAATAGCGCTTATTAAGCAATCACCTGAAATATTAGCCAACCTTTGGCTCTGTTGGAAAGACCCTAAAGTTAATTGCGGTCGTTGCAGTAAATGTGTCAGAACTTATATCTCTTTATTGTTATCTAACGCTGAAGGAATTCCTTTTGCACTACCTGTGTTGTTATCTGACATAAAAAAATCTCGATAAAATCTAAAGAAGAATTATCTTTTTTTGAAGAATTTTATGATGTTGCTGAAAAAAACGATATGAAAGAAGTGAAAAGGTATTTAGCGCTGTTATTGATGAAATTTAAAGTAAAATCATTTTTAAGATCGTTAGACCGCTTAATGTTAAGCTCATTATTTCAGCGTTGGCAAAGACGTCGCTTAGGGTTATTGTCGCAACTAACTGACATCAGTTTAGAGCCAAGATATACCGACAGTTATATGCAAGAACAGGCGGCATTAAAATATCACCATGCATTAAATGGCTAGTTTAGTCTATATTAACTCAACAGCTTGTATCATCAACAGTCGCTTTAATTTTTTGACCTATATCGTTTTAGTTTGTCTATAAAGTTAAACAATAAAAGTTTGTCTATATCGCGTAGTAATTGTCTTAATTCAAAGCTACGTTTAATCGATTTAAGTGCTTTAAGTAAGACTTTATCGTTAACGAGTGTAGCTTGAGCGATGTTTTCGTCAATAAAATCGATGTCGAGTATATTGTGTATTTTAAATTTCGACAGTCTTTGTTTAATTAATTCATCAGTTAATGGCGGAAAAGTTGGCACGTTTAATTTTAATGCACGGATACTTGCCATTGTGCGTAAGCACTTTTCACACTGACCACAGTTGTAGCCATTGTCATGCCAGCAAACTCTTAAAATGCTTAATGCGCTGCTATTATTGGCAATTTCTTTGAGTTTATTTATCCGTAATGATTCCGCGCCATCGTGAACAAATTCAGTAAAACCATTACTCCATAGATGATCGGTTATAAAATTTGAACTTTCAGGAAGTAAATTCTCATAAGTTAACCCCGCGGCAATGAAACATTTCTTCGCCCCTAATGCCAAGGCTATACTACTTAAACCACCACCAAAGCAGTTACCCCAATTTAAACCGTAATGATGGCCTAAAAAACGGACATTGGTCTCAAAAGGCACCAATTCATGACCATTACTGTCGAGATATTGTTTGTTTTTATTTAATGCTTCATTGTATAAGTCATCATTAGATAATTGCATATCGATGCCTTTAGCAAATAATAAATAATCAATCTCTTGAGCATGCTTTAAGTAGGTATAAGTACCGTCAACCCCTCCGGAAAAAAATGAGATTGTTTTATTCCAACCTCCTTTAGAGTCAATTTTTTTTCCGCCAATAATATTTATTTTCTTGAGGTCTTGATGAAAATATTTTGACCAGAACGAAAAAATAGTTTGTAGCTGTTCTAAGTTAGACAATAAAGCTGAAGAAACGGGCACATCATCTTCAATAATTATATCGCTACCTTTTGCCATTGCTGGTACTAAGCAGGCTGCAATAAATGCATCCGCTTTTAATATTGGTGTTAACGGCTCAGGGAAGGCATACCATAAGTGAAAGTCGCCGCACAGTGCTGAAAGAGTTTGCTTACCATTTTCTTCTTCAATCTTGATATCAGAAATTCTCATGTTTGTACCGTAGAAGTATGGTTAATAGAATACAGATGATTACGTTTCATCATATTGAATTTCGGTTAAATATCCGTTTTTTACTTTTTAATTTGAGTTGTTTAGTGAACTCATCAAGGTAGTTTGAGATCATATGTTCTAGGGTGTATTTAGAGGCGACTCTGTCATATGCATTGTTCCCCATTTGTTTTCTTTTTTCAGGGTTTTCGATGCATATGGCAATCGCTTTTGCTAATTCTTGCGGGGATTTGGGCGAAACTAATAAGCCTGTTTCATTGTGAACAATAATTTCTTTAATGCCACCAACAGCCGTTGAGACCACCGGTTTAGCTTTACTACCCGCTTCAATAAAAACTAAACCAAAAGCTTCTTCAATAGAGGGTTGTACAAAAATATCACAGGCGGTCAGCCAGTCGTCAGCGTTATTAATTTGTCCAAGTAAGCTCACATGATCGGCTAGCGCGAGTTTTTCAATTATCGATAATAGCGTTGTCTTTTCACTTTGCGAGCCGTCACCGGCAATATATAAATGTATTTTAGGGAAGTCAGTTAACAGGTCGTGCAAAGCAACAAGGGTGTCTTGATGACCCTTTATTTCACCTAAGTGACCAATACTGAGCAGTATTAAATGGTCACTTTCAATCGACAATCGCTGCTTTGCGGCAACAATGGCAAGCTCATCAGGTTGTTCAAGCACTAAAGTGCCCCCTGAAATAACGCGACTACGCTGGGTATTTATCTGCAAATTATCTTGCAGTAATTTAACGCGGTCATCGGAAACAGCGACAAAAGAGCTGATAAAAAATTTCAATAAACTATTCAGTATTGAAGGTTGATAATGTTTTAAGTTCGACCGATGGAAGGTGGCGACAATAGGAGTGTTAGCTAAAAAACAAGCTATGCCGCCATATAACTGTGTATGTTCACAATGGGCATGAACTATATCAATGTTATGTTTTTTTATTAGCTGGTGAATTATTTTTATTAAAGGTAAGTCGATGCCGGGTTTTCGTATATTAACAATCAGATCTGCTATGTTAATATCTGCCATTGGACGGCTTAAGCACAAAGGAACAACAGTATGACCTTTTTCCCTTAGGCCTTGTATGGTGTCTTTAAACCTTACACTACGCCCTCCTTTTTCTAGACTTAGTACCAATTCCAATATATTTAACATTTATGAAAATCCGTTAATAATCCGATAATAATTACCCATAAAATATGTGGCGCATTAATAGGGGGTTAAATGTACAAAGAATTAACTTAACACAATAAAATTTGCTTATCTATTGAGAACTATTAACGGCCAGAATAATGCCTATAGTGTTATGGGTATTGATTTGATAGCATGGTGAATAAAGATGAAAAATTATGCAATTGGAGTATTGGATCCCTTATGAGCTTTTACGGTAAAATTTTTAAAAATATATGTTTTCCTTTTTTTGAAAAGGTCAAAGGGAGAAAAACTGCAACATATTTATCTGCGGCACAAAATCGTCTCCATAAACCTCAAAAAACTATTGCTGACTTTCAATTACAACAGTTGAAAAACTTGCTGTTGTTTTGTCAAGAACACGTACCTTATTATCAAAAGCAATGGCAGCAGCTCAATTTTGACCCAAACACTATTACGTCCATTGATGAATTGAGTCAGCTCCCCGTATTAACTAAAGATGATATTAAACGTCACTACCAAGACTTAGTACCAAACTGTAAAGCCGAAACCAACATAAAAAAATCGACTGGAGGCTCCACTGGTCAGCCTTTTCATTTTGAATTAGACTTGCAAAGTTATGAAACTCGACAAGCGATAATGTGGCGCGGTTATGGTTGGTTAGGCGCTGGTTTAGGTGCAAAAACGTGGTTTCTGTGGGGAATTGATTTAGGTGAACCGACATTCTTATCGCAATTGAAAATGGGCTTATACCATCGCTTTCATAATCGAAAGGTTGCCAATTCATTTGCTATGAATAGTAATAATATGACGAGCTACATTAAAAGCTTGAACAGCTATAAACCTGAAGCAGTTGTCGGTTTTGTTGCCCCGTTATTTTCATTAGCTAAATATATTAATAAACATAATGTTAAAATCAATTCACCTAAGGTTTTGTTAACAGGTGCTGAATCATTATTGGAATTTCAGCGAGAAGAGTTAGAAACAGCTTTTGGTTGCAAAGTATACAATACCTATGGCTGTCGAGAGTTCATGTTGATTGGCGCCGAATGTGAGCAACAAAAAGGCTTACACGTTAATATCGACCAATTGGTTGTTGAAACACTGAACGAAAACCGACAACCAATAAAAGGTGGTCGTGGTGATATTGCGATAACCGATTTATTTAATTACGGTATGCCGTTAATTCGCTACATAAATGGCGATCAAGCCTCGTTAAGCGAGAGTCAATGCCAATGTGGTAACCCTTTGCCTTTGATTGATAAAATTCACGGTAGAAAATTAGATATTATAAAAACCTTAGAAGGTGGGGAATTACCGGGAGAATTTTTTCCACATTTAATCAAAGACTTTAAAGGTATTGAGCGCTTTCAAGTGAGACAAAAATCATTTACCACCGTCGATATTTTTTATATAGCCAATGAGCTCTTTACTGGCGATGAATTATCCGCCATTGAAAGTGAAATACATCGTAATACTAATCATTCTTTAACGGTAAAATTTCATTGTGTTGACGATATTGAATTAACGGCGGCGGGCAAACATCGCGTGACCATTTCTGAGATCTAATATGAAAAAGAAAATCATCATTATTACTAATTTATATCCTTCGTCGTGGGAACCTAACCGAGCAACATTTAACAAACAACAATTCAATTTTTTATCGAAACATTTAAATGTTAGTGTATTAGTACCTGTTGCTTGGCCGCAATGGCTGAAATTAACCGCCGCACAAAAAAAAGAGGGCAGCGAAGCACCCGCGGTTAAGTCTCGATTTTGCTGGTATTTTTATACCCCGAAATTTATGCGTCGATTTTATAGTGCTTTTATGTTGGTGTCGTTGCTGATCAACTCTTTTTTTTGGATACGAAAACAACAGCCAGACTATATTATGGCGAGTTGGGCTTATCCTGAAGGTGTTGCTACGGCGTGGTTAGCTAAAATATTTAATAAGCCGTTTTTTTTAAAAGTGCATGGCAGCGACATTAACGATTATGCCAACGACAAAGCGCGCGCAACACAAATTGTTAACGCGTGCCAGCGTGCCCAAGGAATATTTTCTGTTTCGCAAGCGTTGAAGCAAAAATTGGTTGACCTTGGCGTGCAAGCTGAAAAAATTCATGTGATATATAACGGAGTCGATAAAAGCGTTTTTTATGCTCAAGCGCCACCAACCCCCTCACAGTCGTTATTGTTTGTGGGTAATTTAAAAGCAAACAAAGGGGTGGTAGAGTTAATTGAGGCGTTCATTCTTTTAAAGAAAGGTCATCAAGCACTAACATTGGTGATCGCCGGAAATGGTGCAATGATGCCGTTCATAACCCGTCGGTTAACGGAAGAAGGCTTAATGTCTGAGGTTGAATTGTTGGGTAATGTTGGCCATCATCAAATACCCTCGTTATTACGCGCCAGTCGCTTGCTAGTGTTACCGAGTTACGCCGAAGGTGTGCCGAATGTTATTTTAGAAGCTTTTTCTTGTGGCATACCTGTGGTGGCAACGGTCGTTGGCGGGATCCCTGAAATTGTTAACGAAAGCAACGGTGTTTTAGTCAAAGAGAAAAATGTCGAAGATTTAACCCAAGGCATAAATAAGGCATTGGCTATCGAATGGAACAGTGAGAGAATAAAAGAAAAAGCCAATGACTTTTCATGGAATGAAAATGCGAGTAAGGTTTTGGCTGTTATACAAAATAATGGCTAAACACTAACGTTTTTCAACAAATACTTTATTCATTTTAATTTAGCCGCTTTCACTAAAGATATATAATCGTATGAAATTAAAAGAAATATTAAGGCATTATTTATTACCTTCTGCTTGGGTGACCATTAAAGAAAACTCGGCGAATAAAACGATTTTTTTAAGTTTCGATGACGGCCCAAACCCAGACGTTACCCCGTTATTATTAGATCTTCTAGATAAGCATAATGCGAAAGTAACATTTTTCTGTATTGGTAAAAAAATGTTGGCTTACCCAGAACTTGCCAAAGAAATTGTCGCACGAGGCCATTTAGTTTCTAATCACAGCTTTACTCACGATGACTATTATTTATTACCCCTAACAGTGCAGTTACGTGAAATTGTAGAAACAGACAACACTATTGCTGATATATGTGGTTATCGAGGGAAGTTGTTTAGGCCTCCAAAAGGGCGCTTAAGTTGGAAGCTGTTATTTAATTTAATTCGAATGAAAAAAACGGCGGCTATGTGGTCTTTAGACTCGATGGATTATTTTTATAAAAGTGCAGATGACATTATCAAAAGATTAAAAAATTATCCGATTAGTCATGGTGAAATTATCTTATTGCATGACGATAGCTCTTTATGCATTGATGCTTTAAAAGAACTGCTACCTTATTGGCGGCAGAAAGGTTTTGAATTTCAGTTGATGACAGATAATGCTCTTTCTTGAGCTGATTGGAATATCTGAAAGATGAAAAATAAATACTTATTTAATGCTTATTTTATAATTTTGCATATTATTATAATTTTGATCTTGGCAAAATCAAATTTTATTCCAAATGTTATGAATAAAATAGGCGTTCAAAAAAATGAATTTAGTCACTATTATCATCAAATGCTTGCCTTTCATGACAGAGTGGATAAAAATTTAACTGAAAATACGGTTTTGTTTATTGGTGATAGCCACATACAAGGTTTAGCAGTTTCTTCGGTTATTTCAAATAGCGTTAATTTCGGTATAGGAGGTGACACTACAAAAGGCGTAATTAATCGACTTCCTTATTACACCCATATCTTTAAGTCTAAGCAAGTAATTTTAGCAATAGGTTATAATGATTTAAAGGTCAGGAGTTTAGCCGAAATTATAGAAAATTTTCAAACGATATTAAATTTTTTCCCTTCCCGTGTTCATATTGTTGTATCTGCTGTTCACCCCATTGATGAAGAATTTGTCAAAATATCGATCGATAATGAACAGATTAAAGCACTGAATTTCCGTGTTTTCCAATTGAGTCAAGAATATGAAAATGTTACTTTTATTAGTATAGCTGAAGATATCACCACAAAAGGTGCTTTATCGAAAAAATATCATATTGGAGATGGAGTACACCTGAACAAAGCTGGTTACGACGTTTGGATAACTAAGCTAAAAATTCATTTAAATGAATAAAAAATAACGTTATGGAGTGGGCTAGTATTAATGAAAAGAATTAGTTATTTAGATGGTCATCGCGGTATAGCAATATTGTTGGTGCTACTTTATCACGCCTTTAGTCGATGGACTGAGTTAGTTCCTTATGGGAATGATTTCGCTGACTTTCCATTATTCCGTTTTGGTTATCTTGGCGTTGAGCTATTTTTCTTAATTTCTGGCTTTGTTATTTTAATGACTCTAGAAAAGTTCAACTCTTTTACAGAGTTTATGTATCATCGTTGGCTGCGACTATTTCCCGCTATGTTAATATGCTCACTATTTGTTTTTTTTACAGCACAATATTTTATCGAAAGACCTAACGGAATACCATTAGCAAGGGACTTAATACCTGGGATGTCTTTTATAGATCCCTATTTATTAGGCAAGTTGTCAGGGGAGGACTTTAACAATATTGAAAATTCTTTTTGGTCTTTATATATCGAATTTAAGTTTTACATTATTGCGGCTATTTTCTATAGCTTTTTGGGAAGTAAAAACCTGGTGGTTGCTTTATTCTTATGTTTTATTACCTACTTTGTTTTTAAAGAAATCAAACCGTTAACGGACCACAAAGCAGTGTATTATATTTCCGCGATATCAAATTATTTAGGTTTTAAGTATTTTGGTTGGTTTGCTGCAGGTGCTTCTTATTACTTATTTGTAAAAGAAGATAATAAAATTTGGTTTATATTTGGAGCTATAATTTGTTTGATAAGTTCAATTGTTCTTGCTGTTGAGGCCAAGAGTTTTTCAACCTTTATTGCTATTGCTATAATCTCTATCTTTTTTTCTACTTCACTTATTAGTAATAAGTTACAACAGCTTATTAGTAATCGATTTTTACTTGCTTTTGGTTTTGTCAGTTATCCTCTATATTTACTACATGAAAATATGATGATCGCTATTATTATCAAGACCCAAAATATACTTCCTAGTAATCTGTCGATAATTTTGCCCTTCTTAGCAATAAGTTTAATATTTATGGTTGCTTATTTTATAGCTAAAAAAGTCGAAAGACCGTTGAAAAAAACAATTGAATCATTTTTTACTAAAGTACGGTTATTCTATAAAAACAGATTAAAAAATTAGTTTTAAGCGAAAAATTTTCTAGCTAGTTATTATTTTATTTAAATAAAGTTTAATTTTCTGTTCAAATTGCCTATTTAACAAGTAAGTCAAAATGTTTAGATGCTTTGCAAAACTATTTTTATTATTGTTGCATAGTTTAATTGTACGTTGAATTAAGTTGCGAATAATATAGATATTGAGCATTTTGATATCTTCACCCTCGGGCGTACTTTTAAAATAACCCGCGAAAAAAAATTGCTATAATTGTTTTAAACGACGTTTTGAGAAAAAACATACTTTGGGTATGGTATAATGTGTCTAATGTTACTAGGAAGTAGGCAACATCATGATAGATACATTCAGGGTGATCTCTGTGTAAGTCGAAAACATAAACTTTATTATCTTGAATATTGATATTTTGTAAGCCGAAATCACCGTGCACAAGCGATTGAGGCAGGGAAATGTTTTCAAGATTTTTAATACCGCAGATATTTGTTCAATAATCGTTGAGCTTATAGAACTCAGTAAATTTCAATTATTATCCTTTGATAATAACGCAGAGATCGAAAATTCAATATTTGATTGTACTATGATGTTAGTAGGAAATTGATTTTGATTATGGAAGGTTTGCAACCAAAGTCCTGTCGACTTTATATGTCGTGTAGTAAACTAAGAATTTTGGTATAACTATCGTGTAGGTTGATCATTTAATTTATCTTTTGGTGAAGATGAAGTTGTATCATGCTAAGTAGTTTAATAGCTAGTTATTTCAATGTGTATTCTATTGATGTACCTCGGATGTTTGATAATAAAACAACCAAATTATTGACGTGTTTTTATAGTTGTATATTTAATCTCAATACAAAGGCTAGGGTATTTATATGTCCTTTATTGTGGTCTTTAGGGAGTCATTAGACTTGGACTGACGTCAAAAACTACTCTGATTTTAACTCGATAGGGTTAACTACATGATTTCTATTTTCAGTTTAAAGTGGGATAACGATAGTGTTTTTTTTATATAGCAATCTAAATAAATTATTGCTGCGGGCATTTATAATAAGCTTTTCAGCTCTATTGTTTTCAGGGTGCTTTAATTCGAATGAATCAGACACTGTTGAACCTATAGTCCCTGTTGTGCCAATAAACCCTGTAGATCCTGAGCCAATAGACCCTGTAGATCCTGAGCCAATAGACCCTGTAGATCCTGAGCCAATAGACCCTGTAGATCCTGAGCCAATAGACCCTGCAGATCCTGAGCCAATAGGCCCTGTTGTGCCGGGCGAAGAAAATAATGATCAGCCCATAATTGAAAACTCAATTATTTTCACCAAGAGTCAAGAAGAGTGGCCTACCATACCTACAAGCCACCCAAGATTGTTATTTACCAGTGAAGCTAATTTACAGCGTGCTCGTACTTGGTATACAACTAATCAATTTACTCCAAGCATAAAAAAACACGAAGAACTTGCATTACATTATCTTCTTTCAGGAGAGGTAACTAGTGCACGTACGGCAATTGATTGGTTGATGGCGTTTGACCCTAGTGTTTATTCTGAGGCAACGCAAAGCGATCATGCTAGGTGGTCAGGAGAAAAAGCAATACTTATTTTTGATTGGTGTTATGACCAAATGACGATCGAAGAAAAGAAATTAATTATCACTCGATGGAATGAATTTATTACCTCTAGAAATAATCGTGTTTGGGGTGGGGTAGATATGCCCTTTAATAATTATTATTGGGGATTTCTGAGAAACAGCTTGGAATGGGGGATCACAACATTTCATGAAAATGATAAAGCCCAGTCTTTTATTGATAATGCGATTGAACTGAGATATAGAAATACATTTATACCTTTCGCGGCTGAAGGTGAGGGGCGTGGTGGGGTAGCAATTGAAGGAACTCAATATGGCCCATATATGATTAACTATCCGATGATCCCATTAGTATCGACTGCTAATTATGGTCTGAATTTATTTGACGAAACAAATTTTTATAAAGAGTTAATATATTATTTTATATATTCAACGACGCTAGGACCAACAAGTACTGATGGCGGAGCTCAAGATTATTATGTTCAATTTCCATTTTCAGATGATGAGTTTTATAGGACATCTCCAGAAAGAAATTTACATCAAAGCACTGTGATTGGTACACCAATGACTATATTGGCTGATCTTTTTTCAGGTACAATATTTGGAAAACATGCCCAGCAATATTTGGATAAATATAACCCGCCAGTAAGTTTGGCGATACAATCACTCTCAATTCAACAAGAATCAGAAAATTTCAACGCTCTTCCTTTAGATTACTACGCGCCAGGTATGGGGTATTTTTATACGAAAAATTCCTGGGAAAATGATGCTATGTTAATCAATTTACAATTAGGAGTAGCACCTCGAAAAGCTCACCATCATCTTGATTCTGGTTCTTTTCAATTATGGAGAAATGGGCGATGGTTAACTCGCGAGACAGTTTCATATTCGGAAACTATAATGGGCTGGAATAATACACAAACCAACTCTCCCGTAAGGAGTAGTATCGGACATAATACCATATTATTCGAAGGTCAGGGGCAAGCAAATGGGTATGAGGATGGTAAACCAGAAATAATAAGGTTAGAAAGTCAGAAAGATTTTTCATTCGCAGCAGTTGATTTATCTTTGGCTTATCGAGCTCATAACTCTAGTTATTTTTCATCTATTGATGAAGGCAAGCTAAGGGATGACAATCCCCATGTATCAAAAGTTATTCGTGAGTTTGTTTTTATTCGAGATCTTGAAGTGATGGTGATTTTTGACAGAATGGAGTCTGTAGCTTTTGATAGAAGCGATTTAATTGATCAATATATCAATCCTAAGGTTAATGATGCTAAAAATGTACGAAAAACCTTTTTGATTCATTTTGAAAGTGCTCCTGATATTGATGATGAAAACAATGTTGTTGAGGCTATCAATGGAGATCAGTCGTTACGGCTACAAACGCTTATTCCTGAAAATCCCATTTTTAGAGTGGTTGAAGAGGTAGGAAGTGGTGAATCTGGACAATATCGATTAGAAATTGATACGTCAGGAGAGGCTCAAAGTTATTTTATCAATATATTACACGGAAAAAATATTGGAGAGGAAAATGTAATTGCTCAAGTTTATGAGCATGCTGATGGTTTTTTTACAGTAAATCTTACTCATTCATCTGGGAAGGCCTCTATTGTCTTTAATAAAGGAATGGAATCTCAAGGAGGTAAAATAGGATTTTCAGAAGTTGGAGACCCGGAACTTGTTCCTTTTACCAATGAAGTTCAAGATATAAATGTGACTGAAAGTGGTCCTGTCTGGCAGTAAATTGCAATATAATCTCAATAAGCTCGGAAATTGTGAACGATAAAACTTAGCAATGTAACCTTAATAGTAATTTTTTAAGTCGAGATGATTTGGTGTGTGAAAAGTCATAAGGATAGCCAACGCTTCGCTCATAGTTATACGACAAGGGCATTTTCGCTTGATATTCTGTTTTTCCCATTGTGGAATAAATACGCGACAAAAGTCGTCGACATCACAAAATATTTCAACTAACTTATCCATGCCTGCTCCTTTCTTTCTTATATTTTTTGGTGGAAAAATCGGATCGTGGAACAGGAAATCAATTCAATTTTTTATTTCGAGTTGAGATTGTTTAAATAAAAATTAATTTTCTGTTCAAATTGCCTATTCAGTAAATAAGTCAAAATGGTTAGGTGCTTTGCAAAACGTTTCTTATTATTGTTGTATTGCTTAATTGTTCGTTGAATTAAGTTACGAATAATATAGATATTGAGCATTTTTATTTCATCGTTATCGGGTGTACCTTTAAAATAACCCGTTAAGAAATCTTGCTTTAATTGCTTTGAACGACGTTTAGAGAAAAAAACATGTTTTGGGTATGGGTTTAAGGTGTCTAATGTTACTAGAAAATAAGCAATATCATGATAGATACATTCAGCGTGGTCTCTCTGTAAGTCGAAAACATAAACTTTATTATCTTGAATATTGATATTTTGTAAGCCGAAATCACCGTGCACAAGTGATTGAGGCAGAGAAACGTTTTCAAGATTTTTTAATACTGCGGATGTTTGCTCGATAATCGTTGAACTTGTTGAAGATAGTAAATTTAAGTCATTTGCTTTTGATAGTAATTCAGAAATCGAATGTTCAATATCTGATTGCGCTACGGTAAGTGCTGGGAATCTATTTTGATGATGAAACGTTTGTAACCAGAGCCCTGATGACTTTATATGCTGTGCGAGTAGGGTTTTATTTTGGCTGGAGGTGACTATTGAATTGTTTTGTAAAAACCAATTTGAAAATCGCTCACCTTCACTAAATTCCATGATAAGGGCATTTTGCTCTTTAAGGTAATCTAAGCAATTTATAAAGCCCAGATTAGCATGCTTAATTTTAGGATTCTCCTGTAAGTGACGCATGTTTTTATATTCAATTTGGCCTTCGCAAAAATCATCAAAAATAGGGGCGAATTTAATTACTAATTTTTTAGTAATACCTTCACTTGAAACTTCTACCATATAAATAGGGTAAGTGGATGCTTCTAAAAAAGGTAATTGCTTAAAAGCAAGTTTGCGGTTAGCAAACTCAGGAAAGTAGTTTTGGGCGTTAGTGTGTAGCTGCGCTATAGTATTTTCAATATCAGACATATTTTTCAGCTTCTTCGATACAGGTCTTGATTGTTTTGCGGAAATATTTTCGTATTAAGGGGAAAAATAAAATATTTCGTAGTTTTTTTCGATACTTATCTTTTCTTATACCGCTGTAAAATGCGGTTAATTCCCACATTACGCATAAACGACAATATTCAAATTGCGCACGGTCACATGCTTCTTTTTGAATTGCTTGTTTTATCAAGTGGTTTTGTAAAACTTCAATTTTCGAATTTTGAACATTGGGGAAGTTTTTCAACCAGTTCAGTCCTACCCAAATACGAGCAAAATCCATAGCCGGTAAGCCATGCGCAATTGCGACAAAATCCAATGCGCGTAAGTCACCGTTTTGTGAACAGAGAAAATTCCATAATTTCGCATCACCATTTGACGTGACTAAAGCAGAATCCCATGCTGAGTTCTGTTGATAAAAGCCTGTAAGGATCGCCTTAGATTTAACTCCGAGATTGCTAGGCACGACTTGTTCTTCTATCGCTCTTTCAATATCAACAAAGGTGTTTTCTTTAAGGGCTGATAATGAGTATTCTGGCTGCAGCTCATCGAAATGGCTGTTTTGAAAAATAGCAAACCAGTCGACTAAATTGTCTATCGCTTGCAGCGCCATCGCCATATCTGCTTTATTTGCCCAAAGTGCCGTGAGCTTTTTCAGTAATGAATTTAAATCTTCCCCGATAAACTCTTCAGTAATAAAAGCATTATGCTGGGGAAAATACGCGATTGGATTGATAACGCCAACATTAGATGAGTTGATAAACTCATTAGACATTGTTGTTAATGCATGATGTTCAACTTCTGCTGTTTGTGCCGATTTTTGGTTTTTATAAATTTTAAAATAGTAATGGCATTCCACTTCTTTTTTTATGGTGAACCGATAAACAGATGTTTTCGGTCGGTCATGCCATAAGATCAAGCTTTCTGTCTTGAAGGTGTTTTCACCAAAGTGCTTTGCTAACAGTGTGCAAATTACTTTAGTATCCATAGGCGTAGCCATAAATAAATTATTCCTTGTGATGAAATCGCTAATAGTAGCAACCATATAATAAATCGAATTAAAGCAATATACTGATAATAATGTAAAGAGCGATCAAGCTTGCTAAAGATAATGAGCAGAGTATGCCAATATTCTTTTTTGAAATAACATCAATAATTTCAGGTACCTCTTTTAAAACTCTGCTAAATAATGCGCATGACAAGCCAATAAACACATACAATAATACTTCATAACTTCTTGATAAGAAAAATCCAGTACAAATAAAAGCAACCAACGAAAAAAATAGACACTTAGCGAGAAATATGTCGCTATGTAACTCAGGCGAGTCTGGGTAGTCCTCTTTATTGAGAGAAAGTATTCTCATCAACATAAATGCTGTTAATAATATTGTGGTTAACCAAAGAACATAACCGATAACGCCCAGTTCTGCCATAATAAGGACATAAGAGTTATGAGCCGTTAAAACATGATGGTCTCTAAATGATCCTTTACCAGTGCCTAATAATGGGTTCGATTTTATCATTTGCACGCCGGCATACCATGCTTCCACACGACCATATGCACTTGCTTCATTGGTATCTATCGTTCTAAATAAAGAGATCACCAAAAGAAGTATTGGGATAGAAAAGGCACCTAGTACTATGGTTTTAGTTTTACCAAATTTGAAGTAGAAATAAGTAAAAAGTAAACCTAATACACCCACCAATGTACCGCGAGAGTTGGTTAGGTAAATACCGAAAAGTAATGCAGCTATCATTAAAGTAAAAGTTATTTTTAATAATATATTTTTACTAACAGATTTCATATAAAACATAATGGGTATATTCATCGCGAAGAACATACCTAAATCATTTGGGTCATTGAATATACCTAAAAACCGAATACGCCCAAATTCACCCTCTCTCCCAAAAAGGCGAACACCTGACCATCCGATAGAGTCTGGTGATAATTTTTGAGATATTCCATGGTGAATCATCACTGCACACGCGACAGCGAATACAATAAAAATCCAATATTGTTTTTTAGGGGTATTCACAAGCCCAGCGTATAAAAGGAAGGGCAGTAGGCAATATATGAAAAATTCTTGAGCTTGTTTTACACCGCCACCTAGCCAGCCGTTCATCAGTCCAGATACGGGAATAATTAAGAACATAACTAGCAGAAACCAGCCTTGATAGCCCCAAATTTTGGGGCGTTGAAATATTAGATAGCCAGCGAATGCTATCATCAAAAAAAATCGAGCAATGGGGTATTGGTAGAAGAATTCTTCATATTCAGGAGACCATTCTTGCGGTCGAATAAATAATGCTATTGAATACAGGATCAAAAATAGGAAAGCCAAGTTCGAGTTGTGCTCTGTTTTTTCGGGAAACGTACGTGCCATTCTTTATTTAAATCCTTTTGGTTTGATCCATTGTGTGAGTGATTTTAATTTTTTAATGAGTACAAACTTTAACATTTCTATCAAATTCAAACATGATTTATTTAATAATGTTGTGTGATACATATTACAGGAGGCATTCGATAAGTTTGTTTTGTATGACGTTTTACTTTTACTTTTCATAAAGTCATAAACAGCAATGTTTTTATCAATACACTTTTCCATTAATAAAAAGTGGGACAAAAAACCTGGTGAAAGGTTAGGCTTGAACTGCGTATTGATACCACTTTGATAAAAATAACAGCTGTTATTAAACTCAATCGCGTAAATCGCCGCAACAGCGATATCTCCCGATTTCAGTACCCATAATTGTAACCAGTTCTTTTCAGCAGCGCGATGACAAAATTGTTGATGAAACCTCTTAAATTTATCTGAAACAAACGCCCCTGGCTTTCCTTGTTCAGTCCATCTTTTTATGTGTAGTTCGGTGAGTATGTGAAGCCCTTCATCAACATTTTTAGCTTGATTAAAGTGAATGAAATCTCCTTGTAGGGTGTTCATTAACTTTCGTTTATGGCGCAATAATCTTTTTAATAGGCTTTTATCACATTGCTGTTCAAAATCACTTTTTTGCGGAGGTAATTTCGCAAAATGTCTGATGCCACTTAAAGAGGTTTTCTGCCAATAAGCAGTTTTTAATTGCTCAATTAATAACTGGACGGTTGAATTAGGCAAGTAATGATTGAACGTGATTTCTATTTTGCCTTGGTAGCTTTGGATTATCTCATTGGCGATGATAGTTGATATTTTTTTTTGATTTTCATATGTGCAAATAATATCAAGGTATTCCGATGCCACTTCTTCTACTTCTTTTTCACCTGTGCCTATAAACCTTAATACTCTATTGTCTTGTAGGTAAAAAGGAATAATGGCAATTACAGCGGAATTTTCTTCAATGACTATAATGTTTAAGGAGTCATTATTATTCGCATAATGCTGCCACCAACCATTTAACCATGACCAACTGAGAAAAAAACTCAAATGAGAACAGTTTGATAATAGTTGCTCCCAAACGGGCATTAGTAAATCAAATTCGACTTTTGTATTGATTTTATTAATTTTTATAGACATTTTGCTTCAAAATAAATGATAATTATTGGTATAGTCATTTAAGTAATGTGTAATGAATGTGTTAACTTGTTGTAAGTGGACTAATTTGTCACATAAATTGTTAAAAAACTAGAGCTGAAGGTGTTTTTATATGGGTAGTTGCGATGTTATTCACTTAGTGAGTTCACTTAAAATTGGTGGGGCTGAAAGATTTGTTATCGATCTTGCTATTGAGCAGAAGCGCTTAGGGATGTCTGTTGCCATTTTAAGTTTTTCACCCTCAAGTGACCCATTAGTTGACATTGTTAAAGCTGCAGATATTCCGGTTTATTTTATTCATAAACGGTGGTGGAATAAAACCTTCACCCTGAAACGCCAGTTAGAAGAACATACTCACGTTCATTGTCATTCAGTGCCCGTAATGCAATGTATTTTTCTGGTATTACCATTTTTAAAGAATACTAAATTTATTTATACCAGACATGGTGAACGCATACTAAACCATAGAGTTTTTGGCTCGATTCATAAATTTGCTCGGCCGTTTGTTGATGTGGTTACGTTTGTCTCTGACGGGGCGAAAGAGACGTTTCTTACTGCTACACAATGGTTAAATAAGCCCATGCGTATAGTAGAGAACGGTGTTAATCCTGATTTATTTAAACAAGTTAAATTGCCTGAGAATAACATTGTAAGGTTTGGTACTGTCGGCCGTATGATCCCCTTAAAAGCACAACATCATTTGCTTGAAGCCGCTAATGGGTTATCGCCACAACAGAAAAGCCAGTGTGAATTACACTTTATTGGTGACGGACCGTCAAAATCAAGTGTAGAAGCAATTGCTAGGGAGCATGTTACTGATTTAAATTATACCTTTCATGGAACGCTATTAGACCGGGAGACTATTTTTAATCAATTTGATGTCTTGGTGGTTAATTCAGAAACTGAAGGGCTATCCATTGCTGTTATTGAAGCAATGGCTTATGGTATTCCTGTTATTGCGACTAATGTTGGAGGGAACCCTCGTTTAATTATTAATGATCAAACAGGCTGGTTATATCCTTATGCCGATATTGCATCATTAACCGAGATAATGTCGAGCATTATTGATACTAGAAAAATCATCAGTGAGCTTAGCAACAACGCTCGTCATCATATTGAGGAAAATTTTTCCATCAAAAAAGCATGTGAAATTTACAATGAACTTTATAACTTTCAGACAAAATAAAATAGTAATGCAATGTGGGTTTTTAGAGTTTTATGATAACTAAAAAAGCGACGTTCTTAGCGCGTTTAGCCACATTTTTCCTATTTCTGTTTTATGGTTTTAATGCCATAATTGTTGTGTGCCTTTTGGTTCCTTGGTTTATGAGTTGGGGGATTATAGAAGATCCGTTATTGTTCATGCCGCGCTGGCTTGTATTTTTTTTGTTAGTGCCGGTTATCACCTTCAATGCCAAGTTATTGCTTGAGCATAAATACACCTTTTTCCCTACTTTGCTCTTCACAGTATTATTTTACTTAGGCTTTCAGCTGCCTATTTTTTTGATTAATAATGAAAGTGCATCAAGCCATCTTAGGATTATGTCGGTAAATTTAGGTGGAATTACCAATAACAAACATAAAATAACAGCCCAAATAAAATATGGGAAAGCGTCAATTATCGCTTTTCAAGAAACATCTAAAGATGAAGTGATAGAAATTACCCCCGAACATTGGAATGTGATTTGTAATAACCATCAATGCGTTGCCAGCGAGTTTGAACTTGAAGTGATAAGCAGTCAGAACCGCAGAATATTTGATGGCTGGGGAACGGTTTACACGCTGTATAAAGTGACTATTGAGGGAAAAGATATTTATACGATAAATGTTCACCTTGAAACACCACGAAAAGGCTTTGAAGAAATAAGTATGCGAACCTTAAATTTTAAGTCAATGGCTGAGTTTTTTGAACTACGTTTTTTAGAAGCTCAATTGGTGAGTAATCGAGTGGCTATTTTTGCTCCTTTGATTATTATGGGCGACTTTAATATGCCAGTTGAAAGCTCAATTTATCGTGACAGCTTTAGTCAATACACTAATACTTTTAATTATGCGGGATTTGGTTTTGGTCATACTAAATTTACGCGATTACATGGTATTAGGATTGACCATATTTTGATCGATGACCATTTTATAACTACAGATGCATGGGTTGGTGGAGATGTTGGCAGTGATCATCGACCTATTTATGCTGATATCATTTTCAAAAATTGATAAAATTAATGATCAATAGCGCCAATGCTGGGGAGTATCAATCTGATTTTACCATTTAAATCCATATTATATTCTTTAATACTCAAGGCATTTTGTTTAAGCGGACTATTTTTTGTAGGAGTAAAATTCTTTAAGTTAACCTTAAATAGCTCGGCGATACTATCAACTTTTATACTGTGCCTATCATTTTCTGTTACTGAAACCCAAGAACTGAAAGTACTTATATTTTTACCATCATCTAAGGTGAACTTTGAAGAGAGCGCATTATAATCACTATTAAAATGCTCAAGTGATGTATTGTCTATACTAATGGCGCCCTTATTTTTGTGATAAGAAACACATACATTATTAAGAAAACTGTTGTGGCTAGATTTTTTGAATAATGCACACCATCGTCCATTGTCAGGCATGATAACAGTGTTGTGAATTATTTGATTAAACGAGGAGCCTTCTCCGCCATCATCTTGGTATATTGCAATTCCTGTTGCCGTATTATTGTAGAGTAAGTTATTGAATATATGGCTATATTGCACGCCATCCAAATTTATTGCAGCGCCACCTTTTGTCCCATTATTGTAGACAGTATTATTATAAATTTTTGCGTGGCTGATAATACCTGTGCCACCCATATGTCGGTCACCGTTTAATTGAATTCCTGAACGCTGATTGTTATGTACTGAATTGTTATTTATGACAATACCTTCACTGGTGTTTGAAACATAAATGCCGTGCTGTTGCCCAGAATAGGCCGTGATATTATTACTAATGGTGAGTTTGCTACAAAAGCCAGTAAAAACTCCCCACACTTTATTATGGGTAAGTAGATTACTTTCTAAGGTGATATTTTTACAATTAACCGCACTGATCCCCGCTCGCTGTGCATTCCGTATTTCGAACCCTTGTATAGTTATATAATTCGCATTGAGAATTTTAATTCCGTCTTTATTTTTACTTATTTTGCTAGCATCAATTTTTGCATTATCGGCAATAAAGACGATTTCGTTGTTAATTTTACCACTTCTTTTTATGCTAAAGGGCTGATATATTCCTGCCGCAACTTTAGTGACACTACCTGGTTGAGCAAGGTTTGCAGCATGTTGAAGTGTTTTCCACGGCTGATGTATAGAGCCACTATGTAAATCGTTGCCAAACGGAGAAACATAGAATGTTGAAGCGTTCACTGTACTCAAGCTTAAAAGAGTATTTACGAAAGTGACGATAACGAAAAATCGGAATAAAAAATTCATTGTGTTTTATTGAAATTAAATGCCATGATAGTCAATGTAGCATTTAATTTACGTGGTTTAAACGTCAGTTAAAGTTTGCATTACTCATTCACTATATAAGGAGTGTTCAATGTCTCAAAAGCAAGTAACCGTTATTATTTCACCGAGAGACAGGTATAGCGGATTAGCCGATTGTATTGAGAATCTTTATGCCCACACTGACGAAAATGATTTCGATCTTGTTATTTTAGATTTGGGGTACCCTAAAGCTGAAATAGTCCAAGCGGCGTTAAAAATAGCAAAAAGGTCTAATGCTAAAATCGTTTCATACGGTTTAATGATCCCCATGGAAGGTTTGAGAAATATTCAACCCGACATTACAACGCCATACACCTTTTTGCTTGATAACGACTCTAGAGTGTCGAAAGGATGGCTTATACCTTTGCTTGAAACCGCTAAGTCCACTAAGGCGGCTGTAGTTTCTCCGTTAATATTAGAAACAGCTGGCGTTGACGGAGATTACACTAGAAACCATGTATATAGAGTTGAAATTCGAGTGGTTGACGTTGAAAATACCCCTTATTTAATTGAACATAAAACTCATCGCAGAGCGCTACTTGAAAATATTCCCAAAGAAACGGCGTTAACGCAAGCATTTGAATTACATGGTGTACTATTTCGCACTGATGCCTTTCAAACAATTGAACTCCCGCAAATGTCGATCAGAGAACATTTGGATATTGGAATGCAACTTAAAGTTAAAGGAGAGTTACTTTATGCAGAACCACGATCTATTATTTATTTTGATAATCTTGGCACTCGTGCTCAATTAAAAGATCTTCAATTTTTTAATTATCGGTGGAACTATAAAATTGGAAAGTACTCCCATGATCTGTTTGAAAGGCGTTGGGGTTATAAATGGTATGCGGAGCAGTCAGTGTATTTTTGGTGTATGAGGCGCAGAATATACATGTTACTTCGTTGGTTGCATATTCCTATTGCCATTGCCGGTATTATAGATCGAGTGGTAAGTGGGATAAAAAGAAGGTTATTTCCGATTTGGGATCCACTTAAAAATCCAATAGAATCGTCTTCTTTGCTTTACGATGAAACAACTACAAATACCCCTGTTCAAGTTAGTCATGATATTAAGCTTTAATAATTACCTAATATCAAGTAATTAGAATTGAGGTATTGACTGATAAAGCTCATCACAATTAGCCTCACAAGGGATAAACAACCAATGTAATTGAGTTTGTTTAATACCTAAGGCGGCCTTCTTCAATCGGTTTAATTTAAATTTCCCAACGTTAGCACTCTGCTGATCATCTATTACATATTGGGTAAATAATACCGCTCGATGTTGCTGATGAGCAAGCGAGTGAACCTGCCACGTGCCAACGATATTTTCATCTAATGCCCGCCAGTCCTCTGGAATCAATTGGTTTTCATAAAATGTTGGTTTTGCATCTAAGCTATTGCCATCAAAAGAATAAACTAAATAATTACCTTTGCCGCTGACGCTAACTTCTTCAATATCACTAAAAAGGGGAATAATAGGTTGAACAGCGCTACTAAGCTCAGTTGGTGTTGCTGTTTTTGTTGATTGTTGCCATGAATTTAATGTCGTTGAAGATAAACTGATAATAATGATTACCAATAAGGTATTAGTCAATGCAGGCTTTGAAGGTAGTGGTTTTTTTAAGGAGGCGGTTACCGGTGAATTTTCTTCTGTATGAGATAACTTTCCTGCTAAAAAGAACATTACTAGCATAAAAGGTATATATAAAAACCAACCAAAATTATTATGATCATTCATCAGGCTGCTGGTCATCTCTGTTTGATGACCAATAATGATAAGTATTGAAATCCTTAACCAGTTGGTAATTAATGCGCCAAGAATGGCAAAAGAAATTAAAAACATCGCATTAAGTGACGATTTTATATGCAAATATACATATAAACTACTTATAGCAAGTGACACCAATAAATAGCGCAAACCACTACAGCCACCCGCAATTTCAAAAACCCCAGAAGGGATATGTATAAACTGCTGTTCAACATAAACCGGAATGCCAGTAAAACTCATCATAAAAGTTACCGCATCAATTGATAATTTTTGAAGATGCGGAGTAAAAATAGCCCAAATAGGTAATAAGAAAATTAAATAACAGATAGGGAATAACAGGTTTATATTGACTCGGAATATAAGGCTCAGAGTACAAATATTTAATAATAAAAATGAAAGCCAATATGCCAAACTAATTTGTGCACTTGCGCTAATAAAGAAAAGGTAGCTACTGCAAAGTAATAATAAAACCATTGGCCAAGATATTTTTTGGCGATAGAGTAGGCTCTTTGAATTTACACAAGAAAATAATAATACAATGCTGATAACTAATATTAATGGTGCATGAGAATATGTTCCATCGTCAAAACTATAACGCCAAATTGAATCTACAATGGCAAAATTAGCCAAGCCGATTAAAGCTATAGCAAATAAAGCGACATAAAAAGGCAAATAGTATTTAGAGAGTAGTGCCTCAACTTTTAATTGCTTAAGCAAAGATTATCCTTTTCTAAGAAAAACTTTTATTGTTTTAACTATAATTTACTGATTCTACGCATGTAGAAGAATTGCGTCTAGAAGTATTTTTAAGGATGAGAGTATAATTTAGAGTGGTTTTTGGCACTAAACTTAATATTAAATTTAGTGTAAAAAAAACCGACGCGATGCGTCGGTTTTTTAAATATAAACTTGTTATTAAACGTTACGTTTTCTTCTGCCAGCAAAAGCTGTAGCAATTAAACCTAAACCAAATAAAGCAATAGTAGTAGGCTCTGGAACACGTATTTTAAACTCAGCTTGTAGAACATTGGCTTGTTTTTCTTTAGTAACAAAACCAAAACAGCTTTCACTTTCAGCACATTGGTAACCATTTGGTAAAACAGTTAAACCAGATAAGCGTGTTGTAATATAATAAACTGTATTATCCCAATTGGCATCACCTGTAGATAAGTAGAAAGGAACAGTGAATTCTATAAAGTCAGGACCAACAACTGGTGTTAAGCCTAATCCAGCCAAGCCTGTTATCTCGAAGATGTCACCACAACCATTAATATTATCACCTTGTTTATTGGCTTCACCATTTGCACAAGGGTTATCATTGTTTGGTGT